>Ga0066836_10002104_pt1 | contig 10621 bp, 14 predicted proteins | sample ETNtaG_18_FD_71568 | JGI IMG/M metagenome (GOLD analysis project Ga0066836, IMG submission 71568) | Marine microbial and viral communities from oxygen minimum zone, Eastern Pacific Ocean - ETNP201302SV91 | ecosystem: Environmental > Aquatic > Marine > Oceanic | place: Pacific Ocean: Eastern...
ATACCTGGGGGACTCGTTTGGATTCTATTATGGGTCTGTATTGGGGTCACATAGATACTGATAGGTGGGATAATTTACCACAAGGAGTTGGTTATGTAAGACTAACTGCTGCTGATGCTACTACAGCACAAACATATTGGGGTGAGGTAAGGGCAGAGAAGTCTGTTTATGGTGTTGATAGTGATGGATTATATACTGATAAGCATAAGGAGACCATAACAACAGCAACCTTTGATAAGACTGAAGAAGTAATGAAGAAAGTCATTACTCTTAGAATACAAGAAATTTTCGAGAAAAGATATACAGTACTGAAGACCAACTATGGTGAGTTAGAACATGCCAGTTGGAAGGATCAATATGATGAAGCAACTAAGTATATCGCAAATAACTCTGCAACAGTATCATTAATTGATAGACTTGCTACTATTAGAGGGTTGACAACCGCAGCATTTGCTGCTAAAGTTGTTGATAAATACAATGCGTGGCAAACAGATTTCTTTAATCTTGCCGTGAAAGAACAGGAATTAATCCAAGAGATTAAGGACTGCTCAGACATCAAATCACTCAATGTCTTCCTAGAAGATAAGTTTGGTATTGAGATGTCTTTACAACAAGCACTTGAATATAGTAGGGCAACTAAAAATGAATCAACAAACGTCATTACAAGAAACTCCGAAGTCACCTGGGGACTACAGTTCTGATAATTATGACGTAAACGAAGTCATGAAGGCGTTAGATGAGATCTCGCCTTGGGAAGGATGTGATGAGTTTACAAGAGAAATAATGGAGTGGTCTGACCACCAATACTTTGAGCAGTCAGAATTTTCTAATAGACATTTTGTAATCAATTCACATGTAACTCCTTATCGCCAATTGCAACAGGCAGCGATGGAGATACAAGTAAGGTACAATTCTTTACAGAAGATATCAATATCATATAATAGATGCCTCAATGATATTGCTAGGGTAACACATGAAATAGAGCAAGAAGAGGATCAATTTTACAAGCAAGATAAAGTTTATGAGTTGCAACTATTACAGGTAGATAAGACTGTATGGACTAACAAGATCAATCAATCTAAGAGAGAGATTGAAGGATTTGTTAAGATAGTCAAGGAGAAATATCCTCATACTGATGATATTAAAGGTTTACTTGAAAACAAAGATTTAAAGGAACAAGAAGAGCAGAAGTATTGGATTGCTAGGATGGCAAGACAATCTGCTACTGATCTCATGACTTCTGGTAGGATACAAGCAGGTAACATTGAAGCATTATTTCAAATGAATCCTGAAGATCAAGCAGCAGTCATAGATCTTGCTCTGACATATTCTACTGCTGTAAATAGATCCATAGGTGGTATTAAAGAAGCAGCAGAAGCAAAAGTAGATAAAATGTTAAGCGGTAAACCACCACAACTATTTGAGACCTCGGCAGTCCTTACTGATTATGCAACCCACAATATCGCAGACAGGTTACTTCAGTCTGCCAATCAATCCCAAGACGGAACCAGAGTTTCTGGAAAAGTCACTGATTCCCTTCTTACTGGAAAACCAGAAGTTAATAACTGATTTATATTTCACATGTAGAATGCCACCCTTCATGCAGGATGCAATGGGTGACACATTTCGTACTGAAGGTGATGCTAAGAAGGTTGCAGGTAATGCTCTCTTTATTAGGGAGCAGACAGGTATTCCATTGTCTGCAACGTTTAATAATATATGGGTAAGACCTGATGAAAAGAATTTAGATATATGGATTGAAAACTTTAAACCATTGTATGATATTGGTGTCAATATAGTTACATTACCTCATACATCATGGGTTTCTACTGGTAGGATACAGAGAGAGTTTCCAGACATTTATATAAAGAATACAATCCTTAGAGAGGTAACTAAACCTAATGAGATTGTATCACTAGCAAGTGCAGGGTTCCATTATATTAATCTTGATAGAGATATAATGAGAGACCAAGAAGCATTGGTACGTATTAAACAAGCAAAGGAATATTGTGCAGAGGTGGGTAACCCAATTAAGTTATCCTTACTTGTTAATGAACATTGTTGGGGTGGATGCCCTATAATGACTGAGCATTACCAATACAATAGCACAAGACATGGCACAGAACCACAGTATTTTAACAGTGAAATTAGTAGAGTATCATGCTCACGTTGGGATCAATATGACCCTGCATATGAACTAAAGCAAGCAAACTTACCACCTTGGAGAGAAGACTGGGAAGAGTTGCTAGATGTTATTGATGTATTCAAATTGCATGGAAGAGAAAACTTCATGCGAATGAAAGAGTCAATGGATATCATTACTAGGTGGGGTAATGGTGATAGTATATTATTTCCAGAGTATGTTAAATATATGAAGGATATAGAAATCCCTGATTCTCCAATTAATATCTGGAGGAAGAAGATCAAGACATGTAAGTTTGACTGTTGGGATTGCAACTACTGCGAATCTGTGGTAGAATCACATTTAAGGAGGCAGAATAGAAAAATGAATCCATTAGTAGACAGAGCAATTCGTGCAATAGATGCTGCTGTAGATAACAAATCTAACTTCAACCCTGAAGGTTATGATGTTGTTGGGTTATCATCATCAAAGGTAAGACATTTACTTAACAATCTATGTGAACCTGGCACAGTATATGCTGACATAGGATGTTATATGGGTAGCACATTGTTTGCTGCTTTAATGAATAATACTGCTGTTAAAGCATACGCTATTGATGATTTTGGTGAGGGTGAAGTAAGACCAAAACGAGAGAATATAAGAGATAAGTATGAAGTTGAAGATCCATTTCATGAATTTATAGAGAATGGTAAGAAATGGTTCAATAATAATTGTTCTGTTGGTGTTAGTGAGAAGACCCTCTTAGATGTAGAGTTTAATGAGCAGTTTAGACCCTCAGTTATATTCTATGATGCAGATAATACTAATAAGAATATGCTTGCTAACTTAGAGCATTTACATAAAGCAGCAGAGCACACATATATTCTAGTAGTTGATGATGCTAACTTTGATGGTGTTGTTGATACTACTAAGAAATTCTGTGAGGATAAAGAAGTATTATTTGAGAGGACTATACTCACTGAAACTTTAGAAGATGAGAATGATTGGTGGAATGGTGTGTATATAGTCGTGATACATAAACCTGAATTGTTTGTACCTAAAGGATCTAATGTCGTTACCCCTAAAGATAGAAAAGGACTTTCTTCCTAGAGAACAGTTTGACTTTATGGTTGCAAAGATAGTTGATGATGTACCATGGTGGATCGGTAAGATTCACTATGATACACCAGAGAATCGTTTTAAGAATATGCAAATGGTGCATTACTTTTATGAGCATCATACACCCAATAAGCAGACTGTAGAGTTAATATATCCTATACTAGAGAAGGTACAACCTTGTGCTGTGATCAAAATTAAAGCAAACTTGGTTATGGCAACAGATACTATTGTTGAGCATGGATTACATAGAGATGTAGAAGGTGCTGAACATCTCAATGATTTAAAGACATCGATATTATATCTTAATGATAATGATGGTTATACTAAGTTTGAAGATGGCACTAAACATCAGTCAGTTGCTAATACTATGGTGACATTTCCTAATAGTCTTCTACATACTGGAAGTACTTGTACTAATGAGCATTGTAGGTTAGTACTTAACCTCAATTACATATAAATACCTGAGAGAAGTATAGGATTTTTAAATGTCAGCAGTAACCGTAGGAACTGCAACCATAAGTACGGCACTGGTTGCTAACAATAACACCTTTCCAAATTCCCAAGGAAATTCAGGACAAGTTTTGCAGACGAACGGTGCCGGGGTCGTCTCCTGGACAGATATGGCAGCGAGTGGTGGTGCTGTAGAAGGATTTGCTAACTCGTCTAGTGCTATCTCTGGTACTATTACATTAGATGTAAAGACTCAATCAGTATATCATTACACTGCAAACTCTGGTGGCACATGGACGTTTAACTTTAGAGGAGATGCTTCAACATCAATGAATAGTTTCTTAGGTAATAACGAAACGATCACAGTTGTTGCATTTGTCCCATGTAATAACAACGGACATTATAACAACGGATGGCAAATTGATGGTTCTGGTGTTACTCCTAAATGGATTGGAGGATTTGGCACACCAACTGGAGGACATAGTGGTGGAGTAGATGTTTATACATTCACCATATTAAAGACAGGTAGTGCTGCATATAGTGTATATGCTAACCAAAACTATTATTCATAAGGATTATTAAATGGCAACCACAAGTATATCATCAACAAGACATGGTGCTGCCACCTTAGAAGCGGGTCGTGCTAACTGGGATGGTTGGAATAATAATAGAACTAGAGCACCTTGGGAAAGGTCACGTATCATCACACATGGATATGTTGCTGGTGGATATAAGAATGCAAACCCTTGGTATAATGTGAATCGCACAGTTCATAGTAATGACACCTCAACTAATTTGGGTGACATGATGAACTATGCTGCATCATATTGTGACGGTGCTAATAGTGATAGATCATTATATATTTACGGAGGAGATAATAGTTTCTCTGGTAATACTAGCAGAGTTTGGAAGATGAATATGAGTAATGCGTCCTCACAAGGGATGACTAACTCAATGAATGTTAACCGAAATGATATGTCATGTATGACAGACTATCATCATCAAGGTGCAAAGATATACATTACGGGTGGTGGTAATAGTACTACTGACCGTACAAATATGCAGAATGATACTAATAATACTGTACAAGGTAGTGGACAAGGTGGAGATTATAGTGCAGGAGCACAGGGAAGATTGAGAGGATGGAGTAAGACATCAGGCACAGCACAATATCTTACATGGGCAAGCGAGACCTGGTCATCCTGGGGTGGATCGCCTGGTACAAATGGATGGGGTAAAGCATGTAGCAGTTATCTTCAATACATGTATTGGAAGAATGGAGGTAATTGTACAACAGATATTAGAAGAGTTAATGATTACACTGGAGCAAACATGAATGCCTTCAATGTACAAAACTCTGGTGAAGAAAATTTCCAGATGGGTAACTACAAAGGATATTGTTTAGGACATTACAACGGAGCACAGAATAATAACTCATATAAATGGAATTATATAACTGATAGTTATGCTGATGGAGGGTCAAACATGCAACCAAAAGGACATGATGGAATGTCTAGTGCTGGTAACGCATCTGCCTATACATTTAATAACCTTAGTTACGGAATCACACCACCAGCGTATTAATTATGGATGACTCAATTCAAAAGTATTTTATAGCAGACATTGACGACTTGCCAATGGCAGTAAGGTCTGATGGTAACGTTAAGTTCAATCATAGTACTATTAAGTATTCAGTCTTAGGTGTTACTCAAGCAATATGGGATACATATTTAAAGGACGAAGGATTTACTGAAGTAACTGCTGATGAGGCAATCATAGGATCACAACACTGGGGAAAAGTTGGTACAAAGATTAGTGATTATGTTGTAGAAGTTGGCACAGGTTTAATATTAAAGCATAAGGTTGATATTATTGATGACAATCGTGCTTATGGTGTGAAGATAATGAAGGCAGTAGCAACAGAACTTGTTAAGTTTGCTATTACAGTTAAGGGTGATTCACATGCTACATATAATACTGCTCTATTGACAACCATTGCTGATTGCACTACAATGGAAGCAATAAACATAATCTTTGAAGATTATCTTGGTGGGCAACTACCTAAAGAGCAAGCACAATCGTTGAATAAGTATGACTCAGATGGAAAGCGAACATACAATGCAGGAAGAGTTACACCCGACTTTATTCCAGGATTTTGATGAATTTGATCACTACTTAGTTGATCGAGCAAATACACATCCATTCCCTCAAACTAGATTTCAGTGTAATCACTTTGTAACTGGATCTCATTCTACTGACTATAGAGCAGTCAGGCAAACTCTGCTTGAGTTAGCAACACGCAAGCATAGTAATAAGAAGGTAGAGATATCAATTAAGAAATGTTATATTGAGATAGCAAAAAAGCAGAAAGCATTAGAAGAAACAACTGATGTCTTTGATGCTCAACTATTAGAGGTTGAGATAGAAGATATTCAGTTAGATATTGAACAGTATGAGAAGAAGATAAAGCAATGTAATCTTGAATTGAGATACTATCTTGATTCAATTAGAGAGAATTGTACAACACCAGAAGATGTAGATTTCTACTTCGATGATAACGAAGAGGAAGAACATAAGTATTGGATTGCAAGAATGGCAAAGCAATCTGCTACTGACATGATAGGTTATGGTACAATATCTGCTGGACAAATTGATAGTATCTTGATGATGCCTAAAGAAGATCAAGAGGCAACATTAAACTTAGCATTAAGATATGCTGGTGCTATTAATAAGGGCATTGATCAGATGAGATTGCAAGCAGAATCAGATACAAAGTATCTCGATTACAAAGGAATACCTGACTCTAAGAAGATTTTAAATGGCGAATAAGAAGTTTAGATCATTCTATTCTTCTATGTGGCAAAAGATATTCTCACTCCCAATAAACCCTAAGTTAGAACCAGAGTTTATAAAGAAGGAGTATCTTAACTTCTTAATGAGGAATAAGGATTGGATCTACGATTTATATTTTACATGTAGAATGCCACCATTCACTCAGGATGCAATGGGTGATGTCTTCTTTACTGATGACATGGAAATGCAGGTAATTGAGATGGCATTGTGGTTATCTGATATCACAAAGATTCCTTTATCAGCAACATTTAACAACATATATGTAAGACCAGACCAGAAAGGTTTGGATATGTTTTTACAGAACTTTAAGCAATTATATGATGTAGGAGTAAGGACAGTTACCTTACCTCATACCTCATGGATGTTGACTGGACAGATACAAAAAGAGTATCCAGATTTATATGTTAAGAATACTATTCTAAGAGAAGTTACACGACCTAATGAGATAGTAGAACTAGCAAAGGCAGGGTTTAATTATATCAATCTCGATAGAGATTTGATGAGAGATAGAGATAGATTGATAGAGATTAAGGAGGCAAAACAATATTGTGAAGAGCAAGGATATCCTGTTAAACTATCACTATTAGTTAATGAAGGTTGTTGGGGTAATTGTCCTATAATGCCTGAACATTATCATTATAATAACACTAGAAATGGTGATGATCCTCAATACTTTAACGATACAATTAGTAGAGTATCGTGTAGTAAATGGGATGCAGTTGAAGGTGGGTTAGCATCACTTAAAGCAGCGAATCTACCGCCTTGGAAGAGCGATTGGGAGGAGTTTTTAGAGTTGGGTATAGATGTCTTTAAACTGCATGGTAGAGAGGCAGCAACTAGACTCCAAGAGTCTATGGATATAGTAGATAGATGGGTATTAGATAAGAAATTATTGTTCCCTCAATTCAAACAATACATTGAGGATACTGACATTAAAGACAGACCGATTGATGTCTGGAGAGATAAGATTAAGACATGTAAGTTTAACTGTTGGAAGTGTAACTACTGTGACATGGTATATGATAGTGCCAAAGGAAATAATACTATTAATCCTAAAGTTAAACAGATAGTTGATGCAATAGATAAAGCAGAATTAGGTGAAAGTAATTACACTGGAGTGTGCATAGAGTCACTAACATCTGAGACTACTAAACACTTTCTGAATAATATATGTGCAATAGATGGTACAACATATCTTGAGTTAGGTGTATATGGTGGTGGCACATTCTATTCAGCATTACAAAATAACAACGTTAAAGGTTATGCAGTTGATGACTTTGAGAAGAGATATGTATCACCTGAGCGTGATGACATAGAGTTTACACCATTTAAGAATCCTAGACAGGCATTCCTGGCACCACCCTGGTACCCAGATAAGAGATATAACTTTGAATTGATATGTAGTAAGATTGTAGATATAGAATTACCTGAGAAATGTAATGTTATATTCTATGATGCAGACCACGATCCTGTGGAACAGTATAAGAATCTACAACACATTTGGCAGTATTGTGATGATGAGTTTATATTATTAGTTGATGATGCTAACATGCCCGGAGTAATAGATTCTGTTGATGATCTAATTAGATCACACAATCCTACTGTATTGTTTGAAAGAAAGATACTAACATCTATTCCAGAAGATTTAAACTCTTGGTGGAATGGCATCTATATTCTATTAATAAAGAAATGAAACATTTGACTGGTTTTAATTATCCTGCTGATCAATTCAGGCATGGTATAGATCAACCTCATGTCTTTGATAACTTCTTAGAAGATAAGAAGTTTCTGCGTATATTTGATACAATGAAGTCCCAGGCATTCCCCTGGCAGATGACAAAGATATTAAATGATACACCAGAGAATGAGTTGACTAATATTCAGATGGCACATATGTTTTATGATATGTTTTCACCAGAGGATGATAGTATAAATCTATTGTTTCCATTGATTGAACAATTGGATCCTATAGCAATACTTAAGATTAAATCAAATGTCTTAACTAAGACAGATACTATTATAGAACATGGTCTACATAATGATATTGAGAATCGTATAGATTGTCCTTTTATTAAGACAGCAATCTATTACATGAACACATGTAATGGTTATACGAAATTCAAAGATGGATCCAAAGTTGATAGCGTCCAAAATAGATTCGTAGTCTTTCCTAACTCAATGGAGCATACGGGTAGTACTACAACTAACTCACCATTCAGGATGGTTATTAACATCAACTACATCTAGTCCACCATAGATAGTGTCACAATGCTTGCCAAGTTAATGGCAATCGTGTTATACTACTTCAGTAAACGGTTAAACAACCAATGTCCCAATTCAAATTTGAGTGTGTAGATGACGATAATGTTGTCACAACAAAAACATTCGACACTGCATATTTACAAGAAGCAGTAGAGAACGTGCAAGACTTCCTTCATGGATGTGGATTTGTATTCAACGAACTTACATACACTAAGAATCAATTATCTAATGATGATGGTGTAGAAATATCCAATGAAGATACTAAGGTATTATTACAGGAATTGGTTAAAAAAGGACCGAAATCAACAATCACAGACTGGACTGCATCTGATTGACTTTTAGATTAATCAATGCTACTATATACTGTGTAAGACATTTATTTCGCACAAATAAAAACAATGGGTAAGACATTTAGACGGGGTGGTGCCGAGCGAGGATATTATTCTCCAGGTAAATCACTCCGAGATAAGCGTCAAAATCAAAGAGGCACAAACCGATCCTACGATTCTTATGATGACTACTCCACAAAGCGGAAAACAGGTACCAGAAGTAACACCAAAACTTCACAATACTACGAGCAAGAGTGAATCTTACGAGGACTTTGTTAGTAGATTAACTGACTACGAAGATGACTATTTCGATCTGGATTATGATGATGAGTCATCTTTTCCTATTGAAGTAGACTACACAACTCAACAATAAACTAAATGGATATGAATTCAATAGGCATCAAGGAAACTGTTGCCGATAAGTGGGATCGTGCAAGGTCTCTATTTTTGGAGTCCTTGTATAAACCTGATAATGAGTTACGTGCTTGCTCACATAATCAAAAATGTTATAATGAGTTGATGGAATTACGTGAAGATATTATTACTACCGTAAAACAACTAAACAACCCACACAAAGATTGATGGACATCAAATTACCTGCTTGCATATTGCTTGAGGACACAGAAAAACAAGTGTTAAAAGATGCTTTACTATGCTATGTGAGAGAGATAGAAATAAAAGCGAAAAAAGAGCGAATTCTATCTGTAGAGTCCTATGAAGAGGTCATGGGCATGTTATCTAAAATCATTAAAAAAACAGGTTTAAGTTATGATTGAGGTTTTTAACCCTAAGTGGTATTATATTGACAAAATAGAAGAGGAGAAGCAACAAGAGATCAATGAATTGTTTAAGGAGTTTATAGATAACGAAGATAATTTTGCACAACCACCTGCATGGAATTGTAATTTGCAATGTTCTTATCAACATAAGAATAATTCACAAGCACCTTGGGATAAATGGTTGGAGATAATGAGACCACAGTTTGATAAGTTTGTAGATTCAATAGGTGCGAAGCAAGATATAGAAATACTACCGCAAGAGGCATGGGTGAACAAGTACAACCCAGGAGACTCCCAGGAGATGCACAATCATTGCACTCCTAATACTAATATCAGTTTAGTTTACTTTCATACTATTAATGACGATGATGATTGTAACTTTAAGTTTTATAATCACGAGCATGGAGATTATCAACTCACAGGATTGTCTGATGTGTTGAAGATGCCAGTATCACAAAATACTATGCCAAAGGTAGAATCAGGCAGTGTAATATATTTCCCTTCATTCTATCCTCATTTAGTATCACCTCATAGAGGTACAAAAACTAGGATCACATTTGCTGCTAACTTTTATGTTGTCCCTGAAGGATGGAGGGGTTGACAAATATTTAAAAATATGGTTAAATAGTAGTATAGTTTCGCATACTACACTAAAATGCCTAAAACAACAGACCAACTTAATGAACTTCTAACACGCAGTGCTGGAG
>Ga0066836_10002105_pt1 | contig 10620 bp, 11 predicted proteins | sample ETNtaG_18_FD_71568 | JGI IMG/M metagenome (GOLD analysis project Ga0066836, IMG submission 71568) | Marine microbial and viral communities from oxygen minimum zone, Eastern Pacific Ocean - ETNP201302SV91 | ecosystem: Environmental > Aquatic > Marine > Oceanic | place: Pacific Ocean: Eastern...
TAATCCTACCCTTACCGACCGTATCAGAGGGAGACGTGTCTTTGCTCTTCGACGGACTGCTCGCAAGCTTCGATGATTTTCATGCATGTAATCGCGTCATTCAACGTGGATAGAGGTTGTTCGCCTTTCCCGATTACTTCCTCGAGAAAATGCTGCCCCATCGAACGGATGGTATAGGGATAGGCGGAATAAGTTTGGGAGTGAACGACGGCAGGCGTATTCTCAACCCAGTCACGATAGCTGTAGCGGGTTGCTCCCTTGGTTCCGATCACCTTGATCATGAATGTCCACGGGTCACCCGCATGGTCGTCCGATGCAAAGCTTGCGCACAAGTGTGAAAGAGAATTGTTCTGCATTTGCAAGGTCACCATGGCGAGGTTTTCCTGGGGGACACTTCCGTCATTGATGGTCGCTTTCATGCAAGATGCCAGTTTGGGAGCACCTGCCAGATAGAGGGTGCAGTATGCATGGTGCGTAAGAATTTGCCGGATTACCCCAGGGTACCTGGAGGCCACTTCTTCGGGATGATGAATGTTGTAGAGGACGTAAATTGACACGATGTCTCCCAGTTTGCCGCTCTCGATCAGATCCTTGGCCCGCATTACGGAGGGTTCGTAAATATAGTTGTGTACGGGAGCGACTTGGACGCCTTGTCTCTCGGCCGCCTCTTTGATTTCCTCAATCTCATCAATGGTGACTGCGGTCGGTTTTTCCACCAGGACGTGTTTGCCTGCCTCTATGGCTTGCATGGCATAGGAATGGTGGGTTTCCATGTTGGTAAGGATGTAGACGACGTCCACCGCATCGATCAATTCCTCCGCACTATCGAAGACCTTGGTCCCGAAGAGCTCGGCTTTTTCCTCGGCCTTGGAACGCGTCCGGTTCCATATGCCCGTCAATTCGGCGTTTGCCGAAGCATTTACGCCTTCTCCATGCAGGTACGCAATATCTCCTGCTCCAATGAAACCTACTTTGATCATGTCTTGAGTTTATCTACTGAATACACCTTTTTTTCAAGTGTAACCAATGAAATTAGACTTTTGGCTTTCCAAGAAGGCTGAAGTTGCCATCTTTGCATCCACACTTGTTTAACCAATGACTAGTTTCTGGAAAAAACTTAGAACCAAAAGAGTTCTGCTGACCTTTTTGATCGCCTCAGTCCTGATCATATTTCTTGTTTGGGTTTCCCTGCCTTTTCTTTTGAACTGGGGTCTTTCCGAAATGGCCCGGGAATCGGGGTTTTCCGAGTTCGATGCGGAAGTGGAGCAAATTGATCCTTGGGGTACACGCATTTCGAAGATCCAAATGCACAAGAAGCAGCAGATGCGCCTCGCTGTCGAACAGGTCAACTTGGTTTATGCGCCCGCATCCGTTGCCCAAGGCAAACTTGATGCCATTTCCATGACCGGGCTTGACTTGGATTTTCAGGCGGATGCCGAAACTTCTGCCGATCGCCCTGAAACCGATTCCCCTGAAAATATGGAAGAGACATTGGCGCGATTTCTAGAGGCTCCTGATGTAACTCATTTGCGAATTCGAGACTCTAAGCTGAACGTGAACTGGAAGAAGCAAGGTTATCCAGTCGATTTTACGCTCAAGGGGGATTTCCATAATCAAATCGGGAGATTGATTCTGGATGGATCCCTTTCCGGTTTCCCATTCCGGTCGAAAGTCGATCTCGCGAGGGATGAAGGGAAAACCTACCTTACCGGAGAAGTCATTTTCCCGGATTTGAGCAAATCCACCGATTTGATTGAATCGATCGATTCTTTAGGGCAACCGATTTCCGAAAGCTTGTCCCTAAAGGAAGGGGAGGTCGGATTGATGGGTTCGGCGCGGGTTGATGGTGATTCGTTCAAGGATCTTTTTCTCGAACTGAATGCAAGCGCATTGAACTTGGAAGCGTCCGGATATGACCTGAACGTTTCCGAGGCGGTGTTGTTTCTGACGCCTGAAACAATGGAAGAATGGAGAGCAAACTTTTATGCAAACTTGGTTTTTGAAAATCAATTGATGGCCAAGGGGTTGAAGGTCAGCGTCAAGGCTGCCGGTCCTGCTTACGAGTTAAGCGGATCGGTCAGCCAGTTGAAAACAACGGGCGATCTTCCGGCCTTGGAAATAACGGGGCTGCGCTTGCCTATACTCGATATTACCCTGCCGTTTGAAATTCCAATCGGACTGGAGAAGAAAATTTTCTTTGACGAGGTCTCTTACGACAACGGTTCGTTCACCATGATGGAAGGTAACGTTTCTGTCGAGGTGCCTGAAGAAGGTACGCTCGTCTCGCTCCTCCTGAGTCCGAGTGACGCTTCATTCGGAGAGATAGGCTTCGTCGGCTTTTCCTACGAGGGACTGCTCGATTGGGAGGAGTTCCCCAAGATCTCGCGCAAGCAGGTTGTTACGGGAAGGCGTATAATGCTCGGGCTCGATGCACTCATTGAAAACCTCGAACTTGCTTTTAGAATGGAGAGTTTGGAGCGTATTCTCTTGGATATGCTTACTTTTGATGCGAGTGGAGTATCCTATGAACTCGACCCTGCGAACCTGTTGGTCAAAGTGTCTCAAGATAATCCGGAGGCCCTGGTATTTGAATTCCGGGGTTCGACCTTTGGCTTTCCCGGTCAGGATATCCTGATTGAGGGAATAAAGGGAGAAATTGAACTTGCTTCGATTGAACCTTTGGCGACCAAGGGATCCCAGACGATCTCCTTTGACCGAATTGCGCTGGGGGATATGGAAACCGGGAAGGGGAGCTTTTCCTTTCGGCTTGAACCTGACGGGACAATCGTTGTCGAGCGCGCCCAGGCAGGTTTGTGGGGAGGTGAAGTCGGACTGCTGGAAACCACTTTTAATATGTATGGGGACGATTTCCGTTTGAATACGAGGGTTTCAGCCATAAACGGCCAGCGGGTTGCCGATCTGCTGGCAAAAGAGGATATCACTATTGACGGTAATTTTTCCGGAGACATCACTTTCTCGAACGAGGGAGGAAAATGGGACTTTTCAAATGGTCTTGTTCTGATGGATCCTTCGCCAAACGCCAGGCTTCGGTACAAATCCGGATCAGTCGTGCTCAACAGCTTGAAAAAAGGCAGCAAGGAATATGAGGAGATGAAGCTTACTAATGAGGCGATGGGGGACTTGTCACTTGAGACCATGCGGATTTTATTCAAGGCATTGGACGGGAAGCGCGAAGTAGTGATTTCCGTCCGGGGAAAGTCGGAAGTCGGCAATCGGGTCATCCACCTGAACAACAACTTGAACTTCATTGCGGGTATCCGTCAACTAGTCGGCGCTTATTTTGACTTTAGCAACTTGGGGATCGATTTGGGGAACTTCGGGGTTGACCTGGAAAATTTCGACATCGACTGAATTTCCCCCTCCTTCCAAGCTTCTTCTTCCAAATATTTGCAATACTCGGTTGCAAGTGGGCGCAAATTGGGCTTACTTTCGTTTTATGAACTATTTGCTTAAGATTCTCTCGGTTTTAACCCTTGTCTCTTTGCTTGGTTGTACCGCCATTAAGACCGAGCATCATATCACTTTGGATCATACCATCACCATCAAGATCGAAAAGGAAGTGGACGATTTCCTCGACGATCTCTACGAAGACGAAGAATAAACCGAACCAGCGACCAATAACCTGATACCTAACGATTGATTTGTCATGAAAACCCAATTTCCACTCATCCTTTTATTCTCCCTAAGTTTTTTGCTCGTGCCTTTTGTCCAAGCTGACTCAAGCTTTGCGAGCACGATGAAGGAGCGTCTGCCCGAGGTAATCAAAGCCAAGGGCGAAGGCACCGTGGGCGAGGGAGTTGATGGTCTTCTTCACATACGCGCCGAGGAGGCATCCGCTGCGCTGGAGAAGATGGTCGCCTCGGAAAACAAGGATCGTGAGGCGCTTTTTGCAAACCTTGCCAAAAAGACAAAAGGTTCCACCGCTGAGGCGGCCAAAATCTTCGCCAAGGCAATGATTGGAAAGGGCAAGAAGGGGCATTGGTTCCGAAGTTCTAAGGGAGCTTGGAAACAAAAGTAGGATATTTGCCAGGAGCAAGGCTGGTCCTTGCTTTTTGGATTTTGGTTCTGTGTTCGTGCCAGCGAACCGAGCATGTGCTTGACCAGAATCAACCCGTGAAGGGTTTTGGGGGCATGAAGGATGACTCATTCCAGTCCCTCTCCCTGAAAAGAAAGAACTTGGCCAAGGAAAAAAAGTACTTGGAAATGGAATTGCGGTGGCTCGTTCTTCGCCAAAAGCAGATTCAGGCAGAAATTGAATTAAGGCAGGCCTTGGAATTCGAGAATGCCCTTGCCCTCGAAATGGCTCGATATGGAGAGTTTGACAAGAGGCTTCCGGGAGAAGAAGGATTTATTGATCCATCGCAAAGGAGAGCTTGGGAAACTCGGTTGCTCGGTCGGAAGCGTGAAAGTGAAAAAGCCGCCGCCCGGGTGCGGTTGATCGCCCGTGACATGAAAGACTTGCTCGGGAAGATATCCCATCATGGTTTTATTCCGCCCACCAACCAATCAAGGAAGAGCAGTCAGCCTGTTTCCGCTCAAGTCATCCCCTAGCTTTTTCGTTGTCCTACATTCGGGACTGAAGCAAAATGCGGGCGAATGGAAATTGTCATCGAACGAATTCTAAGCCACCCGCTTCTCACTCTCGCCTTGGTCCTGTTGTGCATTCTCATGCTCTATGCCGTGCTCAAGAGACTGGTCAAGATGTTACTCTTTCTTGCCGTCGTGGGTGCCGCTTACTTCGGTTACGTGCAATTTCTTGAGGAAGATTATCCTTTGCCCGAATTTGACACGGGTGTTTTCGAGGGTTGGAAGGAAACCGTAGCCCCGCTGTTGCCCGATGACTGGAACGAAACTATTTCTGATTTTAACGCTACTATGCCTGATGGCAACGGTACTTGATCGAATGAGAGTTAACGTTTTGTTTTGGCGGGCTTCCAAAGTTGTGACATGAAGGTTCCCTGGCCGCTTTACCTAGCGTGGAAGCAACTGTTCCCTTCTCAAAGGAAGATGTCTTTCTTTTCTCTTTTGGCTATTGTTGGGGTAGCTCTTGGTGTGAACGTGATGATCGTGGTGATTGCTTTCATGCAAGGGTTTCAGAACAAATTCAGGAATGACATCATCAATAACCAAGGCCATGCCAGGGCAGTTCCTATGGCTCGGTATGCGGGTTGGAAGGAAATTCCAAAACTCATGTTGGATACCGAAGGAGTAAAAGCCGTTACTCCTTATCTTCATGCGCAACTTCTTCTCCAAAGCGGTAACTATCACTCCATTCCCTTTGTCATTGGATTGAGACCGGATGGCGGAGATGAGGTTCTCCCCATAGGGGCTTTCCTCGAGCGGGGGATGACGAGGTTGCGGGCTGATGATGGGGAAGACGTAACGCCCTTGCCGACGATCGATGCCTTGGAGGATGAGGTTGTCTTTGTGAGTACCCAAGCGGCCAACCGATTGGGCGTTCGACCCGCTTCGGTTGTGCAAGTGTTTGAGGGGAACTCATCTCAGCGCAACCCTGCGTCAAGCGCAAGAGTGCGCGTTGCCCGGTTGGATCCATATGTTGAGACGGCGGAGTGGGAACTCCTGTTTCGCCCAAGTCAAGGTTCCTGTGTGGTTCGCGAAAATATTTCGGGCGATGAGTTCGTGTGGGAATACGACAAGGGACCTTTGGATTTGGGATTTGGGTATCCGGTGTTTGAAATATCGCAAGAAGCGGTTCCTTTCATTGATGGCGACCGTTTCCTCTTTCAGGTATTCAAGGCGAACAAAATAGAAATCTATTCACCGAAAATGATTGAGCAAGCGAAAGCGGATGAAATGGTTCCGCCGAGGGAAGTGCGGATTGGCGGTATCTTCGAGATGCCCTCTCAGGGGTTTCAAATGGAAGCCTTGATAGGAACCATGCGGTTTGTTGAAGATATGCGTGGAGAAGAGGGTGCTTGCGATGGCTTTTACTTGAAGTTTTCGGATTCGGTTGCCCGAAACGAAGGAAGCCTGAGGGCAAAGTGCCGGGAGTTGGAACACCTTCTTGACGATGATTGGGCGATTGTTCCTTGGTCAGTTGAAAATGCCTGGTTTTTCGAACTTCTCCAATTCGAGGAGACGCTGATGATCGTCATCATGGTTCCGATTGGTTTGGTTGCGGCCTTTGCCATTGCCATCGCGCTGATGACTACGGTTTTGAGGAAGATTAGGGAGATCGGGTTGCTAGTCGCGATGGGGGGCAGGCGCGTCTCGGTCGGCATGGTCTTCTGCCTGCAGGGATTTATCATTGGTACGATCGGAGCCTTGGTGGGGTGTGGTTTGGCAATCCTTTTTATCCATTACCGGGACGCGCTCATGACCTTTATCGTCGATCTGATCGTGGGGCAGGAAGGGCAGGTGGGGGTTACTCAATTTTACGACTTTCAAAGCTTGAGCATCGCTTATCCCTGGGAGTCTCCGGAAAGCATGTCGACCTTTCTTGTGTTCGCCCTTTTTGCCATAGGAGTTTCCACCATTGCCGGCTTGTTGCCTGCTTGGCGGGCGGCAAGGCTTAACCCTGCAGATGCGTTGAGGAATGAGTGATCCCGACCATACGATTGTTCTCGAAGCCCGAGGCTTGGCCAAAAGCTTTCAGCTTGGAGAGGCGAGCGTCGAGGTATTGTCCTGTGTGGACATTTCTCTGGAGGAGTCTTCATCCCTGAGTATTCAAGGAGAATCGGGTTGTGGTAAGACGACCTTGCTTAATTTGCTTGCCCGTTTGGAAATCGGCGATGCTGGGGAAATCTCTTGGGGCGGGCGGAAAATGATGGCGACCGATTCCTTCTCCTCCACCGAATCAATCCTCAGAACCCGATTCCTTGGGGTCGTTTATCAGGCTTATTACTTGATTCCCGAACTCAACGTATTGGAAAACGTGCTCATGGCTGCAAGGCTTGCCGGCGGACCCGATCAGGATTCGACCGAGCGAGCCCGATCATTGCTATCCAAGATGGGGGTCGGGCAAAAAGAGAAGCAAGTGCCGTCGAAGTTATCCGGGGGCGAACGTCAGCGGGTGGCCATTGCCCGGGCATTGATCAATACACCGAAGGTTTTGCTCGCAGACGAACCGACGGGGAACCTGGACGAGCGGACCGGCGGGCAAGTGATGGATTTGCTCCTTAACGCCTGCGAGGAGGAGAATACCGGGTTGGTTTTGGTCACCCATAATGAGAGTTTCGCAAGGTCTGCAGATTCGAGAGTCATTTTAAGCGAAGGGAAAACCCATCCGGGCTAATTCCGGATAGTCAATGGAACGTGAAATGAATAATACAATTAAATGCGGAGTCGCTGGTGTTGGCTACCTAGGCAAGCATCATGCGAGAATTTACAAATCCCTCGAAGGTTGTGACTTGGTCGGGGTTTACGAACCGAACGACGAGGCCGCTACCGGTATCTGCGAGGAATATCAATGCCTCCGTTTTGACAGCTTGACTGAATTGGCAGATGCATGTGACGTCATTAGCGTAGTTTGCCCGACTGACAAGCACGCCGAGGTGGCCTTGCCCCTCATGGAGAAAGGATGTCATCTGCTGGTTGAGAAACCGCTTTGTGTTTCGGTGGCTGAGGCGGAATCCATGCTTAAACAGGCAAAGAAATCAGGGACGATCCTTCAGGTTGGCCATATCGAGCATTACAATCCCGTCATGGCCTTTTTGGAGGAACAAGTGGACTGTCCGAAGTACTTGACTGTTGAGAGGCTGGCGCCTTTTCAACCTCGAGGTACGGAAGTTGGGGTTGTGTTGGACTTGATGATTCACGATATCGGGATTGTCATGGCCTTGATTGCTTCCCCCATTCAGTCCGTTGATGCAATCGGAGTGCGGGTCCTTTCACCTACTGAAGACATTGCCAATGCTCGTCTTGTCTTTGAAAATGGATGCGTGGCCAATTTGAGCGCCAGCCGGGTCAGTGAGAAAAAGGCGAGGGAAATCAGGGTGTTTCAGGAAAGCGGGTATTTGTCCCTGGACTTCATGAACCAAAAGGGACACCTCATCCGAAAAAACGAAGCTTCCTTGGAGAAAAGCGAGGTGCCAGTGGAGAAGGGGGAACCGCTCGCTCTCGAATTAGAGGCTTTTGTCGGATGCGTCCGTGAATCAAGTACCCCAAAGACGGATGGCGTTTTTGGCAAATCAGCCTTGGAAGTGGCCTTGTCCGTGACCAAGCAAATTCAATCGGCCTGGTGAATTGAAGAATCCCGAACCGTTTCCTTCCACTGAAATCGAGGAAGTCGATCTTTTGATCGTAGCCGGCGAAGCGTCCGGAGATGAGCATGCCTCCTTGTTGGCTAAGGATTTACTCGAAAGAGAGCCAGGCTTGTCCATTGCTGCCTTGGGCGGTCCCGGGCTTGAGGCGCAAGGAGCTTCCCTGCTCTTTAACCTGGTAGATCATTCGGTCGTGGGGATTTTCGAAGTTTTGAAAAACTATGGCTTCTTCAAGAGCCTGTTTCGTCAGACTCTTGACTGGATAGAGGAAAAGAGACCCAAGGCGGTTCTTCTGGTCGATTACCCGGGCTTCAACCTGAGATTGGCAACTGCCCTGAAGCAAAAGGGTCTTTCGGTCAAAGGAGGAGGCGCGATCAAAGTACTTCAGTACGTCAGTCCTCAGCTTTGGGCATGGAAACCAAAGAGGCGTTTCCTGATGGAAAAGGTTTTGGATGGATTGGCCGTCTTGTTTCCGTTCGAGCTCGATTGTTATCGTGACGTCGACTTGCCGGTTTCTTTCGTGGGGCATCCCTTTGCCCGTCCGGATTATCTTTCCCCCATTTCTTACGAAGCCTCGGGTCCCGTTGCCCTGCTTCCCGGAAGCCGGGTTCAACCGGTTCAGCGAATCTTGCCCTGTTTTTTGGATGCCTTCGATATTATGCTTCGACGCTTTCCTGATATTCACGGAGTGATCCCGGTTCCCGATTCGAAGATCCGGGCGGTTGTTGAGGAGTTGCTTGCCAACCGGAGGGAATCAAGGGACAGGCTTTCGGTTCAGGATTGTCAATCAAGGTTTGAGGCCCGAGCCGCCTTGATGAGTTCAGGGACAATGTCACTTGCCTGCGCAATCGCGGGGATTCCCGGAGCGGTTGCCTACCGCGCTCATCCATTGACTTACCTTCTTGGTCGTTTTTTGGTGAAGGTTCCCTACCTTGGCATGGCTAACCTGCTATTGCCGGACAAGCCGCCCTATGAGGAGTTTTTGCAAGGAGAAGCAAACGGAAAGACACTTGCCTGTGCCATGGCCCCCTTTCTTGAGTCGGAAGGCAGTAGGGATCAATTCGAGGAATCGGCCGCCTTGATTTTCAAGTCTTTGGCTCAGCCTGGCTCCTGCGGAGCGGTTGATTGGTTGCTCAAGGGAGGCCGTTTGCTCGGTTGATTGACCATTTGAGCCCAAAGCTTGAGGGCCCGGCTTGCAAGAGTTTCCCGGCATTGATCGACCTCAGCCATTCTTAGCTTGAGGTTTTCATTCGCGATGGCCGATACGTCGTCCATGTTGTAGAGAAAAACGTTGTCGATCTTGGCAACTCGCTCATCGATGTTACGGGGTACCGAGGCATCAATGAGGAAGAGAGGCTTGGCAGGCCTTTTTTCCATCGATTGCTTGACCTGATCAGCCGTAATCATTCTTTTCCCACTGGATGTTGAGGTGAGGATGACGTCGAATAAGTGGAGGGATTCTTGAAACCTATCGAATGCCATGGCGAATCCTCCGAATTTATCTGCCAGTTCATCGGGTTTTTTCCGGCTCAAAGGACACCAGTCGAAGGTTCTTCCGGTTACGGTTATCTCTTGGCATCCCCTTGATTGAAACGATTCCATGGTGCTTTCGGCCACATCGCCGGCTCCTACGATGAGCAACCTGCAGTTTTCGACTTTGCCGAAAATTCTTCGAGCAAGATCGGAGAGGACGTTGCCCAAGTTCACCTGACCACGTGAAATGCCGGTGTTGGTTCTGGTCCATTTCGCGGTTTGAAAGCCCTTTTGGAATAAACGATTGAGGATCTTTCCGGAAAGTTGTCGATTGCAGGCATCTTCGTAGGCTTTTTTTACTTGGCCGAGGATCTCGGTTTCCCCGACCATTTGGGAGTCAATTCCCGAGGTTACCTCGAACAGATGACGAACCACTTCTTCTCCCTCTCTCTGGTAGAAGTGACGGTCCATAAAGCCTTTTTCAAGTTTTTGAAAATTGCTCAGGTAGTTTCGCACTTCATCTATCGGTGAGGTTCCGTTGCCTACGCCGTATATCTCCGTACGGTTGCAAGTGTTGAGCAAGAGGCATTCCTTCATTCCGGGGATGGAACGGAGCCCTTCGTAGAAGGGATCGATTTTGTCCGCCGGCAGGCTGATCATTTCGCGTTCGACCAACGACGCAACCTTATGAGAGCTGCCAACAAGGAAGAGCTTTGGTTCTTCAGTTGGCATCGTTGGTTTGAGTCGGGTCACCATCCTGCGCAGAGGGGGTACTGGAGGAGCGAACGACCCCGAGTGATAAAATGGCAACGACAAAGAGACCGATGGATACTTTGGCAAATTTTTGACCAAAAAGCTTTTGACGGAAGTGAAGATACCACAAACTGCAATAGGCAAGCCAAAG
>Ga0066836_10002106_pt1 | contig 10615 bp, 6 predicted proteins | sample ETNtaG_18_FD_71568 | JGI IMG/M metagenome (GOLD analysis project Ga0066836, IMG submission 71568) | Marine microbial and viral communities from oxygen minimum zone, Eastern Pacific Ocean - ETNP201302SV91 | ecosystem: Environmental > Aquatic > Marine > Oceanic | place: Pacific Ocean: Eastern...
TGGCACTGAACTTGACCCGTGCATGACCATGTGAAGACTAGGCAATTTTTTGTTTATGGCCTTTACAACATTTATAGCAAGTATTTCTCCATCCGGTTTTCTGTTAAATTTGTATGCACCGTGAGAAGTACCTATCGCTACAGCCAATGCGTCAACCTGTGTTTTTTTAACAAAATCAGTAGCCTGCTCAGGGTCAGTCAGCAACTGATCGTGAGATAATTTACCTTCAAAACCATGTCCATCTTCTTTTTCTCCTTCACCAGTCTCAAGGGATCCGAGACAACCAAGCTCTCCCTCAACCGATACACCAATTTTATGCGCCACTTCTGAAACTTTTAAAGTGATATCAACATTATATTCATAAGAAGCAGGGGTTTTGGCATCATCTTCAAGGGAACCGTCCATCATCACACTGGTGAAATTGTTAGCGATTGCAGAGAGGCAAGTATCAAGGTTATTTCCATGATCTTGGTGAATACATATAGGAATTTCTGGATACATTTCAACTGCTGCATTAAAAAGATTTCGCAGAAAAATATCACCTGCATATGATCTTGCTCCCCTACTGGCCTGCAAAATTACAGGGGAGTCGGTAGCTTTCGCAGCTTGCATGATTGCCTGAATTTGCTCCATATTATTAACGTTGAAAGCTGGGACTCCGTAGCTGCTTTCTGCTGCATGATCAAGTAATTGTCTTAAAGATATTAAAGCCATAATTTTTTCTTAGCAATTAGGATTAAAAAAAGCCTCCAATTCCGTCTAGAAAAGTAAGGGATTTATTTGGTGTTCTTAAATTTTTTACTTTAGTTAATTATTTTTGATTCTTTTGACTGTCTCGACCACATTCTTTGTAGTAATACCGAAATGTTCAAAAAGGTCGTTTGCTGGTGCAGACGCACCGAAACCTCTCATTCCTACAAATTCTCCATCTTTCCCAAGAAAACAACCCCAACTTTGATCAACGCCTGCTTCCACAACAACTACTGGAATCCCAGAAGGAACAACCTGATTTTGATAATTTTTGTCCTGGCATTCAAACAAATCCAAACAAGGCATTGAGACCACCACTGCTGATATTCCCTCTAAATCCAATTGCACGCTCGCTTCCATTGCAAGGGAAACCTCAGAACCAGAGGCAATCAATGTGACATCCCTTGTTCGTTCTGATTGGGTAAGAACGTATCCCCCTTTTGCACTTAAATTCTCATTAGTGTGGCTGGTTCGAATACATTGTAGACCCTGGCGGGAGAGGGAAATTACAGAAGGTGTAGAAGATGTTGTCAGTGCTAAAGCCCAGCATTCGGCAGTCTCTATAATATCACATGGTCGGTACACATTTAAATTTGGAATTGCTCGTAAGCTCGCAAGGTGCTCAACCGGCTGGTGGGTTGGTCCGTCTTCACCCAAACCTATGGAATCATGTGTCATCACGTAAATCACACGCTGTTGCATCAATGCAGATAAACGGATAGAAGGTCGACAATAATCTGTAAAAATTAGAAATGTGCCGCCATATGGAATGAATCCACCATGTAGAACCATGCCATTCATGGCGGCAGCCATTCCGTGTTCTCGAACACCATAATGTATATAGTTCCCAGAAAAGTCATCTGGAGTAATTGTTTTTTGTGATTTGGCCTTTGTCAAATTTGATCCTGTCAAGTCTGCAGAGCCACCAGCTAATTCGGGAATTACTTCTGTCAAAACATTCAGTGTTTCTTGACTTGCTTTTCGGGTGGCTACCTTTGTTTTTTCTGTAGAATGTTTAAGCTTGAAATCTTTTAAAGAGGCATCCCAGTTTTTTGGAAGTTTTCCAGAAATTCTTCGTTCAAATTCTTCCTTTTGTCCTGAATCATCCAAACGTTTGCGCCAAGCTTCCATTTTTGATAACTTCATTGATCCTACTCTACTCCACGCACTCCTGATTGTTTCAGGAATAACAAAAGCAGAATAAGGCCAGTTCAGTGATTTACGTGTTGAAGCAATTTCTTCATCGCCAAGAGGTGCTCCATGAGTAGCTGCGGTTCCAGCTTTGTTTGGTGATCCAAAACCAATCTGCGTTTTGCAGGCAATCAGAGATGGTTTATCTATAGTTTCATGAGCTCCATTGATGGCCGCTGCAATTGCATCTGGGTCATGTCCGTCACAGAATGAAACATCCCAGCCGCAAGCTCCAAATCGCATCAGTTGATCATCATTTACTGTAATGTCAGTTGAGCCGTCAATAGAAATTCCATTATCATCAAATAGAACTAATAATTTACCAAGGCGCAATTGTCCTGCAAAGGAGGCAGCCTCGTGACTTATTCCTTCCATCAAACAACCGTCTCCAGCAATCACATATGTTTTGTGGTCCACAATCTCTCTTCCAAATTTTTCAGAAAGCATTTTTTCAGCAAGGGCCATTCCAACCGCATTCGCAATACCCTGTCCCAAAGGGCCGGTGGTAGTTTCAATACCTTTTCCGTGACCATATTCTGGATGTCCAGCTGTTTTAGAACCAAGTTGTCGAAAATTTTTTAGTTCCTCTAGCGTGAAATCTTCATACCCCGTTAAGTGAAGCAATGAGTATAGAAGCATAGAACCATGTCCTGCAGACAAGACAAAACGGTCCCGATCCGGCCAATCTGGCTCATTTGCGTAAAAATTTAAAAATCGAGTGAATAGCACAGTTGCCACATCGGCCATGCCCATTGGCATACCAGGATGTCCTGAATTTGCTTTTTGAACAGCATCAACCGTTAAAAAACGAAGCGCATTAGCCATATCTTGATGGCGTATAGTAGCAGTCATGGTGGAATCAATAAATTAAAAAAAATCTAATTCTATTTTGACATGAAAAAAAATCAAAAGTTAATTTTGTTCTTTCTGAAAACAATCAGACAAATTTCCTATTTATCTAATTAAATATAGTTTCTTTTCAGATCCCCAAATGATTACAAATTATATAATTGTAATTAAAAGGTTATACTTCATCTTCTTGTTCGTCAATGATTTTCCCAAAATCAAAATAACGATGTTTCAAAAAAAATGATATGAAATATACTTCCATATCATCTAAAATATCTTGTTTTATCCGTTGAAAAATCTCATAATATTTCATCATAATTTTGTCACAGATAATCTTGTCAAGGGTCAAAATATCAAAAAGATAATTTCTTTATCTTAGACAAGTTATTTTTTAGTTTATACAATTCAAAAAACTTTAGAGATCTTTTTTTGTTTAATTTAGTATTAATTTGGTACTAAATTTAGTCTTTAAAATAGATTTAAAAAGAATACAAATATTTGTAATTTTGTTCTCAAACACACTTTTTATTTGTAAATTCATGATTAGACTTAGTTTATTATTATTCCTGATTACGTTGATACTCATTTTTTTATCTGGTTGTGAAAAACCTAATACCGATTCACCAGATTCCGTGAAGAATGAATCACGAGATCAAGTTGTCAATTATGAAAAAAAAGGAACCAAATCCGAAAAACCTTCAGATTTCAAAAAAAAAATCGGTTCTTCGGGAAAAAATAAAAATAAGACAAATGTTCGGATTGAAAAGATTAACTTGAAATCCCTTAGTATTCAGTCGACTTACGTAGGTTCTTTACTACCCTATAAAAGGGTCCTTATGAGATCTGAAATAGACGGAGTGATTGAAAAAATTGATTTTGAAGAAGGAGATGAAATCAAAAAAGGTAAAAGGTTGCTTGAAATCTCTACCAAAGAACTCCAATTGAAACTTAAAATAGCAATAGCCGACTCTAACCTGGCCGAAATAAATATCAAACGTGATGAAAAACTCTTTGACCAAAATTTGATTTCAAATGCCCAACTTGATCAAACCAGAACCCATGCAGAAAGCGCTCTCCTTAGAAAAGAATTGGCAAAAATTAGTTTGAATAAATCATTAATTTCATCTCCGCTCGATGGTACAGTTAAGACTCGTCATATTAAGGTTGGTGAATTTGTGCGCAAAGGCGACAAATTGCTAGAAATTCTTGATATTGACGGTATCCTCGTAAAAGTCAACATTCCTGAACAAGAGGTTCTTAGTATTCAGGTTGGGCAAAATGTTGAGATTGAATTATATATTATGGAGGAAAAAACATTTTTAGGAAGTGTCAAGAATATAGGACTGGAAGCAGACTCCAGTAATCGAACTTTCCCTGTTGAAATTTTAATTGATAATCATGAAAGGCAGCTACGCGCGGGAATGCTGGCCCGTGCCACATTTACCAAAAACGTTGATCAAGACCAGATTATAATTCCAAGACATACTATCATAGAAAGAGATCAGGGTCGTGTGGTGTATGTCTTTTACGATGGGAAAGCATTTCGACGTGATATCACCATTGGAGTCAGTCAACAGGATCAGGTACAGGTAGTTGATGGCCTTAATAAAGGAGAGTTGATTGTAGTTGAAGGGCACACTAAGCTAACTGATGGTGAAGAAGTTAATGTTGTTAATTAAACTACATTGTGCCTTAATTTTTTAGAATTTCCAGCTATGCATCCAAGTCATATTGCAATTCGAAATCCCGTATTTGTTTTCATAATGATCCTTGTGATCAGTGTTGCTGGTTTTAATGCTTACCAATCCATTCCTCGCGAAGCCGCTCCAGACATTCAAATCCCCCTGCTCATTGTCAGTATTCCTTTCCCTGGAGCATCGCCAGAAGATGTCGAGTCACTGATTACTAACAAAGCTGAACAGGAATTACAAACAATTAAAAACTTAAAAGAAATCAAGTCAACTTCCTCAGAAGGTGTTGTTGTTTTAACCCTTGAATTCACATCTGATTTTGAAATTGGCGAGGCTCGGACAAAGGTCCGTGAAAAAATGGATCGGATCAAACCAGATTTTCCTGTAGATGTTGAAGATTACCAAGTCACTGAAATCAATCTTTCCGAACAACCATTAATGATCCTCAACATTGCTGGGAACATGGGTCTTCTAAGGCTAACTGAGCTTTCAGATAGTATTAAAGAAGAAATTGAAGCAATACCGGGGATTTTGGAAGTACGCCGTGCAGGAGGACTCGAAAAAGAAATACGAGTTTATGTCAATCCCGATAAATTAAAATATTACAAACTTGACTTGAATCAAGTGAGTACTTCTATAAGTAAAGAGAATACGAATTTGCCTGGTGGAACCGTCACTATGGGACCTACAAAATACCTTATCCGGGTACCAGGGGAGTTCGTTACTCCTGAAGGAATCAATGAAGCACTGATATCAGCACCAAATCAGATTCCTGTCCGTGTAAGAGATTTGGGCAAGGTGGTATTTGGATTCAAAGAAGTCACTAGTAAATCTCGTCTTGATGGAACCGAATCGGTTTCACTTAGTATAGTCAAACGAAGTGGAGAAAATTTACTTGCAATTAGGGACCAAGTAAAATTAATCATTCAACGCCTGGAAAAAACATATGATGATGAAGTAAAATTCAGTATCCTTTCAGATCAAGGTGAAAGGGTTCAAGGAATTGTAAATGATCTCGAAAACAATATGCTTAGCGGATTTGTATTGGTTTTTTTAGTACTACTTCTGGTGATGGGTATAAGTAATGCCCTTCTCGTTGCCATTGCAATCCCTCTTTCTTTTCTGGTAAGTATGATTATCCTCAATGTCATGGGGTTCACTCTCAACATTGTTGTTCTTTTCAGCCTTATTCTTTCACTAGGTTTGCTCGTAGACAACGCCATAGTGATCGTGGAAAACATCTTCCGCCATAGGCAAGCAGGAAAGAATCGTATCGAAGCAGCTGTATTGGGAACCAAGGAAATTGCTATTCCAGTTACAACCTCCACAATAACTACTGTTGCAGCTTTTTTCCCTTTGATTTTTATGCCTGGTATTGCTGGAGAATTTATTGGATTTCTACCAAAGACACTTATTGTTACTCTGTCTTCTTCGCTTTTAGTTGCAGTAGTGATAAACCCTGTTTTGTGTTCAACATTGATGAGAGTGAAGGTTCGTAAGGAAGTTACTGCTGATTTTGATGAACTGAAATTGGTTGAACATTCAAGGATCCTTGTTGTATACAAGACTGTTCTTAGCAGAGTATTAAGATATAGATTTACTACAATATTTGTTTTTATTTTTCTCTTTGTGGGCACATTTTACTGGTATGGAAAAAACACTTTTCCACGAAAAAGAATAGAGTTTTTCCCTAAAACAGAACCAAGCGAAGCAGTCGTGAATATCACTGCACCGATGGGTACTACTCTTGAAATTTCTGATCGCTATGTTACATCAGTTGAAAAATTTATTGAAAGAGACAAGAAAAAACTCGATGCAGTAGTAGCAAACGTTGGCCAAAGAAGAGGTTCTGGGGCATCATCTTCTGGAAGTACAACTACCTATCTGAGTCACGTTGTGCTTGATTTCCCTAGTTGGCAAAACTGGATTGAAAAACCTTCAGTAATTATCAAAAAGCTGAGAGAAAAGTTAGAGTTGATGGTGGGAGTCCAGGTTAAACTTGCTGAAGCAAAGAGTGGTCCTCCAACTGGAATGCCATTGAACATTGAAGTGCAGGGTGAAGATTTTAGTCAAATGGCAGATGCAGTTGAAATAATAAAGAAAAAAATTAAAAATATTCCTGGATTGGTTGACCTTAGTGATGACTTTGACCGTAGTCGTCCTGAGTTAAAAGTCATTATTGATCGAGACAAAGCATCAAGACTAGGCCTTCGTGCAAGAGAAATTGCAAGCACTGTGCGCACTGCTTTTAATGGGAAAAAAGTTTCTGTGTTCAGAGACGGATCAGAAGAATATGATATTTGGGTTCAACTAGACCAGAGCTTTCGTAAAAATCAGTCAGATCTAGCCTCTCTTTTTATCTATACTCCATCTGGAGATCCGGTTCGACTAAGTGAAATTGCAAGAGTTGATAGTGGTCCTTCTTATGGTTCGATTCGACATGTTGACACGGAAAGGACTATTACCATTAGTGGAGATGCCTATAGACTTCCTGGGCCTGTTCTTGTAATGAAAGCTCAACAGGAAATGAAAAAATTGGATCTCCCTCTTGGAGTTAGATATAAATTTACTGGAGAAGATAAGAATCGTCAGGAATCACAAAAATTTATCGGTCGTGCTTTGATAGTAGCGGTGTTACTAATTCTTGTAATTTTGGTTGCACAGTTTAACTCAATAGCCCTGCCAATGATTGTAATAACTTCAGTTTTCATGTCCATCATGGGAGTACTGATCGGGTTGATAATTCATGATCGACCATTCGGTATTATCATGACCGGAGTTGGAACCGTAGCTCTAGCAGGAATAGTAGTTAATAATGCCATCGTAATGCTAGATTATGTAGTCAAATTGAGAAATAAAGGATTCGAAAGTAATGAGGCTATCATAATTGCTTCAACAGTTCGATTCCGTCCGGTCATTCTAACTGCAGTGACCACTGTACTAGGACTTATTCCAATAGCCATAGGTATGGACTTTGATTTTTCTAGAGATACAATTTTTGTATTTGGCGCTGAAAGTGCCAGTTTTTGGAAATCGATGGCTTTGGCAATCATGTATGGTCTCGGAGTTACAACTTTTCTAACGCTTTTCATGGTGCCTACACTTTATTCTCTAATCGAAGGAGGGAGAGAAAATTTTCAGAGGTTTCTCAAAAGAAAATATTTTTTCATAGACACTTCTAATGATATTAAACGAGCATCGTAGCTAATTTAATTCAGTTTGTATGCATCTATAAATGCTCATGATGAATTGACAATTTTTTGAGTCATTTTATTTTTTTTAAAAATTTTATAACCCATAGAATTTAGCTAAACGTTCAAAACCAGGTTGTGAATTTTCTATTGTTTCCTGAGTACAGCACAGTGAAATGCGAAAATGTCCTGGCCCACCAAATCCAGTCCCCGGAACAAGTAAAATATTTTCTTTCTGCGCTCTTTTCACGAATGCAACATCGTCGGAATCAGGTGATTTAGGGAAAATATAAAATGCCCCCTGAGGTTTTACTGCCTCAAATCCCAGATCTGTAATCATTGACATAAATTTGTTACAAGATCGTTCATAGACTGAAAAATTTACACGAGACTGTCCGAGGAGAGGTAATATTTTTTGCATCATCGCTGGAGCATTTACAAAGCCAAGAATTCTGTTACATAGCACCAGTGCTTCTTGCAACTCTTTGCGTTCAATTACTTCCGGATGAATAGCTATATAACCTATGCGTTCGCCGGGAAGGCCCAGGTCTTTGGAGTGTGAATTAACTAGAATAGAATTTTTGTAACTTAAAAATACGTTGCAGTTAGCTAATCCTTGAAAAACGAGATAACGGTAAATATCATCTGAGACCAAATAAATGGGATGGCCAAATTCCTTCTCTTTATGAAGCAACAATTGCCCTAATTTATTCAATGTATTTTGTGAATAAACCGCACCAGTGGGGTTATTGGGGCTGTTAATAATTAATATTTTTGTACGTTTGCTTAAGTTAGCTTCGATGGACTCCAGATCTGGTTGAAATTCTGGATTAGTATGTGCTGTTTTTAGGAAACCGCCATGATTTTGGGCATATGTTCCATAATCTACAAAAAAAGGTGCAAGAGCTAACACTTCATCTCCAGGTTCAAGTAGAGATTTGAAGACAACATTCAGTCCACCAGCGGCGCCAACGCACATTACAATATCCTCTTTTTCAAAGGGATGACCAGTTTCATCATTCATAATGCTAGCGACGTATTCCCTTGTTTCCGCAAATCCAGCATTTGGCATATAGCGGTGTATTCCCGGCTCAGGATGCTCCAAAAGTTTACTTAATTCAATATTTACTTCTTCAGGAGGTTCAAGTATTGGGTTACCCAGAGAAAAATCAAAGACATTTTCTGCACCATGCTTTTCTTTTAGGCGGGCTCCTTCTTCAAACATTTGACGAATCCAAGAGCCTTTTTCTATGGACTGACGAATCGAAGTTGCTATTGACATTGGGATTCTAAATGATTAAAAAATTGAAAAAATAGGGGAGACGAAAAATTTTGGAAAAAATTCAATAAATTTGAGTGACAGATTCTGTATGAAACTGTCAAGAAAAATTATGTCAGGTAAAGAGATTTTTGATGGATTTAACAAATTTATCGCGAATTGGATTGCTTTCGTCGTCACAGCAATCATCGAATTCTTGCAACAATTCTATTTGACGTGAACTCAGTTTCGTTGGGGTTTCCACTACTATCCTGACGTGTAAATCTCCACGGCCGCCACCCCTTAGGTTTGCTATCCCTTGGTTTTTGAGACGAAATATTTTGTGAGTTTGAGTCCCTGTAGGAATTTTAAGCCTGGCTTTTCCTTCTAACGTGGGAACTTCCAAGTCCGTACCGAGTGTTGCTTGAACAATACTTATTGGGACCTCGCAAAATATATCTGCTCCATCTCTATCAAAAATTGAGTGATCCTTTACACTTAAAACTATGTAAAGATCACCACCAGATCCTCCACTTACTCCATCCTCACCTTCACCAGTGAGCTTTATTCTGGATCCAGTGGAAACTCCTGCTGGGATATTTACTCGGATATGTTTAGTTTTTGAAACTCTGGTACGTCCATGGCATTTTTTACAAGGATTAGAAATATTTTTACCTTGCCCCCCACAGCTACTACAGGTTGTTGCAACACTGAAAAACCCTTGTTGGACCCTCTGCTGGCCAGTCCCACCACAGGATCCGCAAATTTTTATATCTTTTTCAGATTCTGCTCCGAGTCCACTGCATGAATCGCAAGTTTCCATACGTGGAACATCAATTTCTTTCGATGTACCAAAAGCGGCATTATCAAAAGAGATTTCCATATTATACTGTAAATCTGAGCCACGCTCACCTCGCCCAGAAGTGTTCCCGGGAGAACCACTGAAAAACTCACTGAAAATATCTCCAAATACATCGCCAAAGCCACTCCCGCCGGCAGTACTAAACCCTCCCATTCCACTGCCCATACCTTCAGCGGCATGCCCGAACTGATCATAACGAGATCTTTTTTCTTTATCCCCTAGAACCTCAAATGCCTCAGATGCTTCTTTGAATTTTTCTTCAGCTTTCTTATCACCCGCATTGCGATCTGGATGATGTTTCATTGCGACCTTACGGTACGCCTTTTTTAATTCTTCAGAAGTAGCGTTGCGGGATACTCCCAGCACCTCATAAAAATCACGTTTTGCCATTTATAGTTCAAAGTTCAAAGTCTTAATTTACATTATTCAAGTTCCAAGCTCATCGAACCTTGACAACATACTGCCTACTATTTGTCACTTTTTTTTACTTCCTCAAAATCTGCATCTACAATATCTTCATCATCTTTGCCTTGTTTTTCTTCTTTCCCTTCTGGTGCATCTTCACTTCCTTCTCCAGATTCATCTCCCTGCTGTTCTGCTTGTTGACTGTATAATAATTCAGCCATTTTGTGTGATGCCTGAGTAAGTGCATCTAGATCACTCTTTATGGCCTCAAGATCATCTGACTCCATACTCTTCTTTAGCTGCTCACTACAAGCTTCAATTTTGGTTTTATCCTCTTCAGGCAACTTATCACCAAGATCGCTTACGGTTTTTTCTGTACTATAAATCAATGTTTCTGCCTGATTTTTTACTTCAATAT
>Ga0066836_10002107_pt1 | contig 10611 bp, 12 predicted proteins | sample ETNtaG_18_FD_71568 | JGI IMG/M metagenome (GOLD analysis project Ga0066836, IMG submission 71568) | Marine microbial and viral communities from oxygen minimum zone, Eastern Pacific Ocean - ETNP201302SV91 | ecosystem: Environmental > Aquatic > Marine > Oceanic | place: Pacific Ocean: Eastern...
CAGCCGCCTAGATTCGAACTAGGGACCTCCTGATCCACAATCAGGCGCTCTAACCGACTGAGCTACGGCTGCCCATAAAAATTTCTTAACATATAAGCCAAAAATTAGAAAGTTATCTTTAATTTTGGTTTTACCTTGTGTGCCTTACCATAGTTATGACACAATGGTACGGATATTAATAAACAACTTTCAATTTAAACATAATATAAGAAGTAACTAAGGTTGACATTTTTCAAAAATAAATTTTTTATCATATTATTTATCGCATTATCTGGTTGCGCTACAATAACTCCGCCTGAATTTAAATTTGATGTTCCAAAAGAACAATTTTCTGTAATTGAAATTGAAGGTGTGAATTATGAAGTTGGTTTTATTTACACAATATCTGAAAGACCCTCATATTCTGATTGCTTAAAAAATAAATATATAATTTCTCAAAATTCTCAAAAAAAATGGAAAATTGGTGGAGATCTAAGTAACAAATATAGCGAGAGAATATGCATTGATCATTCAAGAAAACTAATTTTAGTAGTTTATGATGCTTGGTTAATAAATAATCAAAATTTTGTAATTACTAATGTTGGCAAAGAAGTAATTACTTGTTCAAATATATATGGACATAATTCAGGAAGAGGTTTCCATTTAATAGATGGAGATAAACGTCCAAGATCAGTAATAGATCAGCGGGGTGTAGGTGATATTCCTATATATCATAACTGTACCTCCTTTTTCTTTAAAGAGGCTAACTTTTCTAAAACAGGGAATATATTATCGAATATTGGAAGTTTAGGACTCAACTACGCATTAGGAAGTAATCCGACTTATTTAGTTTTTTCACCTGAAAAAGTAGTTCAATCAGCCCTATTGACAAATTTTAAAAAAAGTAGAGAAAAGTATCTTAACAATATAGTTGTCCGTACTAAGAGGTCTCTAAAAAAACTTAATTATTATAAAGGTCGAAGTAATGGATCAATTACCAAAGCATTTATAAATGCTATTGAAGAATTTCTAGCTGATGAGGGTATGGATATTGATTGTAGTGAAGATTGTTCAAACATCCTTCAAAGTGACTATTTCTTAAAAATAATAGAAGATGCTTTAAAAAGAATTGTATAAAAAGATTGTTTATTTTCCTCAGTTAACTCTTTCATCTGCTTCTGATAAAGTTTTCTGGAAATATTTATTCAAAACTATCTCTCCCATAGAAGAATCTTCAAATTTATTATAAATACCTTCATCAACTAAAAAATTATATACCGCATCCTTAAATTTTGAATTTATTCCATCATTTATGTAGCCATTAAAATATAATAATTTTTTTAGAATAATTTTTGTATTTCTTATAGATTTTGAATAGTTTTCATTATCAATACAATAAAATGCTGTATAATATACAAAAAGTGCATCTCTTAAGATTAAATCATGAGTCTTAATTTTTTTGTCATAAATAAAAAAATGAGTACCGTTGTTTTGGCTAATTTTATTTTTGATTAATATTTTTGACATATTAAGATCATGTTGCATAGTTGACCAACCAGCATAAGAAATGATATCTGAAAAAAGAAGCTTACAAATACCTTTATCAATATAATTTTCCAAAGTTTTACCATTATTCACTTCAACAATTAAACGAGCTTTTGGAAGTAAGGTTGGTCTATCTGTTATTGTTTCTGAATTCATTGAGCAAGAAGCAATAAAAAGCATAAGAAATGAAAGAAAGATCTTTTTCATATAAATATGTTAATAATGTTTAATTAACTAGGCAATCGGTATTATTAATTTTAAAAATTAGATATTAAATTATTAAATAATTGATTTTACAAATATTTTTTTTAAGACTGAAGATAGTTAACTATAAGTTATTATTAATGAGAAAATATGAGTAATTTTTATTTACCTTCTGGATATCAGTTTGAAAACTATATTATTGAGTCTGTACTTGGATCGGGTGGTTTTGGCATTACCTATTTGGCAAAAGATATTTCATTAGACACTAAATTTGCCATTAAGGAATATATTCCATCAGAATTTGCATATCGTGAAGAAAATTACTTTGTAGCGCCGAAAACTGACAAAGATAGAGATAACTTTGAATGGGGATTAAGTAGTTTTCTAAAAGAAGCTAGAACTTTAGTAAGATTTAATGATTGTGAGAATATTGTTAAGGTTTATCGATTTTTTGAAACTAATGGCACTGCTTATTTTGTAATGGAATATATTGAAGGAGACACTTTAACTGACTTATTGAAGGCTAATAAATTAAACCCACAAAATATAGAGAATATGTTTAAAGGAATCTTGAATGGACTCAAAAGAATCCATAAAAGTGATGTGCTTCACAAGGATATAAAGCCCAGTAATATTATGGTTAGAGGCAGTACTCCAATTTTAATTGATTTTGGTTCAGCTAGAGAAAATAAACCAGGAGCTGAGCATACTAGAATAATTACTGAGCGATATTCACCGATTGAACAATATGATCCTTCTCAGCAAGTAGGTTTTTGGAGTGATATTTATTCTTTATCAGCAACATTTTATAGAGCTATTACAGGAAGTGCACCGCCAGAGGCATCGGGAAGGGTAATTGATGATAAATGTATTATCTTATCAAAAGAGAGAGCAGATGGATTTTCACTTCCGTTTTTAATAATGATAGATAGAGGTTTAAAGCTTTTACCTAAAGATAGACCTAAAGATATTGATGAATGGGAAAAAAACAATCTTTCAAGTCAAAAAATAAGTTTATTACCTATAAAGATACCTAAAAATATTGGTTATAGAATATTTCAAGGAGGTTTTGTTCTCTCAGCAGCATTTGCATTTTTTGCAATTATTAACATTATTTTCCCTAATTTTATGCAAAGAGATTTCCCTGAAATTAATAATACAGTAGAAAATTGGTCAGACTTTACTCAAGATAAACCAGAAAAAAGTAAAGTAGAAATTAAACCTATAAAAAGAGATATATCTGTTACTGGATATCAATGGAAATCAATTAATTTAAGAAAAGAATTTTCGCCAGCATCACTTAACGGAAAATCCACTAAAGGTTATTTAGAATTGAATTCTAGATACCCAATTCGAATGAGAAGCAAGAATTCAAAAATATATATTAAACCTCTTTTATTTAAAAACGGGGGAAAAATAAAATTAATAGATATTGGCAAAATTGACGGTAATAGAACAATTGAATTAAAAAGCACGGAACAAAATGATAAAATCTCTCTTATTTTTAATGCAGATTAATGTTTGATATTTACTTTTTATATGGGAAATTAAAATAATTGAAGAAAAGGAGTATGTAATATGAACAATATAAAAAAATTAGGTGTAATAATAATCTCAATAATAGGCTTAATGGTTCCTTTTCATTCTATTCTTGCTGATGAAAATATTGTTGATGCAGAAATTTCTGAAGAAACCTCAATCTCTGAAAACGAAATTATTTTAAAAGATTATGATAAGCAAAAAGCTAATAAAAGCACAGTTAAGATTTATGAAAAAACTGCTTTAAGTACTAGAGTAAGAACAGCTTTTCCTATTGGAGAAAATTTCATAGCAACATCAGGTTTAAAGAATCCCAACGGTAAATTTTTTATTGAATATAAAGGCAAAGAAAGTGTCGCTATATTTCAGACAGTAGACTCAACTGGAAGAATTTCATTATTTAGGGTACCTAATGTAGATTTTTCGATATCGGATATTTCTTTTGAGCCTGTTGGTTCGAATAGACAAGTTCACATTCATTATTTTTCAAGTGATGAATCATCCAAGCCTAATAGTACGCATGGCAAGTTCCAAAAAAGAATTAACTCTGAAATGTATGGGCGTGATTCTTATCTTCATAACCTAGATGATTTTTTAGAGAGAGAATCTATAGGAGCGCCAATATTTAATAACTGTGGAGAAATCATAGGAATGAATATTAGAAAAGATAATTCTTTCTCTGAGATTCCTACAAAATTTATAGCTCTTGGTCATGAGGCAATAGTTAAATTTATTAATGAACAAGGTATAAAATTCTCACAAAGCAAAGAAAAATGTTTATCAGAATTACAAAAAAGAGAATTCATAGGACAAGAAAAAAACAAAAAAGAAGAAGAAGCAAAAATAGCTGAAGAAGAAAAAGTAGAGGCTAAGGCAGCAAAGGAAGAAGCCGAAAAAAAACAGGCAGAAGCCGAAAAAGAAAAACTTAAAAAAGAAGAGACAAATAAAAACCTAATTATAGCTGGAATTCTTTCAGGTGTATTTTTCATTATCTTAATATTCTTCTTAATAAGAAATATTTCTAAAAGGAAAAAAGAATTAAATGTTGTCAAAGATACAATGGCGGCACAAGAGTCAGCAAAAACTGAAAAGGGTCCTGATTTTGTTTTAAGAGGCTCAGAAATAACTATAAAAATTCCAGGAGATAAATTAGGAACTGAGCGAGGTGTTATTTTAGGAAGGAATACATCTGAGGCAGATGTAATTTTAGATAGATCAGAAATTTCAAGATCCCATCTGAGACTCTTCATAAAAGATGGCATTATATACGCTGATGACCTTGGTTCTGCAAATGGGACAATTTTAAATGGCGCAAGGTTATCTTCCGGTAGACCCATGGCCATACATAATGGGGATGAAATAACTCTAGCAGGTATAATCTTTAGTGTTCAAGGTTTATAGTCAATGTTCTCAAGGGGTTATATCTTTCCTTTAATCATTATTTTGATTTTTTCTTGGCAGAATGTGTACGGAGATCTCACAACTAAGCAATTAGATAAATTAGAAAATGGCGTAGTTAGAGTTTTAATAAAGGAAGGTGATAAAATAGGTGGTGGATCGGCTTTTTTAATCAATAAAGATGGTAATTTTATAACCAATTATCATGTAATAGAAAAAGCTGAAAAAATAAGAATTTTATTAGGTGATGAGGATGATGTAAGCGCAAGAGTAATTCATTCATCACCCGAACTTGATATAGCTATACTTAAAATTGATTATATTGGTCTTTCAAGTCCGATTCCAATAAGAAAAAAAGATGTCAGGAAAGGTGAAAAAGTATATGCAACCGGTTTTCCTAGCGCTACCGATCTCGCTAAGAGATCTTTTACGCCTACATCTACACTTACTTCAGGTATAATTTCTAATGTAGACAAAGCTCCATGGGCAGGAGGATTTTCTGAAAGAATACGACTTCAACATACTGCAACTATTAATCCTGGAAATAGTGGCGGCCCATTAATAGATGATTGCGGAAATGTTATAGGCGTGAACACATATGCAAGAAGTGATTTAAATACATATCTAGCCTTATCTTCAATCGAAGTTATTAAATTTTTGGATCAAAAAGCTATAGAATTTAGAAAAGCTGAAAGTAATTGTTCTGATGAAGGTTTTATAAATACCAATACCGAAATTAATATGGCTAATATTATAATTTGGGTAATAGCAATTATATTTATGATTTTATGTCTGATTGGTATTTATTTCTTAAGGCCAAGAGACAAAGTTTCTTCAAGTGGTGATGGCGAAGAAAGGGATAATGTACAAGATATTATCAATCAAGGTCGTATTTATTATTTAAGTGGATTCAGAAGAGATGGAATGCCTGTGAGGATTAAGCTTAAAGAAGAAGAGCTAAATAAAAAATACGGTATTCATATTGGGCGTTCAAGAGATTTTTCTGACAAGACTATACCGTCAAAAGAAATTTCAAGAATCCATATTAGAATTTATAAAGAAAACAACACTTTTTTTGTTGAAGATTTGGGATCAAGCAATGGTGTATTTATCAATAATGAAAAAATTGATTCCTTTAAGAAAACTAGTATTAGAATTAACGATAAGTTAATATTAGGGGATATAGAATTAATTTTATCAAATTAGAGAATAGTTATGGTTAAAGTAATTAGAATAGGAAGAGACAATACATGTGAAATAAGTATTCCTGATCAATCTGTTTCAAGAAAACATGCAGAAATTTTTGTTAGTAATTCTGGAAGATTATTTTTGATTGATTGCAATAGTTCTTATGGTTCATTTATTTTAACTGGCGGTCAAAAAAAACAAATTTCTCAATCGGAAATTACGACAAGTGATTATGTGTGTTTCGGTAGTTATGAAATGAGCGGAAATGAACTATATTCAAAAATTAGAAATTCTTTGAATTATATTCAAAGCGGAATGCATACAGCAAGACGATTTTCTAGACGTCTTTTAGGTAACTAAATAAAAGGAGAAAAAAATGACTGATGATAATGGAGATGACGAAAAAACACGTTTAATTCATGGAAATGATTCTAACGATTCCTCGGCCACTATTGGAGCTAGTGACGATGAAAAAACGAGGATTATTGGCAAAGGATCAGGTTCTGCATCGACTGGTGATGATGAAAAAACTAAAGTTTTTCGTCAAAATAAAGATAATGAAAATACTGATAATAAAGATAATGAAAATACTGATAATAAAGAAAGTAAAATGCAGGATCCTCCAGTTGGTTGGTTGGTTGTTGTTGATGGCCCAGGTAAAGGGCACTTTTTAACTCTTGGGTATGGTCAAAATACAATTGGAAGAGGAGAAAGTAATAGATTAAGACTTGATTTAGGTGATAAAGAAATTTCACGAGAGTCTAACGCAGTTGCAACTTATGATCCAAAAACTAGAAAATTTTATTTAAGTCCAGGGACCGGACAAAATTTATCATATCTTGATGATGAGCCTGTACTTTCACCAACAGAAATAAAATCAGGCGCAAAAATTAGCGTTGGACAAACAATACTAAGACTTGTTCAGTTTTGTGATAAAGACTTTGATTGGCAAGACTAAAATTGACCGAAGATATTTCAGATACTTTTTTTGTACTAGACCAAATTATAGGTGAAAGAAAAGTTCAAGAAGATAGCGTAGAATTTGCTAGAGAAATTAAATTTGAAGATATCACCTATGACCTATTTTGTTTAGCTGATGGAATGGGAGGTCATGCAGCAGGTGATCTAGCAAGTAAATTAGCTTTGGAAGCTTCTATATCTCATATTAAATCATCAAAGAAAGAAGATATTTCAAGAAAACTTTTTGATGCAGCAACTACTGCAAATAAAGAAATTGCAAAAAAAGTAAAAGAAAATAGTGAATTGGAAGGTATGGGATGTACTTTAATTTTAACTATCTTAATGGACGATAAGTTTTTTTGGTGTAGCGTTGGAGATTCTCTAATTTTTTTATTTAGAGATAAAAAACTGATGAGAATAAATGAAGATCACTCAATGAAACCAGTCTTAGAAAAAATGCATAAAGAGGGCGCATTAACAGAAGAAGAGCTAAAGACTGACTCCAGAAGAAATGCTTTAAGATCATCAATTTATGGTGAAGTAATTGAACTAATTGATCACCCTGCAGATCCGCTTACCCTTCAGAAAGATGATTTTATTATAATTGCCAGCGATGGAATAGAAACTTTAAATAATGATGAAATTATTGAATCTATTAATGCTCAAAGACAAAATGGAATAGATAAAGTTAAAGACAGTCTTTTTGAAAAGATTAAAGACAAAAAGAATAAAAATCAGGACAATACCTCAATAATAATTATTGATAATGAAAAAAGGTTATAATTTAAAGAATTAACCACAACAAGATGTTAAATAAAAAAATCATAAGTAATTTTTTTTTATCAATCTTATTAACTATTTTATCTTATAATCTTTATGCCTTTGAGCAGCAACATAATGACAATCCTATAAGAGTTGCTGAATATGGGTCTAAAGCGATGTCCACTCAATGCTCAATTCAAACAAAGAATTTATTTTTAGAAAGAAAAGATTTTAATAACTATAGGGAATACAAAAAAGATTTAAAAAGTGATAAAATTAAAGGCAAGATAAATATACTTTCAAAATATACAGCTATAGCAAAGAGTACAGCATTTACAATGAATGCTACTCATTATTTTTTAAGAGAAAATGATTCTTTAATAAGATTAACAAACTTTCAATTCAGCCCTTTTTTATTCGTCATTTTTTTTCAATGTCCAGAAGTAATCAAACAAACAGAAATAAAATTAAAAAGTCTTTATTATTATAATAGTGATATTAAGGGATATATAGACGATGAACTCGATCAAGCTATTACAGAATTTCTTCAAGATAATAATCAATTTGTGGAATTAAAGAAGAAATTTACAGGAGCTTTATATTCCAATAGACCTATTATTGATATTATTAATGATAGTAAGTTTCAGGATTTAGTTGATAATGCATTGGATAGAATTATAGAGTAATATATGAAAACTGGATCACTTTATAATTTTATTATTTTTCTAATGAAAAATAAAACCTTAATTTTCCTTATAGTGATCTCACTAAATCCATTCATTAAAGCAAATGAGAATATAAATAGTTTTTTTAATTACCAAGTTATTGATGGTGACTCCTTAAAAAGAGATAAAAAGCGTTATCGCATTCAAGGTATAGATGCTCCCGAATTAAAGCAATTATGTTGGATAGAAGATAAACAATGGCCTTGTGGAGAAGCATCAAGAGATTATTTAGTTAATTTGCAAAATAAAGGTGGGTTTCTCTGTATTAAGGTTGGTGAAGATCGTTACAAAAGGGACATAGTGAAATGTTCTGTTCAAACAGGTGACGGTATAAAGGATGTTGGATCTATCATGGTAGAAGAGGGCTATGCTCTAGCTTATAGAAAATACTCTAAGGAGTATATTGAGGAAGAGAAGATAGCTAAGGATAATAAGAGGGGTATATGGAAGAGTAGGTTTATCTATCCATGGGAATGGAGAGCAGAGAAGTAGTTATAGACTGATAAATTATTAGGGTTATTATTAAAAAATGCCTAAAAGATCAAAAAGGATTGAGATTAACGAAAGGATTGGTTCCTTTAGAGCAAGACTCTCTAGAACTAGTGGCGCAAGTGTATCCGCTAGTCCATTCAAAGGTATAACATTAAATTCTAAACATGGCGCAAGAGTTTCAAAGACCTATAAGGGAATGACTCTTGGCTTTCAAAACCTTAATAATGTTGTTAGAGGAAGATGGTCTTCAAAAGATGGTAAAGTTAATCTTAATGTCTCAAAGTCAGGATTTTCTGTATCATTAAGAAATTCTTTTGGAGTTTTAAATTTAAAAAACCCAAAAAGATCATCTGCTAGTTTTCTTGGTATACAGGTAAGAGGTCAATTTGCTGCTATTATTGCTCTTATTGGCTTTGTTTTTGATTTAACAATATTCTTAATAAAGGCAGGATTAAAACTATGTTACATATTAGTATTATTGATAGGCTGGGGTATTAATATCGCATATAGGGTTACATCCTTATTTATATCTTTTTTAATTTTTTTAACATTTGATTTTCCTAAACAAATATCAAATAAGAAAAAAGAGGAAATTTAATGAAAGAATTTCTTTTTCGACAACTATCTCTGGATAAAAATCCATCACTAAGTATTCTTACAAAGATTATTTACATAGTTATTTTTGTTAGTATTTTCTTTGTTGTAATTGAAACTGAGCCCTCAATTAGTAATAATTACAAACATTTCTTTTTCAATGTGAATATGTTCTTTGGGTCATTTTTTGTTTTTGAGTATTTGTTACGCTTATATGCCGTTGGCTTAGATAAAAGGTATTCAGGTTTTAAAGGTAGAATATTTTATATTTTTACTCCGTTTTCTTTAATTGATTTACTTGCCATTATACCGGCATTTATTTTTCCTGGTTCAAGTGAGTCATTTTTATTAAGATTGTTTAGAGTTTTAAGAATTTTTTCTATTTTAAGGACTAGTAAAAATACTGAAGGGCTAAGATTAATAATTAAAGTATTTATGAATAAAAAATATGAGTTACTTTATTCTCTTTTGATTACACTATCTTTAATATTTATCTCAGCTGTATTATTATATTTAGCCGAAGGCGGTATACAAAAAGAAGCATTTGGAAGCATTCCTAGATCATTGTGGTGGGCCGTAACAACATTAACAACTGTTGGTTATGGAGATATATATCCAATTACAGCTATTGGTAGAATTTTAACAATATTTATAACCATTACAGGTATAGGTGTTGTTGCAATTCCAACAGGAATCTTAGCTGGAGGATTTTCTGAAATACTTTCTCAAAGTAAAGATAAATCTAATTTAGGTTAAAAACAGAAAGTCTTATAAATAAAAAACAATTACTTATTTTAAATTAATATTTTCAATATTTACTTTTTATCACCAAAAATATAAATGTCGTCAATGGATAAAAAATATTTTGGAATTCATAGAGAAGGTTGGAAGTTTTTTATTGCTTTTCTACTTTTTGCAATTTGCAGTTTTTTTGTAGTAAAAATTTTATTTTTCATATTTACCCTTCTTTCATTCTTTACTCTTTGGTTCTTTCGAGACCCAGAGAGATTTGTAGAGTCTCAAGATAATCAGTTTTTAAGCGCTGCAGATGGAAAAATTTGTTTTATTGGGGAGGAATATCCCCCAAAAGAAACTAATATTAATAAAAAAATGAACAAGGTAAGCATTTTTATGAATGTCTTTAATGTGCATGTAAATAGAAGTCCTATAAATGGCCTTATAGAAAAAATTATTTATAAAAGAGGAAAATTTTTCAATGCAAGCC
>Ga0066836_10002108_pt1 | contig 10610 bp, 10 predicted proteins | sample ETNtaG_18_FD_71568 | JGI IMG/M metagenome (GOLD analysis project Ga0066836, IMG submission 71568) | Marine microbial and viral communities from oxygen minimum zone, Eastern Pacific Ocean - ETNP201302SV91 | ecosystem: Environmental > Aquatic > Marine > Oceanic | place: Pacific Ocean: Eastern...
AGTCCCACAGTCGAGCCAAATTTTGTCACCAATATCAATCAATTCTGCTTTATTTTCAATGAGATATAATCTGTTAATATCTGATATTGACAAGTTATCCCCATTCGTAGTGACTTGATCCATTTTCGCCCAAAATGTTTCATCAAAGAGATAAATCCCCCCTATTGCTAGAGCAGATGTGGGGTTTGTGGGTTTCTCTACGATATCAACAAATTTCCCATTTTCAAATATTGCCACACCGAATCTTTCGGGATCATCGACTTCTCTACCTAAAAGTACACATCCCGGAGGTTCTTTTGAAGATTGAAATTTTTTAACACTGTCAGTGAGTTCCATCGTCGTGATATTATCCGAAAAATAGACAAGAACTCTTTGTGAACCCACATGAGGTCTAGCTAAACTCAATGCGTGATGAACTCCACGAGGCTCTTCTTCAATGACATAGTGAATATTTTCACCTTCCATTCCGGTACCAACGTGTTGAGCAATTTGACCAATGAATTGATTTCCAATGATTGTAATATCTTTTATTCCAGCCCGGCGTATTGTAGCAAGTGCGTAATCTATTACTGGACGACGATATAGTGGGAGTAAGGTTTTGTGAGTATATCGAGTAAATGGATACAGCCTGGAACCATGTCCTCCTGCCACTAAAATCGCTTTCATTGATTGCCGCCCCCGCTTCTAGTTTTTTTAGTAGTGCATCGGAGAACCGACAGCATTGGCTTTCCAACCCATGAGTTTCATTTCGGCAAGGTCAAGAACGCGTCTACCATCATATAGGATTGGTGTGCGCATACCATTGAGCAACATTTGCCAATTTAAATTAAGGCATTCTTTATGCGCTGTGGCTAAAACAATCATATCAAAATCATGAATTTCATCGACTGAATTCAATACTTCAATCTCATTAGGAATATCATTTGCATTGAGATAAGGGTCCCAAGTTGAAACAGAAATTCCAGAATCAACTAAACTTTGTGCTAAAGGTTCTGCCGGCGTTTCCCTTGCGTCTCCCACACCCGCTTTATATGACCAACCTAAGAAGAGAACCCGCCCCTCATTAGCAGGAACCCCTGATTGATAGAGTAGTTCTCTCAGGACTCCTGATACATGCTTCGGCATTAACCGATTTACAGAACGCGCTGCGGTGATTAATTCAGCAGGAACTCCTACTTCTTGAGCACGTTGCATCATGTAGTAAGGGTCTACAGGAATACAGTGCCCACCTACACCAATACCGGGTGTGTATCTATGAAAATTCCATTTTGTGGAAGCCGATGTAAGAACATCTTCCACATCAAGGTCCAATTCAGGGAAAATCTGAGCCAACTCGTTAACCAATGCAATATTGATATCGCGTTGTACATTTTCGATGACCTTTGTTGCTTCAGCAACCTCAACTTTTCCTACATATCGAACATCTTCAGAAGTGAGGCGTTGATACAAATTGACCAAACTTTGTCCAACTTCTGGGTTCGAACAGCCAATCACTCGTGCGACTTGTCGTACACCATGGTTTGGATCACCTGGATTGAATCTTTCAGGGCAATATGCAACTTCCACATCTTCACCTTCGATTAGCCCTAGTTCCTCTAGAATTGGTAACCAAGTGCTTGCAGTTACACCCGGATAAACTGTACTTTCCAAAATAACAACCTTGTGTGAACCCTTTGATGTCGCTTCAAAGATAGCCCGACCAGCACTTTCGACATAACTGAGGTCTGGCTTCAAATCTGGTGAAACTGGTGTTGGGACTGTGACGATTAGAACATCACAAGCTTGAGTCGCTTCCGATGTATTTCGAGTAATATGCCATCTTTCCGAATTAGGTGCCGGAATCATATCGTTTAGATCTGGGTCGCCAAGGGGATTACGTCCTTCATGCAGCGCATTCACAATACGCTCTGAAATGTCCACACCCCATACATTGAATCCAGCATCACGGAACCCAATAGCAGTCGGTAGACCGACATATCCGAGACCAATTATTGCGACATTCAAGTCGCCCGAATCGGCCCGAGAGGCGAACGAGGAATCCCATCCCATGTTTTCGCGGCACTATTCTTGCTTCATCAAGCCCTCGGTCGAGCATGAATCACCGGATGCCTCAAGAAATGGGGCTGAAACTGCCTCAATATGCGTGTCCTTGTTACGGGAGGTGCTGGCTTCATCGGCTCTCATGTTTGCGACGCATTGGTCGCGTACGGTGCCGAAGTCATCTGCTTTGATAATTTGTCAAGTGGGAACCAAAAAAATGTAAGTCACCTAGAAAGCGCAGAAAACTTTTCTTTCGTCGAAGGAGATATTTGCAATTTGGAGCAAATACATTTTGCAATTCGGCAATGTACACATGTGGTGCACCTTGCAGCCTTTGCCTCAGTTCCAGGATCCATCGCTGAACCAGAATTATCTGCAGCGATAAATCTCCAAGGCACTTTGAATCTAATTACAGCTGCAGAAAAACAAGGGATCGAACGTTTGGTGTTTTCAAGTACTGCAGCAGTGTATGGGAATTGTTTAGAAATGCCTATCTCAGAAGACACCCCTATACACTGTTTGTCTCCATATGCAGAACATAAATTGGCTGCTGAAAAAGCCATTCTTTCATCATCAATCCCTGCAATTTCTCTGCGATATTTCAACGTGCACGGCCCACGCCAGAGCCCATTTGGAGCGTATGCAGCTGTAATTCCTAAATTCATTGAATTAATGAAAACACATAGTCAACCAAGGATATTTGGAGATGGTAGCGCCACTCGCGATTTCGTTCGAGTATTGGATGTAGCTGAACTAAATTTACTCGCGCTCATTTCTGAGAATGATGAGGCATTAAACCAAATCTACAATGTGGCATCAGGGAATACAATTTCTATGACAGAGTTGTTCACGTCGTTGAGAGATATACTCTCACGATATGATCCATCAATAGCTTCTATTCAGCCTATTTATTCTGATGAAAGAGTTGGCGATATCAAACATTCATCCGCAAGCATACAAAAAGCCACCCAACTCCTCGATTTCAATCCGGAGAAAAGTTATGAAAAAGCATTTGTCGAAACAATTGCATCCTGGTTTTGACTATGCCGTTCCATCAGGATCATCCCGTTTAGGGGCTTGAGGAAAGTTATCTTCAGCGGGCCTCAATTGTCCCGCTGCAACCATATCGCCCAATTTCTCAAATCCAGATTCAATTAAATCAGGGTCCTCTGATTCAGATTGTTCCCAAGCAGCTTGTGCAGACACGCTTTGTTCTTTGTTGACAGTTTCAACTAATTTTTCACCAGAAGTCAAATCTCCCTCTAAACCATCAAATTCAGGCCGAGGAGTCATTGCATCGATGCGAGGCATACTCGCTTCAATTGTATCGGCCCCTCCCCCCTCAGCAGGGCCCTTTGGATCCTTTCCACGGGTTCGGTAAACAACACGTCCCCACTTGTCCTTGTCTTTGGCTAACTCGCCACCTTCGCGCGGCCGCATTATGATGTCTAGAATGTCATCTCCTCCTGGCATACCAAGAATTCGACTCCCAATATGGCGTTCTTCTTCTGCTAGAAGGGGGGCGATATCCATGCCACCAATCAAAGCAGATTGTATGCGACTATAACGAGAAATTCCGGAAGTCCTTCCAAGAATTATTCCAAGAATAGCCGCAATACCCATTATTGCTAACGCTTCTTTGCTCTTTAATGGAATCTCTAGGCCAAACAAAAGTGCAATAGTGACAATCAATCCGGCAGGGACCCAGATCATTATTCGACGCACTACGAGGTCTTTTCGTAAGACATCCATTAGTCCTGGGTCAAGAGGGGCGGCGCCGACCCAGTCCAATTTGTCCCCGCTCATGGGGCCACCTCAAATGAGATCCTCGTTGAATGCATCGACCCATTGTTCACTTTTTTTCCCCAAAGGCCGTGCTTTTAATTTCACAACCGGAATGTGTGGCGTTTTTCGCGAAGATCTTTTTTTCAGATGTGGTCCGACAACAATACGCACAGCCTCTTCTGCTGATGCATGGGCATTAGAATTCATAACCACCGAATCTTGTACAGAGACATTAGAGGTGCGAGGTTCCAGCGCAAGTTGTTGTAATAATTCAGTCATCGTTCGCTGCATTTCTCTATTGTTTTCAGCGAATGCATCTGAAAGCCGACCGCTTTCGTCAGCCAAGCGACGATGAGCAACATCGGCATGTTCAGCTTGAATCTTCAGTACCCTTTCCATTGTTTCAACCATATCTTCCCAACGGCCACGCGCATCTTCAGTATTAACTTCAAGCTGTTTCAACATTTTTTCTTGCGAACCAATGAGTTTCTTTGCTTCTTCCATTGCATTGGATTGTGCTTGTAATGTAACTCTCTGACTTTCAATTAATTTCCTTGCCTCGGGGGCGCCTACGGAATCCCTTCGCTCAATCTCATGCAAAGCGTTGCTAAGTTCACCAGATTGTCTTTGGAGAATCGAATCCAATCGCTGAATGTGCATTGAAGCATCTTGCAATCGTAGTGTTTGAGATTCTCCAATATGCCGTAATCGGCGTTTTTCAACATTGTTTTCGAAGATTTCAAAAAGAAGCATTGTGCCAATTCCTGCTGCAATCCCGAAAAAGGGATCCCTTAATGCACTTGCAATCCATACTCCGAGGCCCAAACTGGCAGCAATTGAGAATAGTCGAGACATTTCAGTCAGTAGAGAATGGGGCCGCGACGTTATTGAGTGTTCTTATGAAAACCCCGGGGATATTGCAAATTTCTTAATTACAATTTAGAGCGGAGATTACGAATCTTGGGCAGAAATAAATTCATTTTCATCTACTTCTATAATACGTCCATGTTCCAATAACCATTCAAGGGCTTCGACTAACTCTTCAGTTTCCACACCTCTTGGAGTTAGAGTCACCCCGATTTCTTCCAATGTCACCGGTGCTGATGTTTTTATTGAAATTTCTTCAATGCATAGAAGAATCGCTTGGGCACAGACAGCGAGCAAAGGATCATCACCAACATCATCATTCAGATATGCAATATGCGTGGTTGCTGGATGTGGCTCCCAATCCCTTTCGTCATCTAGTAAATCTTCCTTAATGATTGGTTTATTTTGCTGGCTGTAATCATCGAACAAGTTGAATTGGTGAGGGTCCTTACGCGCGACATCATTCTCCTTTCTTATTCTAGCAGAAAGGGCCTTAATCCGTGAAATACGCTGTTCTAATCGCATTTTTTCCCTTACCAAATTGGCATCAATCAGTTGCATTTCCTCATCGGCACGTTCGCTTAACCATGAGTGTATATCCCATTTTGGATCCAACCTTAGCATTGTTTCCCAAAGCCGTTGAACCTCATCTGGAAGTGCTGCAGCATCCAGCCGAGGGCGCTCATCATGATCGGAGGGTTGACGAGACATCTTCAAGGGATGCTGAATGACGGTTGATGAAGTGTTCCCTACCTCTCCTTCTTTTTTCTTGATGTTTGAGTGGGCGTTCCTTCATGTAGGGGAAGTGAACAGGACTCTTTCATGCCTCCCTATACCCTTGCCCTTCTCCCCGGCGACGGAATCGGTAGAGATGTGATGATTGAGGCAGAAAAAGTGCTTGATGTGATTGAATCAAAATCACCGCTTAGATTCAATAGAAATGTGATTCCTTGTGGAGGTAAGCATTATCTTGAAACTGGTGAAGAATGGCCACAAGGATCCTTTGAGTTCTGTCGTGATGAAGCGGATGCAATTCTTCTTGGCGCAATCGGGTGGCCGAATGCAATGACTGATGAGGGCGATTTGGCAGGAGGACAAGTAATTCTTGGGTTACGCAGTGGCCTTGATTTGTATGCAAACGTCCGCCCTATTAGGTTGTATGAGGGAGTCCGTCACAAAATCCATGGTGAATTTAATCAAGTTTGGGACTCCGATTCAGTAGACATGGTAATCATCCGTGAAAATACGGAAGGCTTGTACCATTCACTTCTTCGACGTTCTGCCGACAAGGCACAAGGTCGTGCTCCATCTGAGCCCGAAGCCATTCAATTCCCAGGCCTTGAAGGAGAAATCGCATGGGACCCCCGTCCGATTTCGAGAGTGGGAAGTGAACGTGTAATTCGCTTTGCATTTAATCTCGCTAAGCGCAGAAATGGAGCCCCCGCAGATGGCGCCACCAGAGTGACTTGTGTTGACAAATCAAATGTCACACGCGGCTGTCAACTCTTCCGTAAAATATTCCATGAAATAGCAGAGAAAAATTCAGAAATCTCTGTAAATTCAGCATATATTGACGCATTCACCATGTGGCTCGTTCGAAATCCCGAAGAATTTGATGTTGTAGTCACACCGAACATGTTTGGAGACATTGCAACAGATTTGGCAAGTGTTTTACAGGGAGGGATGGGTTTAGCAGCATCAGCAAATATTGGAGATACACATGCAATGTTTGAACCAGTACATGGTTCTGCACCAAAATATTCGGGACAAAATAAAACCAATCCAATTGCAATGATTAGTTCCGTAGGGATGATGTTGGATTGGCTTGGAGAAACTAAGGGTGATGCCGACTGTTCACAAGTTGCAAATTTACTCGAAACTGCAGTGGCCCATACAATTTCAAATGGCAATATTCTCACGTACGATTTAGGCGGTTCTTCAGGAACAACTGAAGTAGGGGATGCAATATGCACTCATTTGACTAAATTACTCAAAGAACACTATGCTGTGGCGTAATCAATTGCTCTTATTTTTTGCACGTTCTGCTCTGAGAATCTCTTCAAACTGTTCCCACATTTCAGTTTCCAATTCGGCACGAATTTGTGGGACCATTTCCTCCAATGTTTGTTGGCGAATTTGCTCTCTTATTGCTAATGCTACTTCTCCAACAATTTCTTGTTCAATTTCTGCGCGCATCGTCTCCTTTGCCTCATTTCGAATGCGTTGTTCATTCAGGGAATCATTCCCTACATTTCCTTGCCGAGCTATGACCCGCGCTCGTTCATCAGCCATATGTTCAATGTGTTGCTCCAATCGTTGCACCACTTCTATACTCCATTCGGAATGTGGATCTGGCAATCGACCTTCACTAACGATTTGTTGAAGTATTTGCACACTACGAACTCTCACGGGGTCCCCTGCAAGGTAATCCGTTGCTCCTGTAACGAATGAAAGCATAGCATCAACAAATTCACTTTCTAGCAACTCTTTACCGCATCCAGGGCAAGAACTCACTGCATCATTCTCTGAATCCGAGGTAGTTTCACCTTTCGCTTTCTTGATTTTTCGTTTCGGTTGCTGTGGCGAATCGATATCGAATGAAACTTGTGATGCTAGAAAATTGTCTGAATCTATGAGGACCCGTTCCTCCTCATCATCCTCTAATTCCATGCAGGATGAATAGACATTGTAACCAAAAAACTTCTGCTGGATTACTTGTAGAAACTACGTATCAATCATGTTCATTCAAATTCCGAAGCATGATGTTTAGTGACTTTTGCAAATTATCCATGTTGTCCCATTCTTCGTTAATTTCAGAGTTATTTTTAATCAGAGAATTGAGTATAAGCGGTGCACATCTTGTTAATTCATCAACAATAGTTACTGTTGCCATTTGGGCAGTTCTTGATAAAGGGTTCAAATCTATGACACAAATTGATTTCTCCATTGCCATTAGGGCTTCACATCGATCACCATCTTCCAATGGAACTAGAATGACATCCGCTGAAAGTATTCCATCACTATGGCATGCAGCCCTAGGACCTTCTAGGTTCGGAATACTATCATCGGGGCTCATTCCTAAGATCGGTACATCATCAACTTGTGAATGTAACGCCTCTGGAAGCAATTCTTTAGCACAACCGCGAATGGAATTTAAAAATTTGAACAAAACCTCCATACGTTCAGGTGTCCGATAATATATGTTTAATTCAATGGGGCATTGTAGTACAGCAGCACATGCGATTAATTCAGCCCCTGCTAGGGCTGTGGTATTGCCATTGAGTGACAAGATGGGATTTTTAGCTTTGAGTAATAATGCCACCACCTCTTCAATTGCTTGCATTGCAACGGTTGATGTTTTTTCACCGAGTAAATAATCGAAAGCCTCACCTCTTCCATGTGCGATCAATGCGGAATCAGCCAGTAAACCGTCATTTGAAGCATCAACGAGCTTCTTGCGGGACATCAGGGAAGCATAGCGAGGATGCGAGGGGGGCACGTCGCCCATAGTTTCACGCACCTTGGAATATGCAAGTAAGGTCAAGCGGTTGAGCCCCTCTATGCAATTGGCTCGTGGAAATCACATCAACCCGTGACAATTGCCAGGTTTCTAGACTATCAAAACTAACATTACCACTCGCTTCCAAAGTCAAGTATTCTCTTAATCCTCTAGTTTCTAAATCCAACGCCGCATCTCTCGTAATTTCTGGTCCCATATTGTCAAGCATGATGTTCAATCGAGTCTTTTCATCAGTTTCAAGTAATCGTTCAGCCCAAGTTTCAGCTGCAGCCAATGCTTCATCTAGGGTCCTCACTTCAATAGTTGCGAACGCGCCAATACTTTCGAGTGGTAAGTCTCGCAATATACTACGAACTCTCTTAGATCCTTGCTCTCCATTCTCAGCAGTTGTTGCCAAATCATTTTCTTTCAACATTAGAGCATCAGGACGATTTAGTCGATGTGTTAAACCCCCACCAATTGAAACCGCAGCTTTGTCTAAAACTCCCCAAGTAGTTTTTCGAGTAGCCGCTAATGGAATTTGAGAATTAGCCACCCATTTCGCGGTGTTGGTAGCAATTCCACTAAGGTGAGCTAGAATGTTGAGAATTACACGTTCACAGACTAAGATTTGATGCCTACAGGCTTCAATCGTAAGAATACAATTGCCCTTTTCGATTTCTGCTCCCTCGCTCCCTGTCCAAGTGAATCTGGCACCAGGCATCCATTCTCTTAGGAGCAGATCAACAACATATAGGCCTGCAAGAACTCCAGATTCTCTTGAATGAATTTCAGCTTTCGTTCTACGTGTTCCAGATTCAATTGGTTCATGAACCCCTTCATCGGCAAGCATGGTAGTCACCCATCGCCGAGCACTGTTTAGATACCAATCTGTCGGACCATCATCAGAAAGCAACATTTTCTTTCGATCATGTGGTAAAATTCTATTCGCGACCTCTTGAAAAGTCTCTGCGATGATTAAGTCAACATCGACATCACCGGCGCTATTGCTAGCGTCAGTATCCGGGTTTGCTTCCGGGGCCACCATGTACGGGAACGAGGGGGGGGTTTTCACCCTCTCGGCGAGTGAAATTCACTAAAAGTAGGAAAAAATATCACACTTCACCTTATTTTGAGCCTTTATCACCAATTACCATCTCGCCTAGATAATGCGCCGAGTTGGAGTTGTTGGAGATGGCCTCTCAGGCCTTGCTGCAGCACTTTCAGTAGTACAAGGTGGTGCCGAAGCAGTAGTTTTCGGAATACAGGAACCAATAGGTGGCCGAGCCTCCCCTTTGCCAAGTACAGGAAAAAATTGGTTATTTGATCAAACGCCTTTGATGTGGAGGCGTAAAGGTGACTTGGATCAAGCACTCCGCCGACTCAAAACTCCAATGCCAACTAGAACAATCAACACCTCTTTACTAGCAGTTATTAGAAATAATCAGAGAATATCAATACCTCAATCAAGAGGAATGCTTCGTCGCTACACGGGCCCTCTTGCTGAATCATGGGGCGAGATCATTCGCCATAGTCGGAGAGGTAGTATTCCTGAGTTGAGTGGATTGGAAAGAGACATCGTGCATTTCTTAGGATTATTGAGCCATCTGGACCCAACAAGGCTGAATTCAGCATCATTATCTCAATCGATTCAGAATTTGGTTTGGAAAGATTCACCCAGAGTCCCATTAGATGGGTGGGTAGGGGCCAGTGGACGATTAATTGCAGCAGGGAGATTAACAGATGTCACAGTTCTAACAGAGGGACAAGTTACAGAATTACGAATTAACAAGAATGGTCAAGTGGACGGTGTTCGGAGAAAAGGACGTGTATTCCCTGTCGATTCCGTAGTTCTGGCATGCCCCCTGTCTTCCAAAAGAAGAATATTAGAATCAAGTGGAATAGCAATTGGTAACCTACCTAAAGTAAAGTTGAATACAGTATGGGCCAGATACATTGGGCTTTCAGGCTGCTTCATGCGCCCTCATATTGCATTGTGGGATGCTGATAGAGAAGTTCTCGCAATTGATTTGGCTCAACATGCACCTGAAAGAGTTCCGAGAGAATTCGTAGGTTCTGCTAGCTTGTTACATTGTTTTGCCTACGGTTCTAAGTCAACAGCAGAAAAGCGTATTGAAGAATTTTTGAACACACAATGCTGTGGTTGGGAATCAGCGATAAAAAGTGATATTACTATTCCAGAATTGAGACTTTCTGATGCCGCCTCAACATCATTTACACCTTTCGATATTTTTTCTGATGTAGGAATATTTTTGGCAGGGTCGGGCCTCAAAGTTGAGTCCGAACCAGGTGACCATGCAGTATATACTGGAATGCAAGCGGGCCGTGCAGCCTCTCAATTTTGAATAACATCAAGACTCCCTTCGACAGCAGAAAGGCAAGCCAATAGGTCATCCAT
>Ga0066836_10002109_pt1 | contig 10610 bp, 10 predicted proteins | sample ETNtaG_18_FD_71568 | JGI IMG/M metagenome (GOLD analysis project Ga0066836, IMG submission 71568) | Marine microbial and viral communities from oxygen minimum zone, Eastern Pacific Ocean - ETNP201302SV91 | ecosystem: Environmental > Aquatic > Marine > Oceanic | place: Pacific Ocean: Eastern...
GTAATTCTTTTAAATCTTTTTTACATACTGAACAAATAAAATACATGATATTTCTTTTTTTATTTATTGAACATTATATCTATTCATAAACTTAACTTCCAATTAAGGAACTAAAAAATATTATATAACGGAGCACCATGAAACAATTAATAAAGTTATTTGGATTAGTTATTGTTGTATTGAATTCAACCTCATGCATAAAACTGGATAATAAAACAGATGCATTAAAAAATCAAATTTTACCAATGAGAGAAAGAGCTGAGGTTAGAAATAAATTATTAAAAGATCGTTTTGTATCTGTTTTACCTCAAATTATGAAGCGAAATAATATAGATATGTGGGTTATTATTGCGAGAGAATACAACGAAGATCCAGTAATTAGAACTATGCTACCAGCAACCTGGCTTAATGCAAGAAGACGAACCATTTTAGTAGTTTCTGATCCAGGGAATAATAACCCTCTTGAAACATATGCAATTGCTAGATATGATGTTGGTGAAGTGTTCCGAAAATCATGGGATCCTGAAAAACAGCCAAATCAATATCGTGCACTTGCTGATTTAATTATAGATAAAAACCCTGAAAAAATAGGAATAAATAAAAGTGAGTATTTTGCTCAAGCTGATGGATTAACAGCAATAGAAAATGATTTATTTTTAAAGTCACTTCCTAACAAATATAAAAATAGAGTAGTTAGTGCAGAAAAAATTGCTATTGGATGGCTGGAAACAAGAAGCGCTATGGAAATGGAATTTTATCCTAACATATGTAATATTGCCCATAAAATAATTAAAGAGGGATTTTCATCTAATATTATTGAGCCGGGCGTAACTACTACGGATGATCTGGTTTGGTGGTTTCGAGAAAGAATTCGTGAACTTAAACTTGTGACATGGTTTCATCCATCAGTTGATATACAACGAAATGATAAAAATAAATTTGACTTTTTATCATCATTTTCGAAAGCTAAAACTGATAATCTTATTCTACCTGGGGATCTTTTACATGTTGATTTTGGAATCACTTATCTTGGATTAAATACTGATACTCAACAACATGCATATGTGTTTATGCCAGGTGAATCTAAAACACCTAGTTACTTAGATAATGCATTAAAGACTGGTAATCGTTTACAGGATATTTTAACTGATCAATTTCAAGAAGGAAGAACTGGTAATGAGATGCTACAATCAACCATTAATCAGGCTAATAATGAAGGAATAAAACCGCAAATTTATACACATCCTATTGGATATTATGGCCATGGTTCAGGTCCAACTATTGGCATGTGGGACAAACAAGATGGTGTACCAATAAATGGAGATTATCCCCTCTTTGCAAATACTGCATACTCTATAGAGTTAAATGCAAAAGTTTTTATTGATGAATGGGAAAAGGAAGTAGCGATTATGCTAGAAGAAGATGCTTTCTTTGATGGAGAAGTATGTGATTATATTGATCCACGTCAAATAGAAATGATTGAAATTGATTGGGAAAAATGATTCAATCTTAAATTGGTTCAAATATCCCTGTTTGTAAATTTTTTCTAACTTTATCATGATTAAAACATCTACCATTCATTGCAATATAAACTCCATATTGTAAACTTTGAACAAAACCTAGCGCACTACCAAGATTAAATAAGCCATCAGAACTGCCAAAATTTATAGGTATCATTGCTCCTGTTAATACTAAGGTTTTATTTAACTTTTCTTTAGCAATAAATTTTGCAGTCTCTACCATTGTATCCGTGCCATGAGTTATAATTATTTGATCCGAATCTGATTTTTTGCACTCATTTAAAATTAATAGCCTATCCGAATCAATCATTTCTAGACTGTCCTTCAACATTAACGTGTTTATATCAACATTGACTTTTGAGCGGCCTAATTCCAAAATTTCCTCAAGGTGTGTATTCTTAAATCTTAACTCACCTGAAATCTCATTATATTCTTTATCGAACGTACCACCAGTGACAAAAATTTGTATTGCCATATTTTCTACAATTCCAAAATATATGGAGCATGTAATTGAATCATTTTTTTAGCAGTTTTATCACTACAGTTCAACTTTTTTGATAATTTTTTTATATTTATCTTATTAACATTTTTAAATCTACAATCATGAATAAAATTATCAAGAGCATCATTTTCAATTAAGTTTATTATTTTAGCTTCTATTGGACTTTGATACCATCTTTTATAATCTGGGTTTGCCTTAATACTAGGCTTAAGATTAATTGAAGCAGTTTTATCATCAACCTCAAAAATAACAGGTAGTTTTGATTGCTTTGTACCTTTTAAGCCATTTATTAAACTTGGTGTTTTTTCAATTTCTATACCAGATGACATAAACCAATCCTCAAATTCTAAGATAGGATTGTATAAGGTATTTTGAGGCACGAGTTTTTTACCTTTAGTTAAAGCTATTAAATAATCATAAATCATTTTATTAAAACGTGGAACAAAATCATCATTTGCTAGCTTCATACCACATTTATATACATACGGATCATTAACTGTTCGTATTAATGCTATGCTATTACGAGACATAAAATCAGTTGTGTGATCTATAATTGGCGGTGAAAGTCGAAGTTTAAGTGCCCATTCATATAGATGAGGTATTTTAGAATACTCATTTCTAACTAAAATACCCTTCTTAATCTGTTCATCACAGTGTCTATTATAATAATCTATTCGTCCATTAATATAATTAATGGAATCGATTCTACTTTGTTCATCGTCAACCTTAAAATTTCTATAGAATATTTGGTCTTCTTGGAGATCATAAAACTCAGCTTTGTTACCAGTATAATAGCCAAATGACTTTTCAATAGGTAGCAAATATTTAATTAATGATCGTTTAGAATTAGACAGAAGTTTATCGCCGTGATTAACAATCTGTGTAATTAATTTATAAACATCAATACTTGGCATAAAAACAGATATTCCTTAACTCAGTTATTCGGAATATCGGAAAATAATAATATTATAGTCAATATATTTATCGGATATATGAATATAGATATAATATAATATGAATAAATGAAATCTAGATTTGAAATATATAAAACGTAATTATTACAAAATAAATTTATAGGAAATACGACTAATCTGTAAAATAATAAAAATAGAATGATAAATACATTTCAAATATTTGTGTAATAATTTGAAAGGATTAAAAGTTCAAAACGTAAAACATAAAGTAGTAAAAACACTTAAAAAATTATTAATAAAATGATAGTTTGAAACTATTTAAAATGATAAAGAGACAGCATAAAAACCAAAAAGGTAAATAAATAAGTATAAGCAGAAAATAAATAAAGGATCACAAGATAAAATTAGATGCAAATAAGTAAAGAAAGGGTTAAGTGGGTCCATATAACGGTATAATACTCTTACAATTACACAAAATAGTTTTTAGTTTATATCGGATGAAAGAAAAACTATCTTATTAAATAAGTAAAATTTACTATTTAGTCATTTAGATATATTCATATAACTATGTTATTATTATGTATAATTTACATAATTTTAGTATATTTTTGCGGGATTACCCTCTATAGTTGATAAAAATTGAAAAATCCATAAAAATCATTTTATTAGATCCAAAACACGCTCTGGGGGTCTGGCAATTACTGCTTTATTTTTATGAATAACGATTGGCCTTTCTATAAGTTTCGGATATTTATTCATAAAATAAAAAATTTTATCTTGATCAATTATTTCATTTAGCATGTGAGTTTTATAATCTTTTTCTGTCTTACGTATCCATTCCTTTGGGTTTAAACCCAATAGATTTGAAATCCTATGTAACTCTTTTATTGAGGGTGGATCTTTTATATACTCAATAATTAAAGGTTCTATATTGCTGTCACGCAGCAACTGCAGTGCAGATCTGCTTTTACCTCATCTAGGATTATGGTAAATAATACATGCATCCATTACTTTTCTCCTTTTTTAATTATTTTAGTCAAATAAAATAAGAGTATTTACTTAATTATTTAAATATTTTTGTACAAATAATTCAATTTTATCAATTTTGAGGTTAAAATGCTTTAATTATACATAATATTGGACTATCTTTTATTGTATTATCTATTTATTGTCGACGTATATAGTTGTCTAATTTAACTATTACCGACGATTCTTTTTTTTATGCACTATATTATCATTAACTTTGTATTAGTTTTCTATAACTATCCCCATTAAAACTAAGTTTTATACTTTTCTTACTACATTTTTTTCTTTCTAATAATAAATTGTATACTTTCTTTTAGTTTATGTGGTAGTATACATATCTTATAAACCTGTGTTATTCATTCTTAATTTTTTTATATCCATCTGAATAATTATTTGTAATTTTTAATATGAAAAATCTCGTACATAGATTGTCTGACCCTCGAGACCCAGCCTACCCCTTCTCCAACACATATATTTGTTCAAATTGTAATGAGCGTTTAACTATCAATGATACAGAATGTAAAATTTGTGATCTTTATATACATGGTATGATTAAGAAGCCTGCAGAAGTTGGAGATGTCAATAATAAGACTGTAAAACCAGATTACGATACTATACTTAAACCTAAAAATCTAAAACCAACTGCATCACAAACTGTAGATACAGCTGCTTCCGCTAATTTTGATATTAATTCTACTAATATATTTAAGCAGTCATTTACTTTGTTATTTGTATTGGCCTTATTATTAATATTTATAATTGGTTATGATTTTGCTCAAAACATTATAAGTTCGATTGATATTATCCAATAAAAAACCATGATTATTTATTAATGAGATATCTTACAAAATTTGTTATTTTCTTTTCATTAATACTTTTCATGTCCGCCTTAAGCATTGAAGCTATGAAAGCCTCAAGAGATCAATTAAGAATATTTAACGCCCGTGCTTTATCAAAAGCAATACAGTTTTATTATACAGTTAATGGTGAATACCCTAAATCTGGTATAAATAATAATGTCAGCGAACTTTTATATAATGAAGAATTATTAACGAACACATTTAGAGATCCCGCATATACAAGCGTGACACTACCGTTTAATTACTATTATTATAAATCATTGAAAACATCCGAATATATTTATAGTTCTATAATAAACTTTGATTTAAACATTTACATTACAAATGTAAAAAATAAATTATATCATTCATTACTAAACGCAAATAAACCGGAAACACAAAGTTTGGCACAAACTAACAATCAAAGGAAACAGAATCTTGATAATTGGGTGGATGAAAATTATTTAATAAATAATGATACTCTTGAGACTAAACAAAACCAATTTGATAATAATGGAATACCGATAGAATGCGTTATTGCTTATAAATCCTTAAATACAACAAACTCATATGAAATTAGTGTATTTTTAGAGAGCAGATTTTTCAAAGAAAAAATGAAGTGGGATGGGGGAGAAGATAATAATAGATATGAAATAGGAAATGATTTAAAATTAAATACTGAGCTATCTACATCAAAAGATGGCGTAGAAGCTACATCTGAAGGTGTTTCAATTATTAAGTGAGTTATAAAAAAAGTAAATGGCCAAGCAAAAAACACAAATAATTACTATCGTTTGCAATAAAGGTGGTGTTGGCAGATCAACAACGGCAATAAATTTTGCATGGAGTCTTGCGAATAAACGAAAAAATGTTCTTGTTTGTGATCTTGATGCTCAGGCAAACTCTTCATCAACGCTTGCAAAAAACTATAATAGAGATGTTGTCGAAAACGGAAAAAACATTACTAATTTATTGAAATCATCTGGAGATAGTGCATCTGATTATATAGTTTCTACAAGAAACCCCAATATCAAACTTTTAGCATCTACCCTTATGTTGGATAGTACCGAAGTTGAAATGAAATCATTATTAGATACAAATATTTTTAGACTTTTCATTCATTTTTTTAGTAGAAAACTTAAATCTCAATTTGATTATATTATTTTTGATACCCCTCCTCAAAAGGCATCTGTGCTTACATTAAATGCTTTACTACTAAGTAATTGGTATTGGTATATATTAAGCGCGGAAGATCAATGGTCCTTAGATGCGCGAGTAGTTATCAAAAAAATAGTTGATGATGTAAAAAAACTTAATCCACGTATAAAGCCACTGCCTGTTCTATTAACAAAATATGTGAATAATTCTGCACAGTCCAGAGAGATGAAGAGGGTGGCAGATGATAAGTTTTCTTCTGGGGTTTTTAATGCTACTATACCATATTCTAATATCATAGCTAAGTCACACAGTAGCCGTCAATCTATACACGAATATTCACCGGGTAGTATGGTGACACAAAGTTATGACAAAGTTGCTTTAGCCGTTGGAAGGTTTGTTAATAAAAAGAAAAAATAATGGGTAAAGCTAAAGTTGATATTAATTCAGTTCATTCGAAATTAGCTGATAAGTATAAAATCAAAAGAGATATTAATACTAAAACAACTAGTTCTATAAAGGATTTTAAAAGTGTATCTGACACAATAAAAAAGCTTGAAAAAATTATAGATAAGGGTAAAGACCTTGCGGAGAAAGATAAAGATTATAATGACTATCTAAAATCTATAAGAAAGAACATAGAAGAACAAAAATATCAGTTGTTTCAACTCAAATTATCAAATGGTGAATCCAACATCATCAATTTATTATTAAATATAAATGACAATTCAACGGCAAATGATTTTGTAGCAATCGAGCGCGAAATTAATAAATATCATGATTTGATTATGTCGCTTGAGCCTGAGTCAAAAATATCTGAATCTTATAATATATTATGGTGTGATCATTACAGTACCATAGAAAATCACTTTGATGAATTACAAAAAAAGAAGATTCGTTGTTCGGTTGTAGCTAGTAAACGCCGAGTTAAATCAGCTAAGAAAGAATTTGAAAAAAAATTAAACAAAGCTACAAAAACACTAATAGGATCCGATGTCACCATAACAAAAAGATCATATGCAAAATTAAAACTGATAATTGAAGAAGCTGCTCTAACTGGACAAAAAGATGAAACATACAATCAATATTTAGATAAGCAAAAAACGAAGCTTATGAAATATGAAGAAGATATAGATGAGGTTCGCTTAAAAATTGATATTAGCAAACATCGTCAGTTAATTGAGCAGGCACAACCATCTGTGAAGGAAAGCCTAGATCAATTAAAAAAGGAATCTGGAATCAGCACTGATGAATCAGTTGAAATTGAAGTCTCTGAAAACGAGAGTGCCTATTCACATATCAATGAGAAAACTCCCTTTGAAGAAAGTGAAAAGTCCTCTGATAATGAAAAGTCAGATAATAAAGAAACTATTGTTGAAAAGGATAGCGGAGATAAGGTTCAAAATTTTGATTATCAAACTATATCATCAAAAACATCTTCATCTATTTGGAGAACAGGTGTTGGTGTAATAATCCAAACTAGTATAGTAATTTCACTTATATATTTCTCTTCAAATAATTATATATTATCAAGAGATCTAAATCATTTGCTTCCCATTCAAGAAAAAAAATTATCTTTAATAAAAAGCAATATTGTTGGTGAACAATTAGTCAAAACAAAAGCTTTTGATGAACATTATTCAAAAAAAAGTGTTCTTATTACAAAATTGCTTTCATCATTAGTCCCTGATGCAACTAGTATTAGCCGATTAACGCTCAATCAAAAAGAAGAAGGCGGAAACTTTGTTGTATCACTCTATGGTAAAATTGGAGTTGCGGGCTCAAGTGGAAGGCGAATATTAAACCAAATGATAAGCGATATAAAAAAACAAAATCTTATAAAAGATGCTGTTTTGATTAATCAACAAACTATTAAACAAAGCAGTATACTTTTTACTATAGATATTACAATATGAAAATATATTCATATAAAATGGCTACTACGTTATTATTAATCATTGGGATATGTTATTACAACTTTGTTTCTATAGATTTACAAAAAAAAACCAAAGAAAAAATTAATCTCACAAAATCTAATATTAAACTTTTTGAAAAAAATAATGAATCAATATTGGATTTACAAAATAAATATGATAGGTACATAAAAAACATATCGTCACTAGCATCTTATTTCGAAAATGATGACGAAGTTGTTTTAGCATTAAATGAAATTAAAGATATTTGCAAAAAATATAATGTTTCTATAGACGAACTAATTCCTAGATTAAAGAACACTCTTGATATCCCACAAAATGCTATTCAAGGTCTTACCGTTAAGATAGAAAGGTATAATGTTGAGCTTTCGATAAGAGGGGCTTTTTTAAATATCGGTTTACTAATTAATGCCTTATCTGAAATGAGCTATCTCATAAATGCAATGGAAATCAAGTCTACAAATAATAAAAGACAAGTGGAAGCATCCCTTGATATGTTTTTATATAGATCGCTACAAAATCAAAATATCTACGATAATAATATAAATATAGAAAAAATAAAAAATACAGTTCCTAAAATACCTAATGAAATTTTATCAACTCAAATTAATTGGAAAAATGACATTTTTTCAGAATCAAGATTATCTAATAAGAAGAGAGATTTTGAGAGCCAGATGTCATTTAAAAAAGAATATTTACTAACTCAAACAATATTGTCTAAACCACTGGGTGCAATTATTAATAATAAACTCTATTCATTGGGATCAAAGATTGGCCCTTATATAATATCTAGAATTGATGAAGAGGGTGTTATTTTATCTGGTAAAAGAAAAAGTCTGGTTTTGGAAGTAGAAGTTGATGAAAATCAATCTGTATATTCTCTAGATGGTTTTAAAAAAGCTTTCTCTAATGCAAGAAAAAATAATCAAATGACATTTATATATAAGGGAAAGCTATATAGCACCCGTTTAAACAATTAAGCTAATTTTAAAGGAATAAAAAATGAAAAAGAAATTTATTTTTATCTTTATCATATTAGGAATAATTAAAGCCCAATCTGTATCTATTCCAGGTGATACTGCAATTGTTACATTTCATAGTACACAAATTAAAAACAAAAAGGTTAATTATAGCGCTACAACCGGAACACAACCAGTGTGGGACAACGATGGTAAGCCAATAGCAGCAGTACACTATACTTATTATGAGCGTCAAAATATAAGTAATCGTGCTAGCCGTCCGATATTAATTTCCTTTAATGGCGGCCCAGGATCAGGCTCGGTCTGGATGCACTTAGCATATACTGGCCCAATGATACTTAATGTTGATGATGAGGGGTTTCCAATTCAGCCATACGGTGTTAAAAATAATCCATATTCCATTTTAGATGTAGCTGATATTGTATTCGTCAATCCTGTTAACACAGGATATTCACGAATATTGGATAAAAAAGTAAAAAAAGAGACCTTTTTTGGAGTAAATGCAGATATAAAATATTTAGCTGAATGGATCAATACATTTATCCAGCGTGTAAATCGGTGGGAATCTCCAAAATATCTTATTGGGGAAAGCTATGGGACAACACGTGTTTCTGGACTCGCGCATGCATTACAAAATCGACAATGGATGTATTTAAATGGGGTAATATTGGTTTCTCCAACAGAATTAGGAATTGATTCTGGTGCTGGTAGACGTGCCGGCCCTCTTGGCGCTTCGCTTAGATTACCATATTTTACTGCCGCTGCATGGTATCATAAAAAATTACCCAAAGATCTTCAGGCACAAGATTTACTTAAAGTTTTACAACTATCTGAGGATTATTCTATAAACCAATTGATGCCTATACTTGCAAAAGGTGGATATATATCTGATGATTCTAGAAATAAAGCAGCTAAAGAAATGTCTAGGTTTTCTGGTATATCAAAAGAATCAATTCTTTCGTATAACCTAGATGTTCCAACATCATTTTTTTGGAAAGAACTACTAAGAGAGGAAGGTTACACAGTTGGGCGCTTAGATTCAAGATATAAAGGGTTAGATAAAACCAAGGGTGGGGAAAGACCTGATTTTAATTCTGAATTAACCTCATGGCTTCATTCTTTCACTCCAGCAATAAATTATTATTATAAAAATGTATTAAAATTTGAGACAGATGTTAAATATAATATGTTTGGCCCTGTTAGACCCTGGGATAGGTCGAATAATAATACTGGTGAAAACCTTAGACAGGCAATGGCTCAAAATCCGTATTTACATACAATGATACAGTCTGGTTATTACGATGGTGCTACAAAATATTTTGATGCGAAATATACTATGTGGAGGCTGGACCCAAGTGGCAGAATGAAAGATAGGTTGGTTTTCAAAGGATATAGAAGCGGTCATATGATGTATCTTAGAAAAGAGGATTTAAAAAAGTCTAATGAAGACATAAGATCATTTATTGTATACTCAACACCAAAAAAAGATGCACCAGCAAAATACTAACTGATGGCGAGAGAAGTAATATCAGCAGATTATGGTCTTAGCTCAAGGGTTAACTTAGTTAGGCATGACGATCATATTGGAATTATCATAGATAGAAAAAGTAGAATAATTATGAAAGATGGTCATAGAATAGTAAATCAAGCAAAAAAGATTAATACAATTCAAGAGAGTAACATCTGTTTATACACATCTGCCCCTGTTTGTAGTAAAACTAAAGAATTTCTAAAGAAAAA
>Ga0066836_10002112_pt1 | contig 10609 bp, 11 predicted proteins | sample ETNtaG_18_FD_71568 | JGI IMG/M metagenome (GOLD analysis project Ga0066836, IMG submission 71568) | Marine microbial and viral communities from oxygen minimum zone, Eastern Pacific Ocean - ETNP201302SV91 | ecosystem: Environmental > Aquatic > Marine > Oceanic | place: Pacific Ocean: Eastern...
CTACATCAAATCCAGAGCCCAACTCTACAAGCTCTTTAAGTATATGGATGTTAGAGTTGGCTTTAACTGCATAACAGATCAAGTCACCTTCTCTTAAGGCTTTAGCGTATTTATTGTAATTATTTCTTATTTCAGAACCCGAATAGATAAATGCAGGAGTGTTATATTTATCTGCAATTTCGGAGATAGGCAATTCGTCTACGTATAATTGCCCTCCTTTTTCGTTAAACCCTTCCATGAATATTTAGACTAATTTCCGATTCACTAGGAAGACTTAATGGAACCTTATTGCCACAAGCAGTAGCGCCTAAGGCTAGTAAAATTATTATTAATGGAAATAGTAGAGATTTCATCAGCCTACCTTTTTGCTAAGACTTTTTTTGCAAAATTAATTTCTTTTTTTACCTGAGAGGGGGCCGTACCTCCAACCAGTTTCCTAGAATTAATCGTTTTAACTGGGTCCAGATAAGAACTTACATCTTTAGTTATTAATTTAGAAAATCGCTTTAATTCTGAAATTTCTAATTCAAATATTTGTACTCCCTTAGACTCAGCGTAAGCTACTATCTTTCCTACTGTTTCATGAGCTTTTCTAAAAGGCATAGACTTTTCCACAAGATAGTCTGCTAAATCTGTAGCAGTTATTTGCCCAAGCTTACAATCTGCTTTCATTTTTTTTGTATTCGCTTTCATGTCCTTAATTAAAAGAGCAAGCAGAACCAAACTATCATTTGAGTAATCTATACTTCCAAAGATTAATTCTTTATCCTCTTGCAAGTCTCTATTGTAAGAGAGAGGTAGATTTTTTATTAAAGACAGTAATCCCATAAGATTTGCTATAGTCTTTGAAGAGCCACCTCTTATTAGTTCGGCAACATCAGGATTCTTTTTTTGAGGCATAATTGAAGACCCAGTACAAACTTCATCAGATAAGTTAATGTATTCAAATTGTGAAGAAGACCATAAAACAATCTCTTCACAGATTCTTGATAAATGAATACCAAATATAGAAAGGGTGGAAGCGGTTTCTATTACAAAGTCTCTATCGCTAACTGCGTCAATAGAGTTTCTAGATAAACTTTGAAAGCCAAGTTTCTTAGCTAAGAGGCTTCTATTAATTTTATACCTTGATCCAGCTAAAGCAGCTGAGCCCAGAGGAAGAACACTCATCCTGTTTTTTGTATCAACCAGTCTTGAGCAATCTCTTTCAAGCATTTCATACCAGGCCATTAAGTGATGACCAAAAGTGACAGGCTGAGCTATTTGTAAGTGGGTGAAACCAGGCATAATAGAAGAAATATGTTTCTCAGCTTGTTTAATTATGTTCTTTTGTAGAGAAGTAATATTTTTTAAAATTTCATCAATCTTTATGTTTAAGTACATTCTTAAATCAGTTGAAACTTGATCGTTCCTAGATCTGCCCGTGTGAAGCTTCTTGGCAGCATTTCCTGCTTTTTTTTCTAAAGCCGATTCAATGTTCATGTGCACATCTTCTAGGCTTTCTTCCCATTCAAATTTCCCGCTTTCTATTTCCGTAAGAACCTTTACTAAGCCTTTTTTAATTTTTTGGAATTCTTTTGGGTTAATTACCTTAGCTTCTTTCAATGCTTCTGCGTATGCAATAGAGCCTTTTATATCTACTGCATAAAGTGCTTTATCAATATGTATAGATGAAGTGTAAGATTGGGTTAAGCTACCAGCTCCTTCTTTAAATCTCCCCCCCCACAAAGGGTTTACTTTATCTTTATTCCTAGTCATGATCAGTTTTTGAGTAAAACTTACAGTTTTATAGTTTCCTTATCATACCTCTTAGTATTTATATATATCTGATTTAAAAGGCCCTTCTTCAGAGACGTTGATGTAATCAGCCTGTTCTGAAGAAAGCTTTGTCATTACCCCCCCAAAACCTTCTACCATATAAGAAGCAACTTCTTCATCCAATTTCTTGGGAAGTACTTCAACTTTGATCAGATCTTTTTTTGTGTCTTCATCATTTACTTGAGCAAATTTCTTTTCATACAGATACATTTGAGCTAAGACTTGATTTGCGAAAGACCCATCCATTATTCTTGATGGATGGCCAGTTGCATTTCCTAGATTAACCAACCTTCCCTCAGAAAGAAGAATTATATAATCTTCACTCTCTAGATTAGGCAATCCGCCAGCTTTAGTATCTCTAAAAATTTTATGAACCTGAGGTTTAATTTCTTCCCAAGCCCATTCTTCTCTCAAGAATTGAGTATCTATCTCAGTGTCAAAATGGCCTATGTTGCAGACCACAACTCCTCTTTTTAGGGCTTTTAGCATGTGCTTGTCACAAACCTTATAATTTCCAGTAGAGGTGACAACTAGATCTGTGTCTTCTAATAAATCTTTGTTTATAAACTTTTCATTATTATTGTTTACACCATCTATATATGGGGAAACGACTTCATATCCATCCATGCAAGCTTGCATTGCGCATATTGGATCAATTTCAGAGATACGAACAACCATTCCCTCTTGTTTTAAGCTTTGGGCTGAACCTTTTCCAACATCACCATATCCAATAACTAGGGCTTTTCTCCCAGCTAAGAACATGTCCGTTCCTCTTTTAATTCCATCATTAAGGCTATGTCTGGTACCGTATTTATTATCGTTTTTTGATTTAGTAACTGAATCATTAACATTTATTGCAGGAACTTTTAATTCACCTTTTTCGATCATTTCATGAAGTCGAACTACGCCAGTGGTTGTTTCTTCTGTTATGCCATGAATCCCTTCTAATATTTCAGGATACTTCTCGTGCACCATAGCTGTTAAGTCTCCTCCATCATCTAGGATCATATTTGCATCCCAAGGATTACCTTCAGACAATATTGTCTGTTCGATGCACCAGTTAAACTCTTCTTCAGTTTGACCTTTCCAGGCAAAAACTGGTACGCCAGAATCTGCTATTGCTGCAGCAGCATGATCTTGCGTTGAAAAAATATTACAACCTGACCATCTCACCTCTGCTCCTAAAGCAGTTAGCGTTTCTATGAGGACTGCTGTTTGAATAGTCATATGAATACAACCAAGAATCTTTGCATCTTTTAATGGCTGTTCTTCTGCATATCTTTCTCTTAATTTCATCAATGCAGGCATTTCTGACTGCGCAATTACAATTTCTTTTCTACCCCATTCTGCAAGAGAAATATCGGAAACTTTATAATCATTTGTACTCATATTCTTATCCTTTAAGAGCCTCAGCCTTATCTGTTTTTTCCCAAGTAAAAGCAATTTCTTCCCTACCAAAATGCCCATAAGCAGCAGTAGCTTGATAGATTGGTCTCTTAAGATCTAACATATTAATAATCTGCCTAGGTCTTAAATCAAAATATTCTCTTATCAAATCTGAAATTTTGGTTTCATCTATTTTAGATGTACCAAAAGTATTAACACTTATGGAAGTAGGATCTGCAACACCTATTGCATATGAAACTTGTATTTCACATCTATCTGCTAAATTTGCAGCGACAATATTTTTTGCAACGTATCTTCCTGCATAAGCGGCTGATCTATCAACTTTTGAAGCATCCTTTCCAGAAAAGGCTCCACCTCCATGTCTAGCCATTCCGCCATACGTATCAACTATTATTTTTCTTCCAGTTAACCCACAATCTCCAACTGGTCCACCAATCTCAAATCTTCCAGTGGGATTGATAAAATATTTTGTTTTCGCATTAAGCCAGTTTGAAGGAAGAATAGGTTTTACTATTTCTTCCATAACACCTTCTTTTAAGTCTTCTTGTGAAACATCAGGGTCATGTTGAGTTGATAAAACAACAGCCGATATAGATTCAGGCTTGCCATCATCTCCATATACAAAGCTTACTTGGCTTTTTGCATCTGGTCTTAACCAGGAAAGCTTTCCTGATTTTCTGATAAATGCTTGCTGCTCAACAAGTCTATGGGAGTAAGTTATAGGAGCTGGCATTAAGACTTCAGTTTCATTAGTTGCGTAACCAAACATTAACCCCTGATCTCCAGCGCCTTGTTCTAAATCCTCACCCTCACCTTCGTTTACACCTTGAGCAATGTCCTGAGATTGCTTTCCAATTGCATTTACAACTTCACAAGTATTCCCATCACACCCGACGTCTAAACTGTTATAGCCTATATCTAAGATAACTTTTCTAGTTAATGCTTCTAAATCAGGTTCTGATGCACTTGTTATCTCCCCGGCGAGCACAACTAAGTTATCTTTAATTAGAGTTTCACAGGCAACCCTAGATTCAGGGTCATCTTTTAGCATGGCATCTAAAACAGCATCAGAAATTTGATCAGCCATCTTGTCTGGATGTCCTTCTGATACAGATTCAGATGTAAATAACTTATATTCAGACATATTTACTTACTTCTTATAAAGAAAAGGCGCGTATTTTACACATAATCAAGTTGATTTAGCTATTTTTTGGCAATATATAAGCATTCGCTATATACAGGCAAAAAGTTTTCAGCCAAAATACGAATTACTAAAAAATGGCTACAAAAAACACTGATATAGCTAATATTCTAAGAGTATTGGCAATGGATGCGGTAGAGGAAGCGAAATGTGGTCATCCAGGAATGCCCATGGGTATGGCTGACATAGCTGAAGTCCTTTGGAGAAATCACCTAATTCACAATCCTAACAATCCTAATTGGTCCAATAGAGATAGATTTGTGTTATCTAATGGTCATGGGTCCATGCTTATATATGCTTTACTACATTTATCCGGATATGACCTTAGCTTAGATGAGATAAAGAACTTTAGACAATTAGGTTCTAAAACACCAGGTCATCCCGAATATGGAATAACACCTGGTGTTGAAACTACCACTGGACCTTTAGGTCAGGGCATTTCTAATGCCGTAGGCATGGCAATAGCCGAAAAGATTCTTGCAGATAAATTTAATACCGCAAATCATAATATCGTAGACCACATGACCTATGTATTTATAGGAGATGGTTGCTTAATGGAAGGCATATCTCACGAAGCTAGTTCCTTAGCAGGTACTTTGGGCTTAGGAAAGTTAATAGTTATTTACGATGACAACGGTATTTCAATAGATGGCAATGTTGAGGGATGGTTTACTGAAGATATTCCTGAAAGATTTAAATCTTATGGTTGGCAAGTGATATCTGCGGTTGATGGTCATAATGCTGATGATATTGATAAGGCAATAAAAACTGCTAAAGCAGACACCGATAAGCCAAGCATAATTTGCTGTAAAACAATTATCGGAAAGGGATCTCCTGAAAAGGAAGGTTCTGCCTCTTCTCATGGATCTGCGTTAGGTGCGGAAGAGATTAAAAACACAAGGGCTAATTTGGGATGGAAGCATGATGCTTTCAATATACCTAAAGAAATTTATTCTGAATGGGACGCATCAGATCAGGGACAGGCAATAGAAGATGAATGGAACGAAATATTTCAAGACTACAAGTCCGAGAATCCTACTTTAGCTGAGGAATTCTCACGCAGAGTGGCATCAGATTTACCTGATGGTATTGAAGAAGCTATCTATAAATATATTGAAGAAGTGCAGAAAGAAGAGCCTAATATTGCAACAAGAACTTCTTCTCAACGAGTCATTAATGTTTTAGGTCCACTTATTCCAGAATTAGTTGGAGGCTCGGCGGATCTAACAGGTTCAAATAACACAAATTGGGAAGGTACCCATGAAATTAAGCATGGGGATTTTTCTGGAAACTATATAAATTATGGTGTTAGAGAGTTTGCCATGACAGGAATAATGAATGGTTTAGTTCTGCATGGTGGTATTAAACCCTATAGTGGTACTTTCTTGACCTTTCTAGATTATGCTAGAAATGCTGTCCGGATGGCTGCACTGATGGAAATATCTACAGTATTAGTCTACTCACATGACTCAATAGGAGTTGGGGAAGATGGACCAACTCACCAACCAGTTGAACATCTCACAAGCTTAAGAACTACTCCGAACTTGGAAACTTGGAGGCCTTGTGACACTTCTGAAACAGCCATCTCTTGGTTGTCAGCGATAACCAATATCTCAAAGCCTACAGCGCTGATACTTTCAAGACAAAAACTTCCAACATTTTCAAGAAACGAATCGCAAATAAACTCAATTTCTAAAGGCGCTTATATCCTCCATGAACCTGAGTCAAAAGCAGAGTTAGTTTTAATTGCTACCGGCTCAGAAGTTAAACTTGCCATGGAAGTTGCAGAAGAACTTAAAGGTAAGAAAAATATAAGAGTGGTTTCTATGCCTTGTTCTGAAAGGTTTGATGAGCAGTCAGATAAATATAAGGCTTCAGTTTTAGGAAATGGCATTAAAAGAGTAGCCATTGAAGCCTCTCATGAAGATTGGTGGAGAAAATATGTAGGTCTTGAAGGAGAAGTTATTGGAATGACTTCCTTCGGTGAGTCAGCCCCAGGCGATGATCTATTTGAGCATTTTGGATTTACCAAAGAAAAGATCATAAAAACTTTAGGCTTGTAAATCTTATGAAATTACTTGGATTGAACGATTTTCAGTTTAAAGATCAGCTTGTTCTGCTACGTTTAGATTTGAATGCCCCAATAGAAGGTGGCTTAGTCAGCAATGATGAAAGGTTAGTTAGATCTCTTCCAACCATTAATCATATTTTACAAAATCAAGGCAAACTTATAGTGATCAGTCACTTGGGGAGACCTAAAGAAAATGGCAAACTTCAGACAGAATTTTCTTTGAGCCCTGTCGTTAAACGATTAGAACAGTTATTGAATAGATCGATCATCCTGATTAATAACATAAATAAATTACCTTCGATAGCAAGTGGGGAGATGATTATTCTAGAAAATGTAAGGTTTTTAGAAGGAGAGAAATCTAATGATCCTGTTCTATCTAAGAAGTTCGCTGATCTTGCAGATATTTTTGTTATGGATGCTTTTGCAACTTCTCATAGAGCACATTCTTCCACTACAGGAGTAATCGAGTTTAGTAAGAAAGCTTGTGCTGGTTTTCTGTTGCAGGAGGAGGTAGATGCCTTATCGAAATTCACTAGCAATAATAATGGAAAATCTCTTGCTGTCTTGGGGGGAGCAAAAATATCTACTAAATTAGATTTGATTAATTCTTTATGCACAAAGGTAGATAATGTTATTTTGGGGGGCGGTATTGCTAATACTTGTTTGCTAGCTCAAGGGTTTTCTGTAGGAAATTCTCTAGTTGAAGAAAGCATGCTTGAAGAGGCTTTAGAGCTCTCAAATAGAAACAATGTGATTCTTCCAAAAATGGTCGTGACTGCAGAAAACCCCCAACAAAAAGGTACTATAAAAAATCTTGATAATATACGAGAAGATGAATCTATTTTTGATATCGCTCCAGAAAGTTTCGAAGAGCAGCAAGATTTATTTCACGAGGCGAATACAATTTTATGGAATGGACCAATGGGCTTGTTTGAAGAAAGTGCCTTTGCTCAAGGAACTAATCAAATAGCTAAGATGATTGTTTCGTCCAAGGGGTTTTCAGTGGCTGGCGGAGGCGATACTATATCTGCAGCTGATAAAGCAGGTGTATTGGAAGAGCTTGATTATGCTTCAACAGCGGGTGGAGCATTTTTAGAGTTCATTGAAGGAAGAAACTTGCCCTCTTTAGAGGCTTTACAATTGAAATGGGCAAAATGAAATCGTAGGAGAGTAACATGAGAGATTTGAATACTATTGAAGATGTAGCTAATTATATAGTCGAGGACGGAAAGGGGATTCTGGCTGCTGATGAAAGCAATCCAACCTGCGGAAAACGTTTTGATTCTATTGGAGTAGAGTCAAATGAAGCAAATAGAAGAGATTATCGTGAAATGTTATTTAGATCAGAAGGTATGAAGGACAATATAGGTGGGGTTATTTTATTCGATGAAACCATACGGCAAAAAGCTGAGGATGGAACTCCTTTAGTAAAAGTAATTTTAGACCAAGGTGCACTACCCGGTATAAAAGTAGACCAAGGACTAAAAGGTATTGGAGATTCTGAGGAATCATTAACTCAAGGTCTAGAAGGCTTGGATGAGAGACTAAAAGAGTATTATTCTTTAGGGGCAAGATTTACTAAATGGAGGGCAGTAATAAAAGTTGGCGGTTCTTTACCTTCTGAAGAAGCAATTGTGAGCAATATGAGTGCTTTAGCAGAATACGCAAAACTGGTTCAAGAAAATAATATGGTACCTATGGTAGAGCCAGAAGTATTGATGGATGGTAACCACTCTATTGATCAATGTTTTGAAGCGACCTCAAGAAGCCTTGAATGCCTCTTTAGCCTTCTTAAAGAAAAAGGAGTTAATATCAAAGGGACTATTTTAAAACCAAATATGGTAACTTCAGGATCAGAATCTTCAAGTAAAGCAGGCATTGATGAGGTAGCTAGCCAGACAATCCAATGTTTAAAGATGCATGTTCCGGACGATCTTCCAGGGGTCACTTTCTTATCTGGAGGTCAATCAGACTTAGATTCAACAGCTCATTTAGATGCTATGAATAGAATGGGAGGATTTACTTGGAAATTGAGTTTCTCATTCGGAAGAGCTTTACAGCAACCCGCATTAAAAGCTTGGGAGGGAAGGAAAGAAAATGCTTCAGATGCTCAGAAAGCTCTTTCTCACAGAGCTCATATGAATAGACTAGCTTCTGAAGGCGCTTGGAGCTCTTCATTAGAAAATTAAATACTAATTGAAACTTTTAGTTCAAAGAGTCTCCCAAGCCAATGTAGAAATTGATAAAGAGAATATAGCTACTATTTCTAAAGGCATACTTGTTTTTGTAGGATTTGATCCTTCTGACTCAATTAAAGAGATAACAAAACTTACAAAAAAGTTACTTAATTATAAGGTTTTTAATGATATTAACGGGAGACTAGCTCTTAGTGTTCTTGAGGCTGAAGCAGAAATATTATTGGTTCCACAAGTCACTCTTGCAGTTAGCACTAATAAAGGTCTTAAACCTAGCTTCTCAGGAGCAGCTGATCCAGAGAAAGGGTTAGAGCTATTTAAGGTTTTTAAAGGTCATTTAGAAGCAAGTTATTCTAGACTCCAGACAGGAAAATTTGGTACCAATATGTCTGTTAGCCTAATAAATGAAGGACCTATAACTTATTGGTTTGAAGCTTAACTAGTTCTTATTTTTTACAAACAACCTGGCCATTAATAAGCCGAGTTCAAACAATAACCAAGCTGGCACTGCTAGCAAGGTTTGTGATATTACATCTGGTGGTGTTAAAAACATACCTATAGTAAAACAACCGATTATCACATAAGGCCTTTTTGCACTGAGACTTTCCGGGGTAGATACTCCACTCCATATTAATAAGAATATGAAGATAGGAATCTCAAAAGCAAACGAAAAGGCAAGCATCATGCTTAATACAAAATCTAGGTATCTGCTGATATCTGTCATCATTAAAATGCCATCAGGAGCTGAGCTTGTAAAAAAACTAAAAACTAAAGGCAATACAAGAAAGTAAGTAAAAATAACTCCTGCATAAAAGAGCAATAAGCTAGATAGGATAACCATGAAACTTAAACTTTTTTCATTCTTGTACATTCCAGGAGCAATAAATTTCCAGATTTGATTCAAGGAGTAAGGCATAGATATTAATAAAGAAACAAAGAAAGTAAGTTTAAGGGGCGTTAAAAAGGGCGATGCAACTTCTGTAGCGATCATTGAAGAGTTTGGGGGTAGGAAAACTTGCAAAGGATTAGCTAAAAATTGATAAATTTCATTGGAGAAATAGATCAGACATAAGAAGCAGACAATTACTGCCACAAAAGATTTTATAAGCCTAGACCTAAGCTCTATTAAGTGACTCGTAAGAGTTCTTTCTTCCATTTCTAGAATTTATTGTTTTGTTTCTTCTAGATCTTCTAAGACATCTTCATTTTTAGAGTCTTGGTAGATTTCATTTAATCCAAAAGTTTTCCAGGCTTCTTGCCGTATTTGTTTAATTTGTTTTCTAAACCATAAGATAGATTTTGTTGCAGATTTAACTGCTTCTGGAATTTTTTGCGGACCCAGTACTATCAATCCTATGAAAACTATAAGAAGCAGTTCAGTGAAACTAAAACCAAGCATCTATTATTTATCTTCTTTATCTTCATCCATAGTCTTCCTAAAGCTTTTAATGGTATTAGCAAAGTCAGACCCAAGGCTTTTAATTCTTTTAGTGCCTCCAAAAATTAATAAAACTAATAAAACAATTCCACAAATTACTATTATTTCTTTAAAGCCTGGCATTTTTTTCTCCTACTTTATTATCTCAATCTCTAGATGATTTTTCATCCAAGCCCGAAATACCAAATCTATCTTCTAATTCCTTCAGCAGTTCTTCTATCTTGATACCTTCAAAAGATAACAAAACAATTGTATGAAACCATAAATCTGCCATTTCATGTATAACTTTTTTCTTTTTAGTGTCGTCTTCTTCTGATGCCGCTTCTATTAGCTCTAAAGCCTCTTCAAAAATCTTTTCATTGATTTTTTTCGTTCCATCTTCAAGTAAAGATTTTACATATGAGTCTTCTCGATTTGATAATCTTCTTTTTTCAATTAACTTTGCTAATTTAAATAGAATTTCTTTGTCCATAATCTCA
>Ga0066836_10002113_pt1 | contig 10605 bp, 12 predicted proteins | sample ETNtaG_18_FD_71568 | JGI IMG/M metagenome (GOLD analysis project Ga0066836, IMG submission 71568) | Marine microbial and viral communities from oxygen minimum zone, Eastern Pacific Ocean - ETNP201302SV91 | ecosystem: Environmental > Aquatic > Marine > Oceanic | place: Pacific Ocean: Eastern...
GCATAGTTCTGTACTCGGATGAAGGGCAGAGGCACGATGCACAGGCAGCAATAAAGGAGGTCTCCCAGTACTACGAGGATCCTGTGGTCACGGAAGTAGTGCCATTGGAGAAGTTCTGGGAGGCAGAGGAGTATCACCATGACTACTTCGCTAGGAACGGAGCGGCAAATCCCTACTGCGTTTCAGTAGTTGCACCGAAAATCGCTAAGGTGAGGGCCCTGCACGCCGAATTGTATGAGTGATTCTGAACTGGCTCCAGAGCCTTGGGCATTTCACCTGCTTGGGCTTGTTACTCCGATACTTGCTATCTCGGGAAACATACTCGGGGTGATTGAAGACCAGTTCTTCGTTGCCATGGGAGTCATTTTTGTCTGGGGAGTGGGGCCGATTCTAGACATAGTGATGGGAGAATCCAAGGTCGCTCGTCCTCCGAGGGATTCGGGGACACCTTTCGAAGTCCTTCTGTGGGTTCACGGGCTTCTTCAACTCGTTGTAGTTGGAACCTTCTTCTGGTTCGCGGCCAACGAGGGGCTAACGATCTGGCTTGTTGTAGGAGGGCTCTCATCTGGCCTTAGTGCAGCTGCTTCAGCAATCGTGACTGCCCACGAGCTGGGTCACAAGAAGAGGGGCAGTCCTGGTTGGAGGCTTGCTAGAGTGATCCTGTTCACGGTAAACTACACGCACTTCACCTACGAACACAACCACGTTCACCACAAGTGGGTCAGCACAGACAAGGATGCTGCCAGCGCAACCGCAGATCAAGGGCTGTGGTCTTTCTGGCTAAGCACAATCCCAGGACAGTTCGCCTCCTCGGTCAGAATTCACAACAAGAGGGGTAGGACCGGGCTAAGTAACCCATCATACAGGGGACTTCTCTTGCAAATCTCGACGATTCTGTCAATAGCATTCATCCCTGGAGAAATGGGGTGGTTTGACGGGATCCCAGTTGCCGCTGGTTGGCTCGTGCTTTCCTTCATCAGCATTCTGACTCTGGAGTATGTCAACTACATCCGTCACTGGGGCCTCAGGAGAGAGGAGGGAGAGAGGTTCTCAGCGGATCACTCGTGGAACACTGAGGCCAGGTGGTCCAGGTGGAGCCTGCTTGAACTGACTCGTCACTCCGACCACCATCTTCGTGCCAGCGTCCCATTCTGGAAGCTCCGGCCATATGACGGAACTCCTGAGCTAAGATGGGGTTACTACGCATCGTGGTGGCCCTGCCTAGTCCCGCCGATATGGAAGAGGGCGATGCGTAGCAGGCTGCCGGATAACCGGCAGTAAAGATGGCAATTCCATCGCAATTCTCAATAATGCCTCGAGGAGCAACTCGTACGTGGTACCGGAATCGTCGGAGGTCAGTTCGCCTAGTACTACCTCTGCGCTGATTCACACTGGCCTACTTTCAGTTGGCCTGAGCAACCTTTTCTGGAAGGGTAGTGAAATCAGCGCGAATCCAGATGAGAAGGTCCTGATACTGGCCATGGGGCTTTTCTGTCTGGCTATCCCATTCCAAGGACTGTACATCCTTCTATCGAGGATGATCAGAGAGTACGACTCCTCAGCGAAGCTGGTCATGCCTGACTCGATTCTTAGGTTGGCCTCCGTTTGCGAGATGGTCAGTTACGGTTGTGGGATCACCGGATTCTGCCTGATGCTGATGAGGACTTCCACCATCCTCGGTGGAATCCTACTCTCATCGGCATTGCTAGTCATCCTCCTAGCAAGGACTGCGATGATGAAAGCTTACGAAGCGAACCAGCCCGCATACTAGAAGGATATTCAAGCCTAGTTCCGTCGGCAGGAACATGATGGATGGACTGATGGATTACGGTGAGAGGGACAAGGGCCCTGATACTGCCCTGCTGACTCTTCTTGCCCTGTTATTGGCTCTACTCTTCATAGCAGAATCAGGATCACTAGAGGTAACGCAGACCCAACAGCAGGTGGCGACCTCGGAGGTCGTTCCAGATGTCGTTCTCGGATCTTTCCGAGTAGCTTGCAGCGTCCTAGCGGTCATCACCCTTTCCTGGGTGGCCTTAGATCCAAAGGGAAGTGGTGACTTCCCACTCTACCTAAAGGAGAGGAAGACCATGCCCCGGAGGGTCGTTGGACCAACCAGGCTTGCGGCATTTACGATGTGGCACTTCGCCTTAATTGGCACCAGCTTTGGAATCTCCGGGGCAGCCACGTGGATACATTCCTCAGGGGGAACGGTGCCAGAGTGGATGCTCGTATCCTCGCCCATCCTCTTCTCCACTTCCTACGCATGTGCGATCCTGGTCACTTGCGTAATCTCGTTCCACATAATTGGGAACAATCTGGCAAAGGGGCATAGCGTCTCCCATCTCTTCGCATGGTACGAGATTGTCATGCACAATGCCAACGTCGCTATGCTCGGAATAGCCCTCCTTGTGAATGACATGGACGTTGAATTGAGTTACTTGGCGTTCCCTGCAGTTTTCGGGATCGGGTACGTCGCCTGGGCGGCGGTCTACGCCAATTTCATCTCAGGGGTTTTCATCTACGACTTCATGGACTACAGGAGGAGGGGGGCTCCGATAATCTACCTAGCCCTGCTTTCCCTGCAGACTTGCTTCTTCTTCGTTGTAATGGCACTTGACAGGATTGCCGAATGGAGCATCCCAGTAGCCGCTTTGATTATTCTAGCTATTACTTGGAGGATTTCCATGTTCAAGGATCCTAGTCAGGGGTAGAGGCACTTTTTCATCCACGAGGACCCGTCCCTAGTTAGGACAACTCTCTCGTGCAACCTGCTTGGCCTTCCGGACCAGTACTCCACGCGGTCGGCAGTTATCCTGAATCCTCCCCAGAATGGTGGAAGAGGCACCTCCCTTCCATCGAACTTGGATTCGAAATCCTCGAACTTCCTGAGAAGCTCTTCTCGGGAGGCCAAGGGTCGGCTCTGGTCAGATGCCCATGCGGCAATCCTGCTATTCCGCGGTCTGGATGAGTGATAGCCCTCGACTTGCGAGCTATCCATTTCCGAGGCTCTACCCTCTATCCTCACCTGCCTCTCCATCTCCGGCCACCAGATGGTTGCGGAAACGAAAGGGAGAGCCTGTATCTCGACGGACTTGTCGCTCTCCATGTTGGTGAAGAAGCCTATCTCTTCACCCTCCAAGTACTTTAGCAGGACCATTCGATTACGAGGTGCACCCGATTCATCGACCGTCGCAAGGCTCATCGAATTAGGTTCCAATACCCCATTTTCTCTAGCTTCCTGGATCCACTCAGAAAGCAGTGCGAGTGGGTCATTTGGGTCTTCGATGGAAATATCCCCACCATCACGGTAATCACGGCGGGCACCACCCATCTGGCATCTCGGGAGGATGCGCATATGTATTGGTGTCGAAAGGGGAGTGTGAAACTGAATGAACTAAAGGGTAAATTACCATCGGAACCCATGGGTTGGTCTTTCGATGCCGCCAAGATTCTGCTCACCGCCCTGATTATCTTCTCAATAGTCCAGATTTCAGAGAGGAGCACCCTGATGGCTGCAGTACTAGCCTCGATCCCGATCGTCAGCGTACTATCCATGATTATGATGTTCCACGAGGGTCAGACAGCAGTCGAGATCTCTGCATTCGCGAGGGACATAGTCTGGCTACTTATCCCATCCCTGCTAATGTTCATTGTAATGCCCTGGCTAATCGAGTCCAGGAACTGGGAATTCTATCCAGCTCTAGCTGCAGGGCTGGCCTGCACGGTGACTGGGTACTTCGTGATGGTGCAGGCAATGGAGAGATTCGGTCTGTCGGCTTAGGTGATTCCATGCCAGTCCTAAACGTCGCTCTAGTGGGTTCGGAGGACTTGGCGAGGAAGCTCGGGAAGAAGGGGGATTCTAGGGACATAGAGTCGTATGTTCACAAAGAGAGCAGTGGCGATGAGGTCAGAGTCCTGTCCCTATTGAGGCCCCTAAAGTATCCAGAGAGCATCAGACCGCTACTAAGCGTCCTCGATGTGGCCAAGGCAGGATTGCTTGAGATTGGGGAGCTTAGCTCATCAGTGGGGGAGGCAATGGTTGCACTGGGCTGTGCTGGCATTTCCAAAGGCAAAGCCATAATATCGCCGAAAGAAGGGGCGTGGATCGACTCCGACCAAGTTCGGGTGATGCTCGATCAAGCCGGCCTGGGGGACTGGGGAGTCATCGAAGGCGAGTTGGACGAGCATGGGATCAGGAATGACCTCTTTTCTATCCAAGATGAGATGTCGTCTTCACTGGAAGAGTTGAGTTCTTCACCATTGATCCTACCAGTTGACCAGCATTTCAACGTCAAAGGAGTTGGTTTGGTTGCCATAGGCTACGTTCAATCTGGCAGGGTGTCTAAGCATGACGAGGTCGAAGTGATGCCTGCTGCAGACGTTGGAGTTGTTAGGTCCCTCCAGGTTATGGACGACGACGTTGATGTTGCGATTACCGGGGACAGGGTCGGGGTGGCCTTGCGCAATCTCCGAGAGCAGTCCCTACACAGGGGTTGCATGGTTTGTGTCCCCGGAGAGGGGGGCCTTGTTAGCCACGAGACTTCAATTTTCGAGTTGGAAGCAGCGCCATTCCAGAAGAAGGTGCTGGCTGTTGGAGAAGTGATCCATGCTGCTTCGGATCTACAATTCTCGGTTGGGAGGGTCTCTGCGCTGGAAGGGAGGTCGGTGACAGTTGACTGGGAGTCGCCTATTTGGATTCGAGCGAATGGAAGCTCTAGGGTTCTCATTGTTCAGCTGGATGCTTCTCCGATGAGGATTATGGGTAGAGCGAATAGCATGGAGAAGATTGTCTAGACCGCGGGAGCCTTGTTCGGAGTGGCCAGATCTCCCAGGTATTCCGAGACCATCTGTCCGAGTGCCTTCTGATCCGCCTCCCTGTGAAGCTCCACCCTCATCGAGGAGGCTCCTGGAAGGCCCTTCGTGAAAGAGACTGCGTGCCTCTTCAGATTCTTGTTTGGGCTTTCCGAGTAGATCTCACCGCAGAGTTCCAGGTACCTTTTCCAGCACCAGTACCTCGCTATCGCATCGCCACCCTCTCCCCAGGGTGGTGCCTCAGTGGTCCAGCCGAGATCTCTCTTAATCTCGTAGAATATGGATGGCTTGCCTATTGCCCCTCTCCCAATCATTAGCCCGGTGGCCCCCGTTGCCTTTAGGCATGCAGATGCCGAGGATGAGTCGACTACATCGCCATTCGCGATTACTGGAATCCCTAAAGCATCCGAGATATTCCTAATCTGGGACCAGTCGGCCTCACCGGAATATCGCTGTCTTAGCGTTCTTCCGTGAACGCAGACTCTCTCAACCCCCTCATCCTCCAGTCTCTTGCATATCTCCAGGGCCGTATTAGGTCCGCTCCCAGTCCCCAGTCTCATCTTCACGGTGATTGGGACCTCCGCGACATCGATGCAAGCTCGGACCATGCTGACTACCCGGTCAGGATCCCTGAGGAGCGCGGCCCCTGCGTCATTCCTGCAGACCTTAGGTGCCGGGCAACCGAAGTTTATGTCGATGGCATCGGCCCTATCCTGCAGCATCTGCACGGTCTGGACCATTTCCTCGGTGATCCCCCCGAATATCTGGGGGATGAAGGGAGACTCACGCGGATCGCTCTCCACCTTCAGCCATGAGTACGTGTTCTTCCTGGTTAGGCCTGATGCGGCTGTGAATTCAGTCACGGTCATGTCGGCACCGCATTCCCTCGCGAGAACCCTGTAAGCCAGATCAGTAACCCCAGCCATAGGTGCCAGGAACAGGGGTGGAGCTGATGCTTCCATTGTAAAGGGGAGGCTGTGCTTGGCTTTGAGGCCGTCGAGCTCAGAAGGTTGATTCCCAGTCATCCACGTTCTCGGCGAGCTCGAACTCCAAATCGGACTTTAGGGTACCTCGAAGCTTAAGCGTCTCGCGAGCGAGTAGCCAGTAGACCAGGGCAAGGGAACGACGTCCCTTGTTGTTGGCCGGGAGAGCCAGGTCAACATTTCGGAGCCTATTGTTGGCATCGCAGATTGCTACTACGGGGAGGCCTGACTTGACTGCCTCGGACAGAGCCTGAGCGTCTGCTGCTGGATCTGTCACCATAATCACCTCTGGCTCGATGTAGGTCCTGAGGCGGGGGTTTGTCAGAGTTCCTGGGATGAACCGCCCTACAATGTGCTTCGCCCCGATCGCCTGTGCGAATTTCCTAGCTGGCCTCTGGCCGTACTGCCTTGCGCTTACGACTAGGATCCTGCTGGGGTCGTAATTGGAGAGGAAGTTGGTGACGACCCTTATTCTGGAGTCGGTCTGGTTCACATCGATAATGTGGAGTCCGTTGCTATCATGCTGCATGGTGTCTAGGAACTGCTTCATGTCCGCCGATTTCTGGTTGGTCCCTATGTGCACGGCGTGAAGTTGGTACATATCCAGCGACACAAGTGGCGACGTACTCTCCGACATTCGGTTTCCTCAGCAGCGCGGCCACCTGCCTTCGGTTGATAAGCGCTGCGCAGAGAGGAAAATGGGCAATGGCTCAGTCTTCGAGCTCTGAGAGGAAGGTGCACTCCATCTCGCCATCAGCAGTTATGTCGTGAGAGCTCGGGAAGTGAACGCAAGGCTTGGTCATGGTGGCATAGAGGTCGAAGGAGTCATGGAATGATAGTTGCTCGACCGGAGTGGTGATCCCCCAACCCCTGGCCTCGACCTCCAGAACCCATGTTCCTTCGATGAAGTCGATCTGCCAGTCCCATCTCTCTCCGGGATAGTCCTGTGTGGCACGAACCTCCCAGAACGGTGCCCCTCCCGACTGCTGTGCGCCTGGTTCCCACAGCCTCGCCTCGACGTAGCGAACCTGGTTTGTTTCGTTCCCAATCAGATCCTCGAGCGTGCTCGAGTAGGGGAACTGCGCCCTGAAGTTGATGACGAGGCTGGAAACAGTATCGTCGAAGACGAGGTTTGTCTCATTCTGGTAAAGGACCGAGTCGAGCTCGGTCCCTGTCTCGAATGTCTCGGACCACCCTACTGTCACGTCTTGGTCTATCTGCTCTGGCGGTTCCCTCAGACTCTCCATTATCTCGCGCTGTATGGACATTGCCAGGCATCCGCTGCACATCGTGGATGACATCAGTAGGGAGGCGATTAGAAGGGCCTTGCGGGATGCTCCCATGTGAGGTCCGGGAGTCCTCAACGTCTTCAACTCCTTCCCTCAAAGGTGCCTCTCGGTACTCATAGGGCACGTCAGCGCCTAAGCTCGGTCACCCTTTGTCGTCATTGAGGCGATGCTTCGTGTGGGGGATCGGAAATGAATGTTCCAGTCTAATCTACGATTGTCCTAGAATCCCATTCCGCCCATTCCGCCCATTCCGCCACCCATGTCTGGCATGGCAGGTGTGTCTTCCTTCTGGTCTGGGTCATCTGCGATCAGAGTCTCCGTGGTTAGGACCAGACCTGCAATGGACCCGGCTGATTCGAGAGCGTTTCTGGTGACCTTGGCGGGATCCAGGATTCCGGATTCAACCATGTTAACGTACTCGCCCGAACGGGCATTGTACCCGTAGTTATCATCATCGTTGGATAGGATGTTGCTAATCACATCGTCTCCGTCAGCCCCGGCATTGGCCGAGATCTGCCGTGTTGGTGATGCGAGTGCGTCGTAGACCAGATTAATCCCGATGGCTCGATCTCCTTCTGCTGATTCAGCGATCTCCTTGAGGATTTCTCGAGCCCTCAGCAGGGTGACTCCGCCTCCAGCGACTACTCCCTCTGCCATCGCTGCTCTTGTTGCGTTAAGGGCGTCGTCTACTCTGGCCTTGGTCTCCTTGACTTCGGTCTCTGTGGCGGCACCGATCTTTAGGACTGCGACCCCACCTGTTAGCTTGCCGACCCTCTTCTCGATCTTCTCCCTGTCCCACTTGCTGGAGGAGAGCTTGGCTTGGCCTCGAAGGAGCTCTGCTCTCTCCTCGGTGGCCTTCTTATCCCCACCTCCACCGACTACAGTGGTCTTGTTCTTGGCCACGATGACTCTGTCGGCGCTTCCGAGGCTAGAGGGGCCTTGTGCCTTTAGGTCGGCTCCTTGGTCCTTGAAAAGTGGTTTCGCCCCAGTCAGAACGGCAATGTCCTCGAGCTGTTCGGAGATCTCGTCCCCGAATCCAGGGGCCTTGACGGCGACTGCCTTGACGACCTTGCTTACCACGTTCAGAACCAGTGTTGCTAGTGCCTCTCCTTCGATGTCCTTGGCCACGATAAGGAGTGGTCTCTTCTGCTGGACGCTTGCCTCCAATGTGGGTAGCAGGTCCTGGGCCGAGTTTATCGTGTGGTCTGTGAGGAGGACTAGGGGGCTGTCATGGACTGCCTCTCTCTTCTCCCTGTCTGTAATCATGTATGGGCTCATATATCCCTTGTTGAATTCCATCCCTTCGACGACATTTAGGGAGGTTTCGATTGACTTTGCCTCCTCGACGGTAATGACTCCATCCCTTCCCACAGCGTCAACTGCTTCGGCGATTAGTGAACCAATCTCCTCGTCATTGTTGGAGGCTATTGTGGCAACCTGCTTGATTGTCTCGCTGGTCTCGACTGGTACGGCCCTGTCCTTCAGGGACTCTACGACGGTCTCGATTGCTAGATCGAAACCCGCCTTCAACTCGACTGGGCTGGATCCTGACTCCATGTTCTTAAGTCCGTGATGACAAAGGCTCTGAGCTAGGATCGATGCGGTTGATGTGCCGTCACCGGCATTGTCCTGGGTCTTGCTGGCAACCTCCTGAATCAACTTGGCGCCCATGTTTGCGAATGGGTCCCCGAGCTCGATGTCCTTGGCGATCGTGACTCCGTCGTTGATGATCGATGGGCTGCCCCACGACTTCTCCAGCACAACGGTCCTCGCTGCTGGTCCTAGGGTGACCTTCACTGCGTTTGCGACGGTGTCAATTCCCTCCAGTAATTTCTCTCTTGCTTCTTCTCCGTAAACTATCTTCTTTGCTCCCATTTTATCACCCCATAATCTTGGCTTGAATGTCCTCTTCCTGGATGAGCAGGTAATCCTCCCCCATCCATTCCATCTTTGTCCCGCTGAACTGCCTGAAAATCACTCGGTCGCCGACCGAGATGCTCTTCGCATCCGGTCCGACAGCCTCGACCCTGCCGACAGTCATCTTGTCTCGGGCCTCCTCGGGCAGGAGAAGGCCTGATTCGGTCTTCTCGGGGGCGTTCTCCATTGCTAAAAGCACCATTTCTCCTATCGGTTCTATTCCTACTCCCATGTAGCTCATCTCCAGTTAGTGTCAATCGGAATTTTTGGTCTATTTTAAACTAAACGAATGCGACACTGAGAACTTTTCCTAAGTTTTTCCAGTTTACTCTTCCTCATCGGGGTTAGAATTCCATTCCGGAAGACGTTCCACGGCCAATGGAGAGAGAAGGATCAGGAGTATTGTGGTTGTCAAAGAGTACCATGACTTTGCAGTGACCGATCCGGAGGTTCCCGATGTCACGAGTTTGATGGCCCCTATCCAAGGTACCTCGGATGAGGCCACACCGACAATCCAATCGTCCTTGATTGGTAGCACCGGGTTTCCGCTTGCGTCAACTAGCCCCCCACCCGGACCTTGTGAGTTTGCAGCTGGCTGGTCTATCATGCAACCCCCGAAGTTATTGTCACCAGAGGTAAGGAATCCGGAATGCTCGGGCTCCCACCCCTCGATGCGGAGGTTGTAGGTCCCACCATGGTAGGAGCATTCGTAGTCCAAGGTCAATGACACTGTCCCAACGTTCCGGAGTGTGGTCCCGGGGACGTCCCAACCTGTCCCGTTGGGAACCACTTCGAGTATTGCCCTGTGAATGACCGGGGTGTCTAGCCCGCCGTTCTTCCTGTAGATGATTACATCCCCGGGCATTCCGTGCGACTCGTGCCCGTAGTTCTCATTTCCCTCTTCGATGGCCTCGGCGAAGGATACGATGTCCACTCTATCCTTGTTCATCACCAGTATCAGGTCACCGGGATCGATCGCCCCGATAGAGCCCTCCTCTTCGTGCATCATCGATTGGGATTCGACGACCACCATTGGAGGAAATGAGCCAGTGGAAATCCACATAGACCCGAGAAGTAGCACTACAAGTCCGATTGCCAGAGAGGACTCGCGTATCCACAGGGAACCCGATGAAATCGCCAAGTCGTTCTCTGCGTCTGAACTAGCGGTTCCCTTCTCCGACACCTCATTCCTCCTCTGAGATGCTTCTTGGTGCCTCGTCAATGGGCGCTGAAAGCGTGGAGTATCTCTTGGGTACGTCGATTCCCAGCCTCTCGTAAAGTCCCTTCAGACTGGACTGGAAGGGTTTTCCCAGGAGATCGGCAGCGTTCTCTGCATCCTTCCTCCTCCTCATAACCTCTGCGCGCGAGTCGAGGTCCAGTATCTCGGAGAGGGTCTGCTTCTTATCGTAGAAGTAGAAGAACTCCGGCGCGACGAAGAAGAGGGCAAGGGTGCCTCCGAGTAGGCCGACCCAAGCGAGGGTGACCATTGTCTCGCCAGCTTCCTGTGCGTAGTCAAGGAAGAAAAGCTGGACAAATGAGAACACAGTGATGCCAAGAGAGGCCAATGTCATGAGGGTGTATGCCTGGAAGTGGTGCTCGTG
>Ga0066836_10002114_pt1 | contig 10603 bp, 7 predicted proteins | sample ETNtaG_18_FD_71568 | JGI IMG/M metagenome (GOLD analysis project Ga0066836, IMG submission 71568) | Marine microbial and viral communities from oxygen minimum zone, Eastern Pacific Ocean - ETNP201302SV91 | ecosystem: Environmental > Aquatic > Marine > Oceanic | place: Pacific Ocean: Eastern...
CTCTAAAGTCGTAGTGCGATGTTCTTTTCCCATATCCATTTTCAGTAATTGATAATATAAACTTTTCTTTAGCAATTTGTTCAGATTTTGCATCCTTATTTTTTTTAACACTTTTTAGATCGTGATCAATTATAGACAATGAAACAATATTGTCTTTTTCAGCTAAATTAATTCCCCTTATACCTTTTGAAGATCTTCCTTTAAATACTCTTAACTTTTTTGATTCAAATCTTATACATTTACCTAATTTAGTATTTAGAATTATATCTTGATCATCTTTGCAGATCTTAACACCAATAATTTTATCATCATTATCAAGTTTCATGGCTATTTTTCCTGATGCATTTATTGATGTAAAATCTTCTAAATTATTTTTTCTAATCTTACCTTTGCTTGTAGCGAATATTATATGCATATTTTTTTTATCAACATTGTCATCAGGAAAAGGCATTATTGAACTTATAGATTGGTGGTTTTTCAAAGGTAATATATTAAATAACGATTTACCTTTAGATGTTGATGATCCTTCAGGTATTTTCCAAGCTTTAATTTTATATGCCAAACCTTGTGTTGAGAAAAATAAAACTGATGTATGAGTATTTACTGAAAGAGTTTGAACAACAGAATCCTCACCTCTAGTTTTTATGCCTGCTTTGCCTTTGCCACCTCTTTTTTGTTGTTTTACACTACTTAATGCTCCTCTTTTTATGTATCCTTGTAAAGTAATTGTAATTATTACAGACTCTTTGTGTATTGTTTCTTCAATATCGTAATTCAATATTGCATCAATTATTTTGGTTCTTCTTGGAAAAGAAAATTTTTCTTTAATAGTTTGAAGGTCAGAGCTTATTACTTTTAACAATTCATTTTTAGAATTTATAATTTTTTTGTACTTAATTATTAACTCTGATAGCTTTTTAAGTTCTAGTTCTATTTCATTTATACCGAGAGCAGTTAGTTTTTGTAATCTTAATTCTAATATAGAAATAACCTGATCTGAAGATAAACTGTAATTACCTTTATAATTTTTATTATCAACAAGTTTAATTAATTTTAAAGATTTAGATATTTTCCATTTTGTTTTTAGCAATGAATTTTTTGCATCCTCAGGGTTTTTAGAAGAACGAATAATTTTAATAACTTTATCAATATTCTCTACACTTACTGACAATCCTATTAATATATGAGCTCTATCTTCAGCTTTTTTTAAATCATATTTAGTTTTTTTAATTACAACATCTTGTCTAAATTTTAAAAAGTTTTCTAAAAAATCTTTAAGGCTGCATGTTTTTGGTTTATTATCTACAATTGCTAGACTGTTAAATCCAAATGAACTTTCTATTGATGTATATTTATATAATTGTCTCTTAACTGTTTCTGGTTCAACACTTCTTCTAAGATCTATAGCAACTCTAATTCCTTCTCTATTTGATTCATCCCTTATATCGCTAATACCTTCAATTTTTTTATCTCTCACTAATTCAGCAATTCTTTCATTAAGATTGGACTTATTAATTTGGTATGGGATTGATGTAATTACCAATCTATCTTTACCATTTTTTAAATTTTCAACAGATATTTCTCCTCTTATTTTAAATGATCCTCTTCCAATTTTATATCCTTGTTTAATAATATCTTTACCAATTATTACTCCCCCCGTTGGAAAGTCAGGTCCAGGTATTAATTTCATCAATTCATTTATTTTAATATCTTTGTTCTTTATTAATGCTAAAGTTCCGTCTATTACTTCACCAAGATTATGTGGTGGTATACTTGTAGCCATTCCTACCGCAATACCTCCTGCTCCATTAACTAATAGATTTGGATACTGTGCGGGTAAAACATTTGGTTCAAATTCTGTTTCATCGTAATTACTTTTAAAAGTAACAGTTTCTTTTTCAATATCATCAATTAAAAATTGGGCGACTTTAGCCAATCTTGTTTCGGTATATCTCATGGCCGCAGGTGGATCTCCATCTATAGATCCAAAGTTACCTTGACCATCAATTAAAGGTAAACTCATTGAAAAATCTTGCACCATTCTTACAAGGGCATCATAAACAGCTTGATCTCCATGTGGGTGATACTTACCTATTACATCACCAACTATTCTTGCAGATTTTCTAAATTGCTTTGACCAATCAAATCCCCCTTTATGCATTGCATATAAAATTCTTCTATGTACGGGTTTTAAGCCATCTCTAATATCAGGAAGAGCTCTACTAATAATAACACTCATTGCATATGAAAGATATGATGAGCTCATCTCATCATACATTGATATAGGTTTTATATTATTATCTTTAGAGATTTGTTCTTTTTGCATAAAAACTAAAATGGAATATCATCATCCAAATCGTTTTGACTTGCGGGACTATTATTTTCTAATTTTTGATTTGTATCTTGTGAAGCAATATTATTTTGCGATCCTCCGCCAAGCATAGTTAAAGATGAATTGTATCCCTGGATTAAGATTTCCGTTGAGTACTTGTCTTGACCGCTTTGTTCATCTTTCCACTTACGTGTAGATAATTGTCCTTCTATATAAACTTGAGCACCTTTTTTTAAATACTGTTGAACAACATTGACTAAACCTTCATTAAACACAACTATACGGTGCCATTCAGTTTTTTCTTTTTTTTCTCCTGTATTTTTATCTTTCCAAGATTGACTAGTAGCCAAACTTAATCTTGCTACGCTTTTACCATTAACCATTTGCTTGATTTCTGGATCTGCGCCTAAACGTCCAATTAAAAGTACTTTATTTAAACTTCCTGCCATAATAATTTAAAAATTTGATATGTTTAATTATACACTATTTATATTGAATATTAATTTTATTAATCTAAAGCAACAAAAATTATGCTTAAAAAGATAGTTATTAAGGGCGCAAAAGAGCACAATTTAAAGAATATTTCTTTAGAGATACCAAAAGATAAATTTGTGGTCATCACAGGTTTGTCGGGTTCTGGAAAATCTTCTTTAGCTTTTGATACTATATATGCCGAAGGTCAAAGAAGGTATGTTGAAAGTCTTTCGGCTTATGCAAGGCAATTTTTAGATAAAATGAAAAAGCCAAATGTCGATTTAATAGAAGGGTTAAGCCCCGCTATATCAATTGAACAAAAAAATACCTCCAAAAACCCAAGATCAACAGTTGCTACTGTTACTGAAATTTATGACTATATGAGAGTTCTATATGCGAGAGCTGGTATTCCAATCTCTCCATTCACAGGAAAGCCAATTGAGTCTCAAACAATAAGTCAAATTGTCGATAAAATTAAAGAATTACCAAAAAAATCAACTATATTTTTATTTGCTCCAGTAGTTAGAGGAAGGAAAGGCGAATATAAAAAAGAAATATTAAGTTACAAAAAAAGAGGTTTTAGAAAAATAAAAATCGATAATAAAATTTATGATATAGATAAAGTTCCAGATCTTAACAAAAAAATAAAACATGATATTTCAATACTAGTTGATAGAATAATTTTAAATTCATCACTCGGAAATAGATTGGCAGAAAGTGTTGAGACTTCGGTAAATTTAGCAAATGGACTTTTGTTTGTTGAATATGAGAACGAAACTCTGCCAAAAAAATATAGAAAAGTAGAAAAATTAATATTTTCTACAAAATTTGCTTGTCCTGAAAGTGGATTTACAATTGAAGAAATTGAGCCTAGGTTATTTTCTTTTAATAGTCCATATGGAGCTTGTGAAGAATGTGAGGGAATAGGTATTAAACTAAACGTTGATCCTAAATTAGTTGTTCCAGATGAAAAAAAAAGTATAGCAGATGGTGCCATTGAACCTTGGTCTAAATCAACATCAATGTATTATGCCCAAACTCTAGCATCTATTGCAAAACATTATGGTTTTTCATTAAGTGAAAAATGGTCAAAACTTTCAAAAAATATAAAAAATATTATTTTGTTTGGATCTGATGATGAAGAAATTAAATTTTCTTATGATGACGGATATGAAAAATATTCTCATAAAAAAACATTTGAAGGTGTAATAAATAATCTTGAAAGAAGATATTTAGAAACTGACAGTGATTGGAAAAGAGAAGAAATAAGTCAATATCAATCTGACACAAAGTGTGAAAGATGTAATGGTTTTAGGCTCAAAGACGAAGCACTATGTGTTAAAATTAGCGGTTTGCATATAAGTGAAGTGACTGAAAAATCTATATTTGATGCTAAGCAATGGTTTCAAGGATTAGTTGATACTTTAGATAAGCGACAAATAAAAATTGCACAACATATTTTAAAAGAAATAAATGAAAGATTAGATTTTCTTCTTAACGTGGGTTTAGATTATTTAACTTTATCAAGAGAATCTGGGACATTATCCGGAGGTGAAGCTCAAAGAATAAGATTAGCCTCTCAAATTGGATCTGGATTAACCGGTGTTTTATATGTACTTGACGAACCTTCAATCGGTTTGCATCAAAAAGATAATGTTAAATTAATAGATGCACTTAAAAGACTTCGTGATCTAGGTAATACAGTGATAGTTGTTGAACATGACACTGAGACAATGGAAAATGCTGATCATATTATTGATCTAGGACCCGAGGCCGGTAACAATGGGGGTGAAGTAGTAGCTCAAGGAACCTTTCAAGATATATTAAAAAATACTGATAGTATAACTGGCAGATATTTATCTAATAAAAGTTTTATACCAATACCTAAAACCAGAAGATTGGCAAAAAATGGAAGATTTTTAGAAATAAATGGTGCAACTGGTAATAATTTAAATAATGTTAATCTTAAAGTTCCTTTAGGTAGTTTTACTTGCGTTACAGGAGTGTCAGGTAGTGGCAAATCTACATTGATACTACAAACTTTATATAATGCATTAAATCTCACTTTGAATAATAATAAATCTAGAAAAATTCCACATCCCTTTAGAGGATTTAAAGGAATTGAATTAATTGATAAAGTAATTGATATAGATCAATCACCTATAGGACGAACTCCTAGATCAAACCCAGCAACTTATACTGGTGCTTTTGGTCCAATAAGAGACTGGTTTACTAATTTACCTGAGTCAAAAACTCGAGGATATAAACCTGGTAGATTTTCTTTTAATGTTAAAGGTGGGAGATGTGAAGCATGTGAAGGAGATGGTGTTATAACTTATGAGATGCATTTTTTACCCGATGTTTATATAACTTGTGATGAGTGCAAAGGATCAAGGTATAATAGAGAAACATTAGAAATTAAATTTAAAAATAAAAGTATAGCAGATGTTTTAAATATGACTGTTGATGAAGGATGTGATTATTTTGAAAATATATCAAATATTAGAACAAAATTATTAACTTTAAAAAAAGTTGGTCTTGGTTATATAAAAATTGGACAACAAGCTACAACATTATCGGGTGGAGAAGCTCAAAGAATAAAATTAGCCAAAGAACTTTCAAAAAGATCTACGGGAAGAACTATGTATATTTTAGATGAGCCTACTACAGGGTTACATCAACATGATATTAAAAAACTTTTAGAAATTTTACATACATTTGTAGCAACCGGTAATACAGTTGTTGTCATAGAGCATAATTTAGATGTAATTAAAACAGCTGATTATATTGTAGATATGGGGCCAGAGGGTGGTGTTAAAGGTGGAAATATAATTGCAGAAGGAAAACCTGAAGAAATTACAAAGATTGATATAAGCTATACAGGCAAATTTTTAACACCACTTTTAGACAGAAAGTTTAAAAAAACAGCTTAAAATTTAAAAAAATATAGTATATAAAATTAATATGGTTTCGATTCTGCAATCACTCTCAAAAACAATTCATATTTCGATAGCTTTATCTATTCTTTTATTTTTAGGATTATATTTTGGAAATGGTGGTTTTGATTTTGATTTGTTATTTTGGAGTTGGTTATTTAGATATATACATGTTGTTGTAGCAATTATGTGGATAGGATTATTGTGGTATTTTAATTTTGTACAAATTCCTAGTATGCCCAAAATACCTGACGAACAAAAACCTGCTATTGGAAAAGTAATAGCTCCATCAGCATTGTTTTGGTTTAGATGGGCAGCACTTTTAACTATTATTTCAGGGCTAATTTTAGCATATTTAAATGGTTATGTTCATCAAGCTATGACATTAGGTATTGGATCTGGTGGCGGAAAAAATACCGCTATTGGAATTGGAATGTGGTTAGGTTTAATAATGGCATTTAATGTTTGGTTTGTAATATGGCCAAATCAAAAAAGAGCTTTAGGCATAGTAGATTGCGATCCTGATTTAAAAGCAAAATCTGCCAAAACTGCAATGTTATTTTCAAGAACTAATACTTTGCTATCATTACCAATGTTGTTATCTATGGTAGCAGCACAAAATTTATATTAATCTTTTTCTTCCTTCAGAATTGTTCTTTGACTAACTTTAAGGAATACTAAAATTGGATTTGCTATATATATTGAAGAATAAGTTCCAAAAATTACACCTAATATCATTGCTAAAGAAAAACCTTTTAAAATTTCTCCACCAAATAAATATATTGATGACAAAGCAAGTAATGTAGTTATAGAAGTAATTATTGTTCTTGATAAAGTTTCATTAATAGAAATATTTGTTAACTCAAATATTTTGATATCTGAGTATTTTTTTAAATTTTCTCTTACACGATCAAAAATTACAACTGTATCATTCATTGAATAACCAACTATGGTTAAAACTGCAGCAACAATTGATAAATTGATTTCTAATGAAAAAAGAGAAAATATACCTAAGGTTAATATAACATCATGAAATAAAGCCAAAATTGCACCTAAACTAAATTGCCATTCAAATCTAATCCAGATATATAAAAGCATTGCAGCTAATGACAATCCTATTGCTATAATTCCAGATCTAAGAAGCTCGGCACTAACTTTAGGTCCTACATTTTCTACCCTTCTAAATTCTACATTGCCAATCGAACTTGATAATTTTTGTTTAATATTATTTATAAACTCAGGATCATTTGAATTTTGTTTTTCAAACTTAACAATATAATCAGTTTTATTTCCAAAATTTTTGACAGAAACATCGCCAAGATTCATTTGATTAAAACTATCCCTAATTAAAGATATTTTAGAAGTACTTTGGTCAGTCCTAATCTCAATTAAAGTACCACCTTTAAAATCTACACCAAAGTTAAGTCCTTTAACTAACAACAAAAATAATGAAACGACAATCAATACTATAGACGTAATATTTAGATGTTTGTACAGTTTATTAAATTGGATAGTTTTCATTTAAATCAATTTTTCCTTATTTTTGTTTTTAATTACAAAAAATGCCGTAAACAACCTTGCTATAAAATAAACAGAAAATAAGGTAGTTAATATTCCAATACCAAGTGTGACTGAAAAACCTTTTATTGGACCAGATCCCATAAAAAACAATATGAAAGCTGCTATTAAGGTAGTTATATTTGCATCTAAAATTGTTGTTCTAGATTTTGTATAACCTGTATCAAAGGCAATTATATAATTTTTTTCATTTTTAACTTCTTCCTTAATTCTTTCAAAAATAAGAACATTAGCATCAACTGCCATACCTACTGTAAGAATTATTCCAGCAATTCCAGGCAATGTTAAAGTTGCTTCAAATAAAGTTAAAATTCCAACCAATAAAAATAAGTTTGAAATTAAAGCTAAATTAGCAATAACACCGAAAATTCGGTATTTATAAATCATGAATAACACAACTAAAACAAATCCGATTATTAATGAAAATATTCCTGCTTCAATTGAGTCTTGACCTAAGTCTGGACCTACAGTTCTCTCTTCAATAATGCTTAACGGAGCGGGTAAAGCCCCAGATCTTAATAATAAAGCTAAGTCAGTAGCTGATTGGAAAGTAAAATCACCTGAAATTTGTCCTGAACCACCTGTTATTGGCTCTCTTACAGATGGGGCACTTATAATTTTTCCGTCCAAAACTATTGCCAATCTTTTACCAACACCACTAATAGTAGCTTTTCCGAATTTTTTAGCACCTACTCTATCAAGACTAAACGAAACTACAGTTTCATTTGTTTGTGTATCCATTGTAGGTTTAGCGTCTACTAAATTATCACCACTTAAAATAATTCTTTTACTTACAATTGCCTCTTCAGATTCATCTTCAAACATTAATTTTTCTGTACCAAAAGATTCTTCTGAATTTTGAGTTATGAATTGAAATGTTAAATTTGCAGTTTTTCCAAGTAAAGATTTAATTCTTCCAGGATCATCTAATCCGGGTAATTCTACTAAAATTCTATCGTTACCTCTTTTTAGTATATTTGGTTCATTTGTTCCCACTTCATCAACTCTTCTTCTTACAATTTCAATAGCTTGATCTAATGATGAATTTTTTAATAAAACTAAACCATAATTAGATAAAGTAAGTTTAAAAAAATTATTATCTTCTATAAAATCAAATTGATGAGATTTATATTGTTGAAAATACGGATTTATTTCACTTTCATCATCATCTAGAATTTTTTTAATTTTGTTTAGATTTTCATTAGATGATTCAAAAATAATTGAGCTTTGTTCAATAGAAAAGTTTCTTAAGGTTAATTTTTTTTCCTTAAAATATCTTTTTAGTTCAAGTAATTTACTTTGTAATTTTTGTGTAATAACTGGCTCGTTGTCAATTTCTAGAAGTAAGTAAGATCCTCCTTGAAGATCAAGTCCTAGTTTTATATTTTTTGAAAAGTAATCATCATCAAATTTTAAAAAATTTGAAACTGCAAAATAAGAAATAACTAAAGTAAATATTAATACTGAAATTATTCTTAATTTAGAAAAGTATAACACTATAAATTTTGAATATTATTTTTTAGGCTCAATAGCAGTAGTTACTAAACCTTGGATACCACTAGATCTAACTATCTCAACATTTACATTTTCAGAAATATTGACTTCAACTTTTTCATTATCAATAACTCTTTCAACAGTACCTACTATGCCACCAGTAGTTATTACTTTGTCGCCCCTTTTTAAACCCTCAACCATTAGTTTATGTTCTTTAACTTTCTTTTGCTGAGGTCGTATTAAAAAAAAGTAAAAAATAACAAAAATTAAAATTAAAGGTATAAATTGTCCAATTCCAGAATCCATGATGTCCTCTTAAGTTTACGATTATTTATACCATCTAATATTTAAAGACAACTCTTAATTGATAGTGATTTTGTCTATATTTCCCATATACGGTTTTAGTACATCTGGAATTATAATTGACCCGTCTTCAGTTTGATAATTTTCTAAAATTGCTATTAAAGTTCTACCAACAGCAAGTCCGCTTCCATTTAATGTTCCAACAAACTCTATATTGTTATCTTTATTTTTGTATCTAGCTTTCATTCTCTTGGCTTGAAATGTTCCACAAGATGAACAACTTGAAATTTCCCTATATTTTTTTTCAGATGGAAGCCAAACTTCAATATCATAAGTCTTTTCAGCACTAAAACCCATATCACCAGAGCTCAAAATAACTTTCCTATACGGAAGTTTAAGATCTTCTAATATTTTTGTTGCACAATTAGTCATTCTTTCTAGTTCGTCTAAACATTTATCGTTTTGAACAATGCTTACTAACTCAACTTTATAAAATTGATGTTGTCTAATCATGCCTTTGGTATCTTTTCCATAACTTCCTGCCTCTTTTCTAAAACATGGAGTAGAAGCAACTAATCTCATTGGTAATGAGCTAATATTGACAATTTGATTTTTAACCATATTAGTTAATATTACTTCTGCCGTGGGTATTAAGAATTTTCTATCACTTTTATCGTCAAATTTAATTTCAAATTGATCATTTTCAAACTTTGGCAATTGTCCGGTACCAAACATTGTATTGTCTGTAGCTATTAAAGGAGGTGATATTTCAGTATAACCATTATTTTTAGTATGAGTATCAATCATAAAATTTGATATTGCTCTCTCCAATGATGCTAGTTTATCTTTTACAAAAACGAACCTTGATCCCGTTGTTTTTGTGGCCAGTTCAAAGTCTAACATATTAAGTTTTTCTCCAATTTCATAATGGGACTTAGGTTTAAAAGAAAATTCTTTTATATTGCCAACCTTTACAATCTCTTTATTGTCATTTTCATCTTTGCCAATCGGAACATCTTTTAAAGGCACATTGGGTATAGTGGATAAGATCTTATCAAGCTTATCTTTAACTATTTTTTGATTTTTATTAAGATCATCAATTTTTAAAGATATCTCTTTAGATTTTGTAAATAATTTTTCATCTTTTGATTTTGAAATTGATTTTTTTTCCATTTCAAGCTTTTCTTTATCTTGAATGTATTTTCTATTTTCTTTATCAAGTTCAATTATATCATTTAAATTAACATCGAAGTTTCTACCTTTGATACTATTTTTAAAATCTTCAAAATTATTTCTAATATCTTTTATATTATGCATTTTTTTGTTCTGCCCTTTTTTCAATTATATTTACTGAAAAAATAGATAATTCATATAAAATTAATAGCGGTATAGCTAAACCAATTTGAGTTACTGGGTCAGGAGGCGTTAATATAGCCGCTGCAGCAAAAATTATAACTACAACATATTTTCTTCTTTCTTTCAAAAA
>Ga0066836_10002115_pt1 | contig 10598 bp, 4 predicted proteins | sample ETNtaG_18_FD_71568 | JGI IMG/M metagenome (GOLD analysis project Ga0066836, IMG submission 71568) | Marine microbial and viral communities from oxygen minimum zone, Eastern Pacific Ocean - ETNP201302SV91 | ecosystem: Environmental > Aquatic > Marine > Oceanic | place: Pacific Ocean: Eastern...
CTGCTTGCATTGTCCAAGCAGTTCCATCAGGTCCCAAGTAAACCGTCTCTCCTGCGTGACCCGTTACATACTGACCACCGGGTGTGAGGTGAGTGTAATCAGGTACTGAATTAACGGCAACTGGTGCAGCCACGGGAGGTGCTACTGCTGCAGGTGCTGCAAAGGCAACTTCCGTACCCCAATCAGCTGCTGGTAGTTGTTCATCTCGACCTCCACGCAATAGCATGGCACCAAGGACGCCTGCAATCATAAGAAGTAGAATCAATCCAATAATGCCACCAATAACCATGGTGTCCATACCGCCCGCCTGTGATGTTTCTCCATCTTCTCCAGACTGTTCGTTATCTGTTCCATCGTTGGAATCACCCGTTGGGTCATCAGTGCCGGGTTCTTGGGTTGCAAGATATGAGACTGTATCAGATTCGTAGTCAAATCCATTGGTGCCGATTGCGGTGACGTGAATCTTTACTTCATCGAAGTTAGCCAAACCATTACCTGAACTAGGGGTTGCAGTGAATGTGTGTCCTGTTTGGAGTATTGAAGATTCAATCGATTCAACACCTTGCTCGTAACAAATTCCGCTCTGGGTATTGCAAATCTGCCACTCTGCTTCGATGTTGGTCAACTCAACATCACTGAGTTGTACGAGGAAGAAAGTTGGGTCCTTACCGAAGTACATGTCTGTGACCACGGTATCAAGGTCACCGTTGCTACCATCTGTACTCCAAGTCAACGGCATACTGTCAACGACGTTGATCATCAAACTCCACTGACCTGTGTCACCATTCGAATCTGCTGCTGACAACTGAACCATGTATTGCCCAGCTGTACTGTATGTCGCAGTAAGCATTCCTGAAATTGGGTTATATTGAACCATGCCATCATTGGATGTAACGGTCGCCCAAATTTCTGCATCATCATCATCAATGTCCGTAAGTCGAGAAGAGAGGTCTAACTCAAGTGTATCATCTGCCTGAACCATAAGGTTCTCTAATCCAACTGCATCAAAACGGGGTGCGTCGTTGATATTTTGTACATGTACGTGAATAGGTGCTTCACTATCTTGCCCATCTACATCGGTTGCACGGACTGTGATGACAACACTACCAAAGGCATCGTCATCGGATGCGCTTGCCATCAATGTGTTACCATAAATTTCAGCACTGAGGATGGTTGATGGCTCGATTGAAACAATGCTCAATGAAAGGTCCATCACATTTGAGGGGTTGCCGTTGGTATCTGTATCAGTTAGATATTGAGCAAGTCCGAGTTGGACACTTCCACCCTCATTGTATGACTGAGCGGGGATACTGTTCCAACGAGGCTGGCCATTCTCAATTACACTGAACAATAGAGTGCCAGTGTTTGTATCCTCTCCATCATTGATGGTGATTCCAAGGCCTTGTGGTTGTGGATTGCCCATACTGTCCCACTGCATTGTTGCGAAATTAACTTCAATTTCACCAGATGAAGCATGCCATGCAATGAACGAAGGATCCTGACTGGTGATTACCAAGTTGGATAGAGGAGTCTCTGCATCACAAACGAGACCTGCTAGAGACACTCGCTCATTGGTTTCCACCTTAACAGTAGGCAAACCGGGGAATGTTGGGCATGTGCCAGGAGCATTTCCAGGTTGGTTCGGATCGATTACCTGTGGCAACCCATTCATCAAACTGAAGGCTCCATTGGCTGATTTCCAATCGCCTTGTTGTCCACGGGCATCCGTGAAGCGAGCACGAACATCGTAATCACCACTAGCAGCAGTACTAACAGGTTCTACAGTGAACACGTATCGCTCATACTGGGTACCAGCTGCAGTCAAACTTAGCGGTGCATCAACCCAATCGGAACTCCATGTTGATGTTCCAGTTGGAGCCACTTCAAACTCAGGCGTCATAGTGGCCAATGTATCCACACCATCTCTGGGGTTTCCTGTAACATCGAAGTCGAGAGTTCCCCCTCGAGCAATGGCAATATCTCCTGCTGCCATTGGCGTATCTGTTGAGGGTGTGAAGTCATGGCTAATGTAACTCATCTGCACATTGTTGGCGCCATTCCCATCACTAGTTAGTCCAACAACTTGGGCTTTGAATCCAGTCATGCCATTGGCTGTGTTGACGATGCTTGATGTGTCAAAGGTAGTGCTGTAAGTCTGGGAATTGGTAGAGCCCGCAGCATTCGACAATGTGTTCAGGGATGTGCTACCAAAGCAAGTGGTGTCATGACAGATTTCAATGGTGCCACCATCTGAATATGTGTCAGCTCCAGCGTTTCTGACCGTTACCTCAAGATCCAGCATGTCACCAGACATGAAGCCGAGTGCGCCATCTTGGTTGTCAACGGTAAAACTGACGACTGAGATGTCGATTGGAGGGGCCATGGTGCCGTCAGCAGCAGCGTAAACATCCTCATTGAAGCTGCTTGTACTCCATCCACTGAAGAGGGCTGCGACCACATTCATGTTACTCGCGCCACCATTGACAAGGTTGTTTGGAACCGTCCAAGACTTGGATGCTGAACCTGATGCGAGTGAAATCGTTTCAAATCCAGTCCCGCCAGTGTTTCCACTGTTGCTTGCATAGTTGCCATTGTTGAGCAGCCATGCTTCCCAGCAGTTGTGGCCTTTGCTACCATCTGAATAGGCGTGGGAGTTGCAGACCTTCTCAGTAACTGCTGCATACAATTTAATCGAAGATGCAGCTGTACCTGAGCCGATGTATGATGCTGAGACTGTGATATCAGATGTACCATCACCATTGTCACTCTGTCCAACACTCACTGAGTAGTCGGCTGCAGTTGAGTGCATGTTACCGCCACTTGAGATGAACGAGTCCCAGCAGGTATTGGAGCCGCAACCTGTGTTGAGGGTCGCATCACCGAAAGAGGTCTTTGGTGCACCACCGGACTCACCAAGGTGCTGAACACCATAGATTGGAGCAATGTTTCCCGATTCAGCATCTGCCGTGTTACCATAGGATGCACTGTGGTAAGAAATGTACACGTAGTTGTCCGGCAGGTTATTTTTGGCCTGATGGTGTGCAGGGCTACCATATTGGTAGCAGTAACCGCAATTGTCAGATGTAATGTACTGTGCAAAAACCGTATGGCCAGGGTTTGAAGGTGCATTCATAGAATCTACAAGTTCCAATAATTCAGGTGATTCATTTTCTTTTTCGCTGAAATCTAAAACACCATTCATCGATACCAAAATCATGATGGTGGCGGCCAGCAGAGTATTCACATAGCGTGTGCTCATGACCCCTCCTGTAAGGAGGGCGCTATTAAAAACACCCTTTAGAGGTCACTTTCGCAATATGTGAGAAATCAATTATTCCATACCTAAATTGCAGTCACTTAGACCGATTGAAAGCGTTTGCCTTTAGCGATTAATTCAAGTCCAACCATTTAACCGAACAACTGAGGAGACAGTGGTATGCCCGATGATGTCTACCGAAGCGCACTTCCTGATCCTGATGAAGAGGAAACGGAAGAATGGCGTGAATCAATTCTCTCTGTAGAGGAAAACCTTGGTACAGCAAGGGCACGCCATCTGTTACAGGAAACTGTGGCTGCAGCAAACTCAGTCGGAGTTCCTGTCGGTGAATTGACGCATACCGCATACGTCAATACAATTCATCCAGATGATCAAAACCCTTACCCTGGAAACCTGCAAATGGAAGCAAAAATACTTGATGTGATTCGCTGGAATGCAATGATGATGGTGACTCGTGGCAACAAATACTTCGATGGAATTGGAGGCCACATCTCGACCTATGCGAGTACTGCTCATCTATGGGAAGTTGGCTTGAATCACTTCTTCAAAGGAAAAGATGGCGAGGGCAATGGTGATCACGTCTATTGGCAGGGACATGCGAGTCCTGGATTGTATGCCCGAGCTTGGATGGAAGGTAGAATGGACGAAACTCGAATTGAAAATTTCCGTCAAGAGGCTTTCAACAAAGGTTTGTCCTCATACCCTCACCCGCGTTTGATGCCAGATTATTGGGAATACCCTTGTGTAAGCATGGGTCTAGGGGCAATGACGGCAATTCGACAAGCACGTTTCAATCGCTATCTACACAATCGCGATTTGGCGGATACCTCACAAAGTACATCTTGGTATTTCATGGGTGATGGGGAATCAGATGAACCTGAATCACTCTCAGAATTGACACTTGCATCTCGAGAAAAGTTGGACAATATTGTGATGGTCATCAACTGTAACCTACAGCGGTTGGATGGGCCTGTGAGAGGTAACAGCAAGATAGTGCAAGAACTTGCAGCAAGGTTTACCGGAGCGGGTTGGAATGTCATCAAATGCCTGTGGGGTTCATCTTGGGATGAACTGTTTTCTAGAGATGCTGAGGGTCTTTTGGCTGCGCGCCTAGAAGCACTTGCCGATGGTGATGAGCAAAGAATCATGACGGGTGACGGAGCAATGATTCGTTCTGATTTGTTCAACACACCAGAACTGGCCGCAATGGTATCACACCTATCAGATTCCGATTTGGAAGCTTTAACCAATGATGTTGGGGGGCATGACCCCGTCAAAATTTTCTCTGCTTATTCAGCCGCAAGAGGACATCAGGGGAGACCGACAGTTGTCCTTGCAAGGACCATCAAGGGGTGGGGTTTGGGACCTTCGTTTGCTGGAAGAAACTCAACCCATGGCAAAAAGAAAGCCGATCAAAAAGTGTTGCAATTCATGCGCGACGATATGGGGTTGACATTTGGCGATGATGAACTAGAAAAATTGCCATACCTTCAACCTGAAAATTTCCCAGACGCAGTCAACTATTTACTCCACCAACGGCAGCAATTGGGTGGGTTTTTACCCGAACGTCGAAACCAAAAAATGGGGCTTTCTACCCCGAAAAATGAGGCATATGCCGAATTTGATGATGGGACCAAAGGCAACCTCAAAGTCAGTACAACCATGGTTTTTGTCAAATTAATGCGGAGTTTGATGAAAGCAGATGGATTTGGGAAGCATGTTGTCCCAATCGTTCCCGATGAAGCGAGAACATTCGGAATGGACCCTCTGTTCAGCGAATTTGGAATTTATGCCCCAGATGGGCAACTGTACAAACCCGTCGACCACTCTGTATTGATGAAATACAAAGAAAGCAAAAGTGGCCAAATTCTCGAAGAAGGCATCAACGAAGCAGGTGCGATGTCGACATTTATTGCCAGTGGAACATCATATTCAACGCAAGTTTGTGCTACGATCCCCTTCTACATCTACTACTCAATGTTCGGATTTCAACGTGTAGCCGATTTGATATGGTCTGCGGCAGATAGTCGTACGCGTGGATTCCTAATCGGTGCAACTGCGGGTCGAACTACCCTCAATGGTGAAGGTTTGCAGCATCAAGATGGACATTCACATTTGATGGCGATGACCAATCCTGCTGTACGTGCTTGGGACCCTGCATATGCCTACGAATTGGCGACGATTATCAAGCATGGGATCGATGAAATGTGCAATGATGAAAAAGATGTCATCCACTACATCACCGTCTACAACGAGAATCATCCAATGCCTGCCAAACCAACGGGTGTGGATGAAGGAATCATCCGAGGCCTATATCGAATTAGTGGAAATGATGACGCTAAGGTTAGACTGTTAGGTTCAGGACCCATTATGCTGCAAGTAGAACGAGCAGCGGAAATACTTGAGGAACTCAATATTTCATGTGAAATTTGGTCGGTTACCTCCTATGGCGAACTTCGTCGAGATGCCGCAAATATTGAAAGATGGAATCGACTTCATCCTTCGGAGGATACTCGTTCATCTTGGGTTACTGAACACTTGAACGATCATGTGGGTACAACGGTAGCAGTGAGTGATAACATGATGGCCGTACCCGATCTAATTCGACAGTGGGTGTCTGGAGACTATGTGGTTCTAGGAACCGATGGATTTGGTCGTTCGGATACACGTGAAGCACTTCGCCGATTCTTTGAAATCGATGCTGAACATATCGTACTCGCATCTCTTTCGTCTCTGGTTCGCCGCGGTGAAATCGAAAGTGATGTCTATGCCGATGCTGTGAAGAATTTGGATGTTTCATTTGAACGGGATGACATTACATCAATCTAGTCAGTGGTGGTTCCCAGCACCCTGATTTTCGTTCATGGTCGAGAAGATGCCAATAGAGTGCAATGGTTTCTTCAGTTTCGGGATCACTGGAGATTGAAACTGAATTTTTTCTCCATGCCCTTCTTGCTGGAAACGAAAATGGGAACAGATTGAGGGCTGGACCACAAGCAGGTCCAAGCCATGTTGTCAACCAAGGTCGTTCGATAACGCCATTCTGCTGCATTGAAGCCTGAACCTTAGACCAATCACCACCCATTTTCCGGTTCACCCACCTGGATGGATTGACTGAAGAATCCAATCTGAAACCTGCTGCAGCCAAAGGTGCAGCCATCCAAGTTGCGACATAACCCCCCGGTGCTCTAAACCAAGGACGCCAGGATTCACCAGCATATGCTGATATTCGATTTCTAGCAGCAGTCAACATTTCTGAAAATTCTTCAATATCTTCAGGCCATGCTGACCAACAACGATGCCCCCATCCGTGACAAGCAATGAGAATATTGGGCATCTCTAACAAGACATTCATTCGCGTGGTAAATTCGGAACAATCTAACTGTTCTGCAAGGAGGAATATTGTAACATCCGGGCCATAACGCACCCATTCGATGAATCGATCCGTAGACTCAAGAAGGTGACTTGTTGCTTGATAGCCCTCTGTACGCCATTCAGGCATGGGATCTGATGAACGAGTCGGGTGCCCTCTTCGGGATGGAAAGTGTTGGTGATCATCAGAATCTACACTCAACCATGCTGTCACTGAGAACCCCCCAATGGTAGACGGGGGATAAGCCAACAATCGTGTAAGACTAGTTCACCACCGACCTCTGCCTCAACCTGTTCCTCCAAGGGATGACCGTTCCATCTCCTGATGACAGATTCCACAGTCCTTACACCTGCAATATTTTCCGAACTTACAGCCATTTCAACAGAGGTAAGCCCGCTTCGTCCAATCCAATTGAGAACTGCATCAATCGATTGATTCGCAAGACCCATTCGTTGACTGGTTCGGCGAATCCAATAGCCTAGATTCCAGTGACCCTCAATCAATGTAGATGTATTGTCGAAAGCAATCAAGCCAGCGAAATTGCCCGAATACATCACTGTCCAATGATATGCCAATCCACCTTTTCCGTATCGGTCAACATCGTGTAGATATCGCGTAACTTGAGGAGATAGGGGCTCTTCAATATCCATCCATGGCATTGCTTGATCAATGTCACTTAGGTTCTCATTCATCGCTGCAAGAATCATCGAAAGATGTGAAGGGTGACACGGTATCAACCGTAGATTTTCATCGCACACAACTTCAGTGATAGGGCGCACAAGAAAGCCATGTGAAGGAGGGGCTTATGTCTTCAGGGTAGAAGATGTTGTGCCGCCTTGGCCACTTCAGGGGATGCGGGATGTTGATTACGCGCAGACTCAATCATACGGCGCATTACATCATCCTGTCCAAATTTCTTCAATAAAACACCCACATGGAAAACAAGGTCGACTCGATCCCCAAGATGGGGGCCAAGTGTTACCAAAGTTTTCTTTGAGCTGGCAATGTCTCCACTTTTGGCAGATTCCATAGCATCTCGTAGAGCTTTACGTACCGTGGTGTCATCCCAAGCATCAGATTGAGGCCAGGGCCATATTCCTGTAGAAATTGGTGGTGGGGTCATAGTGGGTTGCTGAACTACAGGATTTACAGGTATGGATTTATCAAAGTCAGAAGTTGTTGGGATCGCTGGTACCGTTGGGATTTCAGGTACTGCTGGAATCTCAGGTATTACTGGAGGGGGGGCAGCTACTGGAATTTCTGGAATTGTAGGGATTGCAGGGATTGCTGGTGGTTCGATGGGTTGTGCTGAAGATGGGGGTTCAGAGATTGAGGTGATTTCAATTTCATCACCGTCATCATCCTCATCTAAAATTGAAGTTGTGGAATGTATAGGCTCAACATCCTCACTTTCAGTCATTTCAACAAGTTTGACCACTGGGGCACTGTATTCTTCTTCCTCAAAGGCTAAATCAGGTCCATCACCAGTGTCGAATTTTGTGACGTTTTTCGGTGCATCCGCTGTAGTAAGGACATACTCTTCTTTCTCTTCTTTCGGTTGGTCCTTGACTCTAGCAACCTGTTGAGGGGCATCGTACTGGTGCTCCATCGAAACCGATTGATCGACCTCAACCAATCCTTCTTCGTCGTATGGTGAAACTTCAACAGTCATATCATTCATCGAAAATGAATGGCTTGTCCAATCAACCAAAGGTGTATCCTCATCATTTTCTTCGTCTTCTTCAAGGAGAGCATCGAATAAGCCCCCACTCTCTTCGGCAGAAATTTCCGATACTGTTTGACGGTGGGCTGCGACAGTAAATTCGTAGTAACAACGAGTACAGGATTCTGCCTCCATGGTATTCTCCAATTGACAAAGTGGACAGATTTGGCCATCGGCCTCTTTCTTCCGCTTACGCCCGAACATTGCCCCACCCTAAATGATGGCGCCCACAATTACGGTATAAGATTCGCTACCTCCCGCTTGAGGACTGCGATGTTCAAAGAGTTGGCATTATGGGGGCCAACGCAAAGGTGGGAGGGTCCAAAGGTAGCCGAGTATCAGGCCCATACATGGCGGACAAGAAAGGGAAGGTCCGTCGAATCAAGCGTGGGCCACCTGCAGGTTCTTCGGCTAACAAAGGAACGGATGAAGAAAGTGATGGTGTCTCTTTTCCTCGCTCTCAAGATCATTTTGAGCGATTCAATAATCTCATTGATTGGGAACTTGAAGATGAAATGATTGCTGTAGAAGAACGATTGCGAAAGTGGAGTCGGGCCAGATTGGTCGAGAATGGTGTTACCCTCTACGATTTGGAAGGGCGAAATGATGGATGGCTATTTGGTGAACGAATTGTCAAATTATTCGCCAAAGGAGGAACGTTGCCCCATCATCGATTTCGACATGGCGATATTGTCACACTTTCCAGACATAATCCGCTCAAAGAGAAAGTGATTGAAGGAACTGTTTTATCTCGCTCACGGAAATTTATCCGGATTGTAGTTAAGGAACAACCTCCAAAAATACGCTCAGACACATGGCGCCTTGATCGAGGGGCAAATCGTGTAGCGCATGATCGAATGGCTGCTGCAATCGAATTGTTATTTGGAGAGGAGAATTCAACTACACTGAGGGAATTATTCTACGGACAGGTTCGTGATATGAGAGAGAGTGCGGCGCGTTCAGCAAATTTAGGCGGCATTCAGAAACGGCTCATAGCTCAATCCACCCATACAGGGAGTCTAAATTCAAGTCAATCTGAAGCCTTCGCTAATGCTATGCAATATCGCTTATCACTCATTCAGGGCCCACCAGGAACTGGGAAAACACACACGGCAGTTCGCATCCTTGCTGCTTGGGCTCGGAATGGAGGTGGGCCCATTTTAGCAGTTGCAGATTCCAATGTAGCCGTTGACAATCTACTAGAAGGTATGCTAAATCAAGGTGTCAAAGCCATTCGCCTAGGACAGCCTGTGAAGGTCAGAGAATCACTGAGAGACGCAACGATGGCAGCGCAGATGGCAGAACATCATCTGCGAGAAGATGTTGATACAATCATTGGATTGAATGAAGATGCAATGCGGAGGTTGCCATCTCTAAAGGGCAAAGAGAAAGGATTGGCCCATCGAGATATCAACAAGGGTTGGAAGGAAGTTCGGCGAATTGAAAACCAAATGCGGGACGATATTTTGGAACATGCTCAAGTCATCTGTGCAACTTGCGTAGGAGCAGGTGATTTACTATTGGATTCGAGAAGGTTCCCTCTGGTGCTCCTCGATGAAGCAACTCAGGCGACAGAACCCGCTTCCCTGATACCGTTAACAAAGGGAGCACGCCATGTTGTCTTGGTGGGTGATCATCAGCAATTGCCACCTACAGTAATCTCCCGTCGTGCAGAAAAAGAAGGGCTTGCTTGCTCATTGTTTGAACGCCTAATTGCATTGGGCGCTCCATCAACCATGCTCACCACCCAATATCGAATGCATCCTGTCATCAGAGAATGGCCAAGTGAACGATTCTACAAAGGACAATTGGAAGATGGAATCACGGCTGCTGAAAGAATTGCTCCCGCTGGTTTTGTTTGGCCAGATTGGGATGCACCTGTCGCTTTTATTCCAGTTGAAGGGGTTGAAGATAGTAGCCCCGATGGCTCATCCAAGCAGAATATGGATGAGGCTGGATTGGCTGTTCGCGTGGTCGATATGTTGCTTTCAGGTGGAGATGTTACCCCCCACGATATTGGAGTTGTTACACCTTACAGCGGACAAGTTCGATTGCTGAATGACCTGTTTGAAAGTGCAGGGGGGCGAGAAGAAAATGAGCGATATCATGGCTTGGAAATAAAAACTGTCGATGGATATCAAGGTCGTGAAAAAGACGTGATTGTGCTCTCCGCTGTACGTGCAAACGAAGCTGGTGAAATGGGGTTCCTTACGGATCGAAGACGG
>Ga0066836_10002117_pt1 | contig 10594 bp, 4 predicted proteins | sample ETNtaG_18_FD_71568 | JGI IMG/M metagenome (GOLD analysis project Ga0066836, IMG submission 71568) | Marine microbial and viral communities from oxygen minimum zone, Eastern Pacific Ocean - ETNP201302SV91 | ecosystem: Environmental > Aquatic > Marine > Oceanic | place: Pacific Ocean: Eastern...
AATTTAACAATAGATTTTATTTCTTTCCATTTAGGTAATTTCTTATCCTTCTCAGATAAAATAGGATTAAAACTTTCTATTGGCCAATCAATCATAAATAAGGGATCGTTCCACAAGACGCCATTTTCTGATCCCTTATTGTAATGATTATCTACTTTATACAATACTTCAGTTGAATTCTCTAAAGTACAAAAACCATGTGCAAAACCTTTGGGGACATAAATCCAGCCATCTGAGGGTGTAAGTGTTAAAGATCCATATTCCTCATAATTCTTTGACTCCCTTCTTAGGTCAATAAATACATCAAATACTGAACCCTTATTAACTTTTATTAATTTACTTTGCGCAAATGGTTCCTCCTGAAAATGCATTCCCCTAATTGTCATTGCTTCCAAAGAAAAAGAAAGGTTATCTTGAAGAAATTCATCATTAATCCCAATCTTTTGGAATTCAGACTTATTAAAAATCTCAGTAAACTCCCCTCTACTATCAGTATAGGTTTCAGGTTTAATATTTATTACATCACTAAAAATTATCTCATGTTTCATTTTAAGAGACTCTCAACCATTTTAATTTGCTTAGGTAGACAAACTTTTTCTAAATCATATTTTTTTATAATAGTTTTTCTTGCTTCCTTTTTGAGTGAAGAATACTTATTCGGATTATTTAAAACATCAATAACAGTTTTCGATAAACCCTTAATATCAAAAAAATCAACCAAAATACCATTTTTATTATGCTCTATAACTTCTGTTACAGGTTCAGTTGATGATCCAATAATTAATGTCTCCATTGCCATGGATTCAAGAGTCGACCAAGAAAGAACAAATGGATAGGTAAAATAGATGTGAACAGTAGTTATACCAAGAATTGCTATGAGTGTTTTATATTCAACAAGACCAACAAATTTAATACGACTCAAATCATCTATCTTATCTTTTACTTCATCAAAATATATATTCTTATAACTTCTTCCGTCTTTAGGTGATGCTCCGTAACTTACTTTATCACCACCGACAATAATAACATATGCATCTGGATGTTTTTTTAATATAGCTGGAAGTGATTTCATAAAAATATGGTAACCACGATAAGGTTCAAGATTTCTATTAATAAAAGTTATGACTTTATCATCTTTTGTTAGATGTATTTTATTGTTATCCCCAAGGGTTATAGATGCATTCTTTTGAGGTTTTATAACCGATGTATCAATTCCATCATGAATGATTTCAATTTTATCTCTAAAGTCGTCAGGGGCAGTATTTCTTTGGAATTCTGTAGGACAAATAAGTTTATCACTTTGAACATAATTCATAAATGTAGGTGCATTTCTTGCAGCAAGTTTGAAAAATAAATCATAATCAGAATTTGGGTGATGTTTTTCATCAGGATCAAAATCTACATCAGAGCCGGTAGAATGATAATAAAATTCAAAATAAGATAAAATCTTTACTTCAGGCCATATCTCTTTCACTAAGAATGTTTCTCCCCAGCCAGGATGTGATATTATCAAATCTGGTATATAGCCCTTTTCTTTCATTTCCAAACATTTCAAAGCTGCGCCATGCGCTCTTAGCATCTTTGTTTCAAATTCCTGAGCAAGAAAATGAATATCTTGCGAAGTTTCACCGTCTAGTGTGTATTTAAAATGTTCAATATCTTTATAAGGACTGTCTTTTAAAGATAAAGAACGGACTTCAATATCTTTCATTGCATTTAAGGCAGGAGCTAAACTTTTAAATTGACCTGGAAAATTCTGATGTATAAATAATATCTTCTTTTTATTCATTTATATTTCCCTGCATAGATAAGAAACCAAATTTAATTAACCATATAACTGCTCTATAAGCAGATTTACTCTCTATCCCAGATTTATCAATAATTTTATTCATTTGTAATTCATCTTTTTCATTAAGGGAATTATAAATAGCCTCTAATTCTTCTAGAGACGGTCCTTTGGAGCCATCAAATGATACACTTTTTAAATTAAAGATCTTTTTTAAATTATACATTTCATCATTAATAATTTTCTGAACTATTGTATTATCATTAATAACAAATGTTGGATAAGTATTAAAAATAAAAAATGGATCAAGTGCATTACTTGGATGATGAGGCATTACTAATTCTTTATATTTAGTAGATTCACTTAATCTTATATTATCAAGTTCATTTGAAAGTTCTTGATATTTTTTTAAAATTGTCTTCCAAGAAAACTTATTCTTTGCATTTTTTTTTGCAGAAATTGAAAATTTATTTCTTAAGTCTTTATTGTTAATTAATATTTCAAGTTTTTCAGTACAATCTCTTACATTTATACCTGTAGAAATGCTAGCCATGGCAATATATAAATCATAAGTTATTTTGCCAATCTTATGATCATAAGCTAACTTATCTCCAAATCCATTATTCAGAGAAATTGAAGGTATTCTAAAGCCATCTATATTATGTCCGACATTCTCCTTATATCCATCCCAATCAGAAACTATAACAGGAAGTCCAGAAGCCATTGCCTCTATAGGTGTTATACCGAATGTTTCTTGAATATTATCGCTCAATGAAATAAATATATCTCCACTTGCAAGTGTTAAATGCTTATTATCTTGATTTTTTCCATCAATAAAATGAGTTATTACTGATGGGCAAATATCTAAAGCTTCACTTTTAAAAGTATTTTCAATAAATTCATTATGAAACCATCCAGTTTGAATAAGATGAATTTTTTTGTCTTTTAATTTTTTTGCGCACTTTTCTAAAGCTGCGTACATTGGTAGATGATGAGCTTTTGCATGAAAGCTTAACCTTCCTACATAAACAATGACAATATCATCAACATTAATATCAAGTTTTTTTCTTGCCGTTTGAACATATTCATCACTGAAATCAAATTCATTTTCATCTATCCCTAATGGGATGATAGGCAATTTAGGTAATATATAATTTTTAATATTGTATCGTTTTGAAAGAAATTCCTTTTGTGATTCTAATACCTTGTTAATAGTGTCTAGAACACAATTTGAAGTACATATAATAGCATCCCATGGCATAATTGATTTAGTTAAAAGAGAAGCTATCGAATCCATAACTCTACTTGACGCAGTAGTATGAGTTATACCTATTAAACTATATCGATCATGCCCAAAAAAAGATCTTGCGTCAGAAAACTCATCAATTCCAGGTCCTGGTATAAATATACCTCCAAAAGGTTCTGAAAGATAAGGTTTATCAAAAGGAATCCATTTTAGATCGATACTTTGATCTTTAACAAGAAGATTTTGAATATCACTTTTAAAAAATTCTCTTTGTTCAGGGTTCTTGATATAAGCGCCAACAGTATCTGTTTTACTATTAATTATTGCTTTAAGAAAAGACCAGCCAGCAGCTTGTCTGCCCATAATTCTATTTCCCGTTATATCATATCCATCCTTTTCATAAAAAATCGACCAATAAGGGTACTCTTTCTTTGAAAGATTATAATCTGATAAAAACGACATATTTAATTAGTGACCATTCCAATGTTGTTTGAGCATACTATTAACATCATCATTGCTTACTTCATTTTTTGTTGCAACAGCCCATAAACTAAATCCTTTTTCATTTTTGGCGACCGAAAGAGAGGGGAAACCAGCCAATGATAATTCACTTGCAAGAACTTTAGCCGTAAAACCCGTTTTATGAGCCATATAATGCTTTCCTTCTCTTAATGCCTTCCTATGTCCAAATACTATATCTACAGGCGATATAGGGCCTGCTGGAGACTCATAAAGAGGTTCGACTAATTTATCTTCCACAATAAATTTACTAACTTCCTGTAAATCAGGGCAGGTTATAACTACAAAACCATCATTATTTAATACCCGGTGCATCTCTTTTAAGACAATACTAACTTCATAAGGAAAAACATGCTCAATATTATGTGATGAATACACAGCATCATACGAAGAATCTTCAATGCATGACATATCTGTTAATGATGCTACTATATCAGGCTTGATACTCTCATCAATATCAAGACGGACTTCTTCCCATTCATTTGTATTAAAGATAGGTGTTGTCTTATCTTTAGTATTTTGACCACAACCAACATGTAAAAATTTTTTTGTCATATTCTCTACTATAAAATAAATACATTAATTTATACAAAAAAAAAGGGAAGCATAAGCTTCCCTTCTTTTTATTATTAAAGTTGTTTAAACCATTAAGAAGTCAGCTTGAACAAATGCACCAGTTGCAACACTATCTACTTTTAATATAGGTAGAATATCAGCAGCAACCTGTGCAGTTGCATCTGTAGTAGCATCAACATGATAAATATAAGCAGCATCATTATCATACATAATGATATAGTATTTATCTGTTTTTACATCATTTGTAATAGAAGCAGCTGTTCCTGAAGATGATAACATTTTCAACAATTCAGTACCGTTACCGTTTGTATCAAAGTCAGTTTCAAGGTTACCGTTACCTTCATCGACTGCTAAAAGCTCAAATACATCAGTGTTAGTAGTATCACCTACGCCAGCTAAATTATAGGTAGCATTAGCAGCAACTTCAGCAATCGAAATAGTAGCAAATACTGGTGCAGCACCTGCAGCAGTACCTTCCGTAGAACCTTCCGTGGCTAATTTAATTATATCACCAACAGTAGCACCTTCATCTTCAAAGTCTGTAATCTCAATTCTGTTAGCAGTAGCAACAACACCATCGGCATCAAAGACATCATCTCCAGTACCACCAGTTACGATATCAATACCAAGACCAGGAATGATTGTATCAGCTCCAGTTCCGCCACTGATTGTATCAGCACCGGTTGTTGTTAATATGTAATCGTTACCTGCGCCAGCTGTTACTGAATGAGTACCTGTTCCACCTGTAATTGTATCATTACCAGCACCTGATGAAATAACATCGTTACCATTTGCTGTAGTAATTGAGTCATCACCATCTAATGTAGTGATTGTATCGGCGTTATTTACTGATGTAATATAGACATCAACATCAGCGCCGTGGAAAGTATCCAATCCAGTTAGAACAAAGGCATAGTCATCAGAGTTAAGTGTTGAGTCACCATCAAGATCAAGATACAGAGTATCATTATCTTTTGAGAACACCATACTACCTTTAACATTATCCATAGCACTTGCAGCTTCACCAGCATTTGCCACATCACCTTTATCAGATAATGTCCAAACACCATCAGCAGCAGCAACAACTATTCTAATGCTATCACCTGCTGTAACAACTGCGCCAGTTGTGGCATTAAGTGTTGATTGAGTAAAGTCAGTAATTGTGTCTTTAAGATTACCTGTTGATTCTGTAACAGCGTCATAAAGGAATACATCATTTCCAGCGTTACCAGTTAGATTATCTGCACCAGCTTCACCTTCAATAGTATCAATACCGTCACCACCAGATAAAATGTCATTACCAGTACCACCTTTTATACCGTCAGCACCAGCACCACCATCAACTGTATCGTTACCAGCACCACCATTAAGAGTATCAACACCGCCATTACCAGTTATTGAGTCATTACCACTATAACCAGAAAGACTGTCACCTATGATAGTTCCACCACCTGAGAGAACATCATTACCTAGCGAACCATTAATAATATCTGATTTCGAACCACCAGTAACAGTAAATGCAATTTTAACAGTATCATCAGCGGATTCGTTAAACTTACCAGCATGAAGAAGTAGACCGGTATAATCAACAGTTACTGCACCTGCATTTAATGCAGCTGTAGAATGAGGATCAATTTCAAGATCTACAACACCACCTGATAAGCCATCTGCTGTGTAAATTGAAATTGTTTCAATTCCACTAACATCAGTAAAGTCAATAGCACCAGTAAATGCTGCATCAGCATTTAACTGAATAGTATCATTACCACCATTACCTTTAATAGTATCAGCAACTGTCAACTCGTCAGTATCATTAAATCTGAAGATATCATCACCAGTACCACCAACTAAAGATTCATTGGCATTTGCAGCAGTGTTATCAACTACGATAGTAAAGGCACCATTTGAAACTGCACTACCATCAATTGTTGTAGCTCCAGTACCTGTACCAGTTGTAATTTGCAGATTTCCAGATAAAGCATTATTAGTAAATGTTGCATTACCGAAAGTTAAAGTTGCGGCATTGTCACCATTTGTAAGTGTGATTTTCTCAACACTATACAGCTGAGCAAGCTCAGGAGCTGTTAGTGTGGTTGTAGCATCTTCTGAGAAATCAAGTGTATCTGTACCGGCACCACCATTAATAGTTTCTACACCAGCTGAAAGTTGGAATTCACTTAGGTTTTGTATATCAATAGTATCGTTACCAGCACCACCATCAATAGAGTCAACTCCTCCTTCACCCCAGATTACATCAGCACCTGCACCACCTTTAATAGTATCAGCACCGCCGCCACCTTTTAGAGTATCAGCACCGCCGTTACCTTCAATTGAGTCAGCACCTGCACCACTTGTGATTACATCAGAATATTCACCACCAAGAGCAGTTAGAGCAGTATTATCACTATTAGTAACAGTTAGTCGCTCACCAGTTGCTACCGGGTCATTAGTTTTTGCATCCAATGCAGTACCATCAATTTTCAAGGCAGCCATTGTTACGCCACTTGCAACAGTAATTGTCACATCACCAACATCATTATCAAGGCCTCGGTCAACAACAAGAATTTCTTCTACATTTGATACGCTTGTACCAATAGCAGCTGTTGTTGCATTACCAACACCATCAGTGACAACTCCATTACTGTCATTGTCGATTTTAATAATATCAGTTCCGCCATTACCATCAATAGTATCCGCAGCAGTTAAAGTACCAACTGCAGCAAATGTAAATGTATCTGCAGCAGAACTAGAAACAATTTTTAAATCACCATTAGCTGTTGATCTAACATTAATTGCCTCGGTCATAAGAGAAGCACCAGCAGTATCTTCGCCTGAAGTTAATGTACCACTACCAGCATATGTAAATGAAACACCTGGGTTATTAGTAAGAACCGCATCACTTATTGTAATTTCACTACCAGTTGGAATTGTTATAGCTTCTACATTTGAAATATTAGCTAATTGTGCAGCTGATAAATTCATTGAAGTGCCAAGAACTAATGTATCTGTACCAGCACCACCATCAACTGTATCGTTACCAACAGCACTTGTTAATTCTGCTTTGGTATCCATAGTAATAGTATCATTACCAGCACCACCTGAAATACTGTCAGCGCCTTCGTTACCTGTAATAGCATCAGCACCAGCACCACCATCAAGGGTATCATTTAGAGTACCACCAAGAAGGGTATCAGCACCGCCGCCACCTGTGGCAACCAATTTACCTGTAGCTGAAGTTCCAGTAAGTGTGAATGTTTCATCAACTGTAAGAGATCCATCAAGCTCTGATGCATCAAATGTAACAGTTTTCGTTTCACTTGCGTTAACAGTTACAGAAGCGTCTGTACCTGCTGTAAGTGAATCTTTAATTGTCACAGTTTCAACATTTGTCACAGCTCCAATATTCGCTGCAGCAGCATTAGCAGTAATTTCAAGAGTATCCGTTCCTGTACCACCAGTAACTGTTGTGGATGAATGGAAATCTGCGCCAGTACCTTTAACCGTTAAGGTTACATTAGCAGAGTTTGTAATACTGTCATCACTATCGGTATCTCCAGTTATATTAACAACCGTATCCGCTGAGTAAACACCACCTAAAGCAGCTGATTGAAGAATTAAGAGGTTTTGAGCAGCATCAGTTAAATCAAATGTGCTTGCTCCCCCAACTGTTCCAGTCACCGTTAGGTCAAAATCACCAGCCAAATCAATAGTTTCAATATTACTAACATTAGCAAATATCGTGCTATCACCAGAAGTAATATTTACACCAGTTCGAAGAGTATCTGTACCGGCACCACCATCAATTGTGTCGTCAATATCTAGGTCATTAGATGTAACAATAATATCGTTACCAGCACCACCATCAATATTTTCAGCACCAAGTTCTGATAATGTAATCGTGTCAACACCATCACCACCTGTGATTACTGAACTACCAGATGTACCGTCAATAGTATCATTACCAGCACCACCGGAAATTGTATCCGCTTTTGTACCACCAATTAGACTATCTGCACCACCACCTGAAGTTACATTAAGTGCATTAGTAGATTGTACACCATCAAGAGTGAAAACCTCACCAGCATCAAGCGTTGAAGCATCGATAGTAAGAGTTTTTCCAGCACCTAGGGCATAACCGTGAGCACCAAGATCAAGAGTTGTATCCGCAGCAGCAGTATAGTCAGTAATAGTAATTGATTCGAATACATCATTGTTTGCATCAAAAGTAGTTGTACCACCTATATTTAATAATGATACAGCATCAGATGTACCTGCACTACCAGTAACATTTGTATCGCCGTCAATCATGCCTGTTCCACCAGAAAGTGTAAGTGCTACATTTGCATTATTCGCAATTGTATCGCCAGACGCATTAGCATAACCAAGTGTTACGGTTGTTGCATTTGTATAGCCATCATTAAGAGTAACTGTTCCATCGACATTCGCAGACATATCAAATGTTGTTGCAGAAATATTGCTTGAAAGAGTTAAAGTATCACCACCAGCTTGTTGTGCAATAACTTCAACATTGCTCAATCCACCAAATACAGATGAACTAGCACCTTCATTTGTTAATGCTCCTGAATATTTTAATGTGTCAGTTCCATCACCGCCATCATAAATATCATAACCATTGAATGTTGCTTCAAAATCAACGAGATCATTACCAGCACCACCTGAGATGTTTGCATTACCGGCAACTGCAATTGTTGTAACAGTATCAGCAGCTGAACTACCTATTATAGTAGTAACTCCATTACCTGGTCCGCCTGTAAGTGTAAGGCCACCAGTACTTCCTGAAGCATCAACAACAGCAACTGTCGCATCAAGTGCATCAGTAATAGTTAACCTTTTATCACCAGTCACATTAATAGTTGCAGGAGACACTCCTGAGAAATTATGAGTTAATAATGTATTCGCTACTGATTGACTAACTATATTTATAGTCTCTAGAGAGTTAGTAGCTACACCACCATCAGTGATAACTAGATCTGTCGTTGCTACAGTACCTTTAAGTGTAATAGTCATGCTATCAGCTGCACCCGCTAGAGCAGCATCAGTATAATTAAGTGTTGTTGTTACGGCTGCTGATTTCAATTCTAAATCAACAATATTCCCTACACTAGAGAATGTAACATCTTCCGCAGAAGCAATATTGGCAAGCTTAGTAATGCCTGTAATACCAGACAAGGTAACAGTTACAATATCATCTGAAGAAGTACCATCAGCATCTGCTGCTGTAACTTGTATAGTTTCTATATTACTCAACTGAGGAATAAAGCTAACGCCACCGCCCGCTAAGTTTGCAGTTTTAAATGTAAGTGTGTCTGTTCCGCCGGCGCCATCAAGCACATCATAGTCATTTAAACTATCATTAGTTGATGCATCGAAAGAATCATTACCACTACCACCAGTAAATTCATTAACTCCAGTTGTTAATGTAAAGGATTGCGAAGTAGCAGAACTACCAGAATTGTTAACAAGAATAACAGCACTTGAAAGAGCTGTTGAACTAGAATCAAATACGCTGACTTTAATACCTTCTATACCCTCAACGATTGAATCAGAAGCAGCTGTGACATCAAATGTTGTTGATGTAGCGCCTGATGCAATTGTTGCTGATCCAGAAAGAATATCGATATCAGAAGTTGCAGCTTTATCAACTGTTGCTCCGTTTGTATCGCCAATTACAGTCCAGGAGAAAGCTGTATCAGCAGAAACTGCTGAGCTTGCTGTAATTGTAAATGTAACCGAAGAACCTTCGTCAACACTTGATCCACTTTTTGTAACTGTAAATGTCGGAGAAGCTGAACTACTTACGCCATTGTCAGCTACAGTAACATCTGAACTACCTGCAGTTGATCCAGAAGCTGGAAGTGTTGCCACGCCCATTGCAGATGCAAATGCAGAAAGAGTATTTGATGAACCAGCTGTACCGGTTGTAGCGTTACCGCCTACATCATATGTAAAATTGCTTGCTCCATTAATAGTGACCACTGCACCATTAGATAAAGTTAATTGAACAGCATCAGCTGCAAACTTTGATGACGCAACTGATAGCCCGTCAACTAATTGTATTTTGTTTGCTCCGCTTGTATCGACAATAGTTATCGCCGCATTAGCTGCAATAGAGTTAGAGATAATATATGTATCGTCTCCAGCTAGACCTCTATAAGTTGTTCCGTTATTACTTGGTACGATAATGTCCGCACCTGAACCATGATTGATAGTCGCCATTTACTTTCTCCCTTAAATAACAACAAGTGTTAATATATTAAACAAGCCCCATAAAAATTATGGAACGAATCACAAAATTCAACATTTTGCCTATTAAGTCAACATTATTATAATATTATTATTATAAATATATATCTTAATATAATTCTATTGTAACAAAATGTAACAAAATTTATCAAGCATTATTTATATTTAATTTTGTCTAAAATAAGGCTTTTTTATAAATTATA
>Ga0066836_10002119_pt1 | contig 10589 bp, 7 predicted proteins | sample ETNtaG_18_FD_71568 | JGI IMG/M metagenome (GOLD analysis project Ga0066836, IMG submission 71568) | Marine microbial and viral communities from oxygen minimum zone, Eastern Pacific Ocean - ETNP201302SV91 | ecosystem: Environmental > Aquatic > Marine > Oceanic | place: Pacific Ocean: Eastern...
CAGTAACTACAATGGAGCAGGGTAGCACCTCCCATGAGGCAACTCGGATAGAGATAAATGGAGGCAAGATTCGCCAGGTAGAATCGGCAGGGCATGCAGTTGGCACTACAGTTGAAGTCAGGTCTTTATTTTTTAATCTTCCTGCACGGCGTAAATTTCTACGTAGTCCAGAAAATGAACGTAGTCATATTCAGCACTTTCTTACGCTTGTGGCATTAGCTAATCCACAGGTGGGATTTGTATATATTCAAGACAAACGAAGAGTTTGGGAATTAGCGTCTTGCTGTGTTGATGAGTCATTAGGTTCTCGCCTAACGGCAGTTAGAGAAAGAATGGGAACATTGCACGGAGAGGGGATTAGCCTTTTAGAAGTTCAAAGTGAAGGAGAGTACAGTGTTGCGCGTGATGTGTCTGGAAGCACTGATAAGGATATGGAGTGGGACGGGAAAACGGCGGTTAGTATTTGGGGCTTGATTGGCACGCCGGGTGTTTCGAGGTCAACTAGATCTAATCAACATTTATTTGTTAATCGACGGCCGGTTGAAAACAAAAGTCTTAATAGAGCTCTTATGGAAGGATATCACACTTCCTTAATGAAAGGTCAATTTCCTGTTTGTTGTCTGTTTTTGGAAATTGATCCTGCCGAGGTGGATGTGAATATTCATCCAGCCAAACGAGAAGTTAAGTTTCATCACGAGAGAGATGTGAGAAAATTACTTTCTCTTGCAATACAGGAAACTCTTTTGAGTTTTCACCAGCCAAAGAATTATTCTCAATCGATAACTCGATTGGAGGAAGCTGTGTTTGAGGGCAACACAAGTGATGTGTCTTGTGTTGATCCTAAGCCCGACCAAGATAATCTTAATTTAATTAATGAAGAGTCAGAGGTTCTGTTTAAAGACTCTAGGGAGGCAAAGGAAAGATTGGATATAAAATCCTCGTTAGAATCCTCGTTAGAATCATCGGAGGGAGAAGCGGCTAATACTCTAATTCAAGGAGCGTTAGAGCCAGTGCCCTTATTAAGTGTTTCACTTAAATTGGTAGGTGTTGTGGGTAAATTGTATGTTGTTCTAGAGTCAGAAAAAGGTTTGGTGTTAATGGATCAACATGCCGCTCATGAGCGGGTTTTATATGAGCAAATGTTGCGCCGAATGGAGAAAGATGGTTCAGCGCCATCTCAAAAGCTGTTATTGCCAGAGACGGTTGAGTTGCCTCCGAAAGACGCCAAATTTTTACTAGATGCTCTTCAAACTCTTAATCGGTTAGGTGTAGGCTTAAGTGAATTTGGTGAGCGAACATTTTTGTTGGATTCGTTACCTCCTTTTGTGAAAGATACGGATGCGCGTAAATTTGTATTGGAGTTAATTGATAAACTACGGTTTGCAGGTGAAGAAGTTAATGTGCTTAGGTTGGGAGAAGATGTTATTGCTAAGACAGTTTGTCGGCATGCTGTGAAAGCAAACGATTTACTGAGAGAAGAAGAGTTGCATGGTTTAATAGATGATCTTCGCAGATGCAAAATGCCATATACTTGTCCCCATGGTCGCCCTACTATTATTGAGATGACTTATTCCGAACTGGAGAAAAAGTTTGGTAGAATACAGTAGTTGTTTGAACTGCTTTAATTAGTAGCCATTTTAAGAAGGAACTCGATATTATTTTCTGTCTGTTTGAGCTTTCCAAGTAGGAGTTCCATTGCCTCAACAGGGGGCACACCTGTTAGCGCCCTCCTGAGACTAACAATGCGAGGTAATTCTTGTTCGTGGTAAAGTAATTCTTCTTTTCGGGTTCCAGATAGTTCTACGTTAATAGATGGGAAAATACGACGATCAACCAGTGAACGATCTAGGTGTACCTCCATATTGCCCGTTCCTTTAAATTCTTCAAAAATAACTTCATCCATTCGTGATCCAGTATCAATTAGCGCTGTGGCGCAAATTGTAAGAGAGCCGCCTTCCTCAATATTGCGAGCTGCCCCGAAAAATCGTTTTGGCTTATGAAGAGCGTTGGCGTCAACACCGCCAGATAGGATTTTTCCTGAGTGAGGCTGAACAGTATTATATGCACGAGCCAAACGAGTGATAGAATCTAGTAATATCATCACATCCTTCTTATGCTCTACCATGCGTTTAGCCTTCTCAATTACCATTTCTGCTACTTGAACGTGTCGTTCTGGTGGTTCGTCAAATGTGGAGCTAATAACTTCAGCTGCATCACAATTGCGAATCATATCAGTCACTTCTTCCGGTCTTTCATCAATAAGCAGTATAAAGAGATATACTTCCGGGTTATTTTTAATTACTGCATTAGCTAAATTTTGCATCAGCACAGTCTTGCCGGTCCGTGGAGGTGCTACAATTATTCCTCGAGTGCCTTTTCCAATAGGGCACACTAAGTCCATTACGCGAGTTGAATATTCCGCTGGATCGCTCTCGAGAAAGAAGCGCTCTTCTGGGAATAAGGGCGTAAGATTATCAAAATGAATTTTGTCTTTTGCTTTTTCTGGTTCCTCGTGACCAACAGATGACACTTTAACTAAAGCAAAAAATCGTTCTTTATCTTTTGGGCGCCGAATTTCACCTGTTATAATATCTCCAGTTTGTAGATCGAATCGTCGGATCTGAGATGGCGAGACATATACATCCTCTGGGCAAGGAAGATAATTAAAGCTTTGAGATCGTAAGAAACCAAAACCTTCAGGAAGTATTTCAAGAACACCTTCTGTATACAGAACGCCTGTTTTCTCGGAATTTTTCTGCAGTATTTGAAAGATTAGCTCATGTTTCTGGAGTGACCCGTAGTTAGGGATATCCAGATCTTTAGCCATCTGATTAAGTTCAGGCATGTCAAGGGATTGGAGCCGGCTCATATTAACCGGTTCGCCATCACCTTGATGTTCATCACTTAATTCCATGTCTTCAATATCTTCAATCTTCGGTGCTGGTTTCTTCTTGTCGCCATAAGCGCGTAGATATCGATTGCGAGTAGCAGCAGCTTCAGTGGCTGCCAATCCATTAGATTTCTTTTTTCTTGATCCTCTTTTGTTTTGAATAGGCCTTTTCATTATTGAAACACCGGTGGTGTTAAAAAAGTAGGGAATAAGTTCCTTGATTAGCTGGACTGCGTTTGTATCAAGTACAATCCGTTTCCTTAATTAAAAAAAGAAATAATATTCAAACAATAAATTGGTTGCCTGAAATTAACTCAATAAGGCAAAGGGAATCTTGCGGTCAGTTGAAGGACACGCTGCCGGACAAGGTTTCGTTTGTCAATATTTTTTAAATCAAGTAGGACTTCACTGATCATATCGGCTATTTCAGCCATTTCTAGTTCTTTCATCCCGCGCGTGCTTACAGCCGGAGTTCCAATTCTTATCCCGCTTGCTTGAAAGGGTGAGCGTGTCTCGAATGGGATCGTGTTTTTATTTACAGTTATACCTGCTTCGTCGAGTGCAGTTTGACATTCTTTTCCGGTCATGTCTCGTGAACCTACATCAACGAGCATCAGGTGATTATCCGTTCCTCCACTGACAAGTCTGAATCCATTATTAGTGAGTCCAGTTGCAAGTGCTTCAGCGTTAGCGACAACTTGAGTCTGATACAGCTTGAACTCTGGTTGAAGTGCTTCTTTAAAGCAAACGGCTTTCGCTGCAATAACGTGCATGAGTGGGCCTCCTTGAATGCCGGGAAATGTTTGGGAATCAATTTTTTTTGCATTTTCTTCACCGCATAAGATTAAACCACCTCTTGGGCCTCGCAAGGTCTTGTGGGTTGTTGTTGTGACAAAATCGGCATGCTGTACAGGGCTAGCATGTTGACCTGTTGCGACTAAACCTGCGATATGCGCGATGTCTGCCAGCAATAGAGCTCCAACATCTCGGGCTATTTGCCCCATTCTTTCAAAGTCGATGGATCGAGGGTAGGCGCTGGCTCCAACTGTAATCATGTCCGGCTTTTCTTCAGCTGCTACTTTAGCTAGTTTATCATAATCAATAAGTTCACTTTCTGGATTAACTCCATAGTGAACGACTTCATAAAAACGGCCCGAAAAGTTAGCCTTATTTCCGTGAGTTAGGTGGCCTCCATGTGATAAGTCCATCGTTAAGATTTTATCACCAGGTTTAAGTGTTGAAAAATAAACTGCCATGTTTGCCCCGCTTCCAGAATGAGGCTGCACGTTTGCGTGCTCAGCTCCGAATAGTTTTTTTGCTCTCTCAATAGCCAGTTCTTCAGCTACATCTACATGCTCACACCCTCCATACCAACGCTTTGCGGGATAACCTTCTGCATACTTATTTGTAAGTGTTGACCCTTGTGTAAACATTACTGCAGGACTAGTGAAATTTTCACTGGCAATTAGTTCAATATTCTCTTGCTGCCGCGCTGTCTCGTTATTAATTACCTCTAAAATTTCCGGGTCTACTTTTGAAAGCTTAAGGTTGTTTATCTCTGAATGCTCAATTTTACTGACGCGTTGTTCGTGACGTCCTCCGGTTTCAAATTGAGTCTTAATAAATTGATCGACAATTAATTTAGCTGCGTCTTCATCAGTGTTACTTGAGCCTAGGCATATAATGTTAGCGTTGTTATGTTGACGGGCGCTAATTGCGGTAGCTTCATCTGTAACTAATGCGGCGCGTACTCCAGATACTTTATTAGCGGCAATGCTCATTCCAATGCCGGTTGTACAGATAAGTATTCCAAGTTGGCCTTCTGTTTTAGTGATTGCTTCAGATACACGTTGTGCAAAATCGGGGTAGTCAGTTCGGCCATCGGAATTGCAGCCGTAATCAGAGCAGTTTATGCCCTTGTCCTCCAGATGTTTGATCAAGATTTCTTTTAATTTATAACCTCCGTGATCGGATCCGAAGACGATTTCTGATGTTGCTTGATTTGATTGGCCAGATGCCATGCTGTTGTTTTGATTAATTGAGTTCAAAAGTGGAACGATTCCTTCTTTAATTTGGTCTCTACAATGAGCGTAAACTTCGTAAGATCCGCCAATGGGATCTGCAATTTCTCTTTCATGAATAGGGATTGAATGATCAAATTCCCCTAATATAAATATCTTTTCCGCTGCTTCCGGGAACATCAGATTAACCATATCTGCATGTCCCTGAGTCATGCCGACTATTATATTGGCTTCTTTGACCAATTCTGCAGTTACCATTTGGCTTCGCTGTTCAGTGATATCAATATCAATATCGCCCATTGCTCGAACTGAATTTTCAGAGGGGGGAAGATCGTTTTGTGCGCCAACCCCAGCAGATTTAACTACAAAATCTGAGCTGTGTTTTTTGACAGAATCTCGAAACAGCCCTTCGGCCATAGGGCTGCGGCAGATGTTCCCGGTGCATATGAACAGGACGGTATATGCCATATATAATCGGCCGGATAGACTGAGGTTTTAAGTGGTAAACGTCAACGCCGTATGCATCTCATTAAAAAAAAATCCACTAAGAACTTTATGAAATTAAAAGAGCCCATCCGTTAAGGGATGGGCTCTTTGGGAAAATATCTATTTGAGTTAGCGTCGGCCTACTTTTCTGGTGCTCTTTTCCATCATCCAAAAAAGATCCTTGCTGTTGAACATTGCAACGTTTAGCTGCATGTTGCCTTTGTTTATTTTTGGATAGGTTCTTGGGTCTGTCCATTTGTGTATTTCAGCGTGACCGTCAGCAAAAGAAAATCCAGCTGCATTATTGTGATAGCTGGCAGGGTAATCCACCAATCTTTCAGAGCGATTAGGCCACCCAGCCATATCGACTACAAAGTAACCATCGTTTATGCTGTCTTCACGTTCATCAAGTAATACGAAGGTGTTTGATGGGCCTGGGTCAACCATGTCTGTATCTTTGTGGTATACTCTCCATCCACCACCACTGTTGCCCCATCCTGGTCCTCCTACCCAATTATTAATTGATCTACTGCGCAAACGGGGTACTCGAACACCTTTATTGTTAATGCCGTAGCTATTATCTGACGGGCAATTGAATATTTCAGTGCTATTTCCAGCGAAAGGATAAAGAAGGTTTCTCTGCTTAATCCATCGATCAACATTCCAATTGTCGTCTTTACTCGGATTGCTCTTGTCTAGCCAGTTTCCCCCGATCCATTCAGGAATCATTCTTTTGCCAATCATTTGACCTCGTCCTGAACCAACCAGAAAACCGTCATAATCTTCAGCATAAAATCTCCAAGCCATGGTCAATTGGTTGTTGCTATTCATGCAGCTTATTCCTTTAGCCTTACCTTTGGCTTTTGCGAGGGCTGGTAGCAACATTCCAGCTAGAATCGCAATTATTGCGATTACTACTAGTAGTTCAATTAGCGTGAATCCACGTTTGTTTTTATCGTGCATATATGTGCTTATAATTTTAGAGCTTAGATGTGGATCGTTCTATTACCCACCAATAGTCGTTGAAGCCTGACCGTTTTCCTCTGTTAGCAAAACCGTTTCGAGATGATTGACGAACTGGTTCTGTCATAGGTATTGGATCCTTCCACATTTTAATTTCAGCATGATTGTCAGCAAAAGAATATCCGCAGCCTCCGTTGTGATAACTGGCGGGCAAGTCTACCCAGCTGGCATCTGTGGTGGGGTTCATGATGTTCCATCCATCGTTTATGCTGTCTGGGTGTTCGTCGACAAACACCCATAATTCAGTTGGAGAGGTTACTCCTCCACCAAGTCTTCCGGCCTGATCTTTGCCTGTTATGTCGCTTACATTATTGTAACCTTTGTGGGAGCCATACCAAGTGCTGCCTCTTCGTCCTCCGTAGGCCCCTCCTTCAATGAACCCATTCATGGAATTGCTTCTAACACGAGGTAGCCGCTTATTTCCCATTTTTGCTGTGTATTGATCAGCGGGGCATTTGTAAATACCAGGGGCAGAACTGTAGGGTCCCAGTTTAGGGTACATGCGACCAACTTGTTCTTTTGTTCCCACTAACCAGAGGATGTTTGTGTTGTCTGAAGCATTTGAATTAAATGTGATCCATCCATTAACCCAACCTCTTGATCCGCCGCCGTTTTGATTAGGAGGCATTTTGCCATCATAATCTTCAGTGTACATCAACCACGCTAGCCCTAGCTGTTTGTTGTTGTTAAGGCAGCTAATGCCCGATGCTTTGCTCTTCGCTTTAGCTAGTGCCGGAAGCAGCATTCCGGCTAAAATGGCAATAATTGCAATTACCACTAATAGCTCTATCAAGGTGAAGCCTTTTTTGGTTTTATTTATCATGACTGGAGTATGAAGCTGGTATTGTTTATTGGAAAACAGTTTCAAAAAAGAAACTAGCACCGAGAAACTTGAGCCACAAATAAAAAAACGCCCAAATAATAGGCGTTTTTTTATTAAAATCGTGGTTTTTATTATTTATTTAGGGGCTCCAGAGCGTTCTTGATGCCATAACCAGTCCGCTTTAGCCCCGGCGCCACGAGGTGCCCAGCTACGAGAAAAAGTTATATTACTTTTCATGTCGTGATTCCATTTTTTTATTTCTGAGTGACCATCAGCAAATCCGTAGCCACAGGCATTATTGTGCATGGTACCAGGCAAATCTACATAACTGGGGTTTGAAGTCGTCATATTAGTGAAGAAACATCCGTCGTTCATGCTATCTGGATGTTCATCTACAACTACCCATTTATTAGATGGGTCAGCAATGTCTCCGGATTTCATGTAAATTTGATGATAGCGGTCGCCGTACCATAATTTGCCATTTCCATCTCCCATGTTTGAGTTCATTGAAAAAGTTCGTATCCGCTTAGCCCAACCTTTTTTTCTTTGTCCTGGGCTTACAAATTTATCAGCAGGACAAGAAACCAAGTTTTTACTGTTGCCTTGATAAGGAGCAAGCTTGGCATATCGCTTGTCAGTTACATGAAGTATATTGGTGTTGTCAGGCCGAGTTCCCCAATCCAGCCACCCCATGATCCACTGAGAATAGCGGGACCGCGCATTGTTGCTTTGGGCTTCACCTCCATGAGTGTTATGTACCAGTTTATCATCGAAATCAGTAGAATAGCTTATCCATGCTAGCATTAATTGTTTACTGTTACTTAGGCATGAAATTCCGGTGGCTTTGCTTTTTGCCTTTGATAGAGCAGGGAGTAGCATTCCGGCTAAAATTGCTATGATTGCAATTACTACAAGTAGTTCGATAAGAGTAAAACCTCTTCTTTGGTTTGAATTCATATTTTGAAAAATTATTAGGCTGCTCAAACTTAAAGCTGTAGGAAAACTGCCACCGTGCATTTTAGCTATCAATACTAAATTCGGGTTTTGCTATGGTTGTTGAGGCGAAATAGCTCAGTAATCCAGAAATAAGGACAGACCAGATAAATGGATTGAATTCCAGTAGTTGATATGCGGAGAATTTACCGTATATACAATAGCCAATGATATAAAGTGAAAGGTGGCAGCCAAGTCCTCCTAGCATACCTGATATTGCTCCCCGAGCATTCATGCTTGGCCAGTAAAGACCTAGAAGTACTGGCATTAGGAAACATCCAGCTAAGCCGCTTGTTGCAAATACTATTAAATCCTGCAGGTATTCCGGTGGATTAAGTACGGCCAGCATTGCTAATATGCCAACCACTGCAGTGACGAGATAAGATAGTTTTTTAAGTTGATTTTCGGATGCGTTTTGATTGATTCGATTTTGGTATATATCTCGAACTACGGAAGAGGATACCATTAACAAGAAACTGTCGACACTTGACATAACTGCAGCAAACGGCGCAGCCAACAGGAGCCCTGCAAGCCATGGGACGCCAGCGTTGGATGTTACCGTTGCAGCAAGCTCAGGCATGATACGGTCGGAGTCGATTTCCATTCCTGGTAGTAAAATGCGCCCGCAGCAGAAGATTATAACTAGCAGCAAATAGATTACTGTGAAGTAAATTGAAATACTTAGAATGGCTTTTCGAAGGACACTGGTTCCATTGAATGCCATAAGCCGTACCATGTTGCTTGGTTGCCCAGCTGTGCCGAATGCCCAAAAGAAGAAGAAGCTTACTGCTACCCATATATTGAGAAATCCATCTTTGTTTTCTGGATGAGGGCCGGGTGCACTAACATAAACTCCCTTGCGTCCATTGCCGTATCCGTTAGTTTCGTTTGCTTCGAATGCAGTGATGATTTTGAAATTGAATTTTGTTGGTTCTATTTTATTTATTTCAGCTGGAGTTGTGATCTTTAGTAGGTTGGCTTCGGTTTGAGTTGATCCTTTTGTGATAATAACCCTCTCTGCTAATCGTGCCACGCCGTTATTCGGTATTCGAAGCCAGCTGCCTTTGGGAAGAGTAATGGCTTCCGGTTGTGCATCGTTAAGTGTGATGGTGCCTGTTCCGCTTACGGGAGGGGTCATTTCTTTCAATTGTTCAGTAGCATTCTTTAGGCCGCCAACTTGACTAAGTGTCAGAAATAACAAGATGATTACGCCGAGCCCCATGACGATTCCCTGCATGACATCAGTCCATACCACCGCGCGAAATCCTCCAAAGGCAGTGTATACGATCACTGATATGGAAAAAACCAACAGGCATAAAACGTAATCAGGTTCTGCGCCCCCCACCCATGGCAGGCCTTCAATGGCATTACTGACGAAAATGATGGCAGCCTGATACACTGCTACGTCCTGTAGAAGAGTTGTCATTATTTTACTTCCGGCTTTGAACTGTGCTAGGAGGTAAAAAAACATAAAAAACAGAACTAAAAGTGTTGATATCATCCCGACTGTGTCTGAGTTAAACCTTGCTTTAATAATGTCAGGGATAGTTACAGCATTGGATTGCCTTGCGAGACGGTTCATTCGCTTTCCGAGTAGTCCCATGCCCACAATAGGAACAACCATGTAGCTAGCAATCCATAAGGCAAGCACCCAGCCGTGAGTGTAAATCAGAGAGGGGAATCCCATGAAGCTGCCTCCGGAGGCACTGGTTGCTGCGAAGGTAAGCGCAAATGCCCAAAGGCCTAGATTTCGACTTCCAAGAAAGTATTCGCCAACGAATTCTTTTTTTTGACGTACACGGCTGGATAACCAGGCGAGAAGGAAAACTCCGAGCAGGTAAACACCAAAACTAATGAGCGCGGTGTTGGTGGAGCCATTTTCTGTCATTCCATGTTTTCCTCGTCATCCTCGTTTTTCAGTACTCGCAAGCAAAACCAAAATGTTACTACATTGGCGGCAACCCAGGGCATGGCGATACCCCAAAAGGCCCAGTCAGGAAATCCGAACACAGTTGAAATATCTTTTGGTTCAAGATTGTAGCCGTATATTCTGCAATAAGAGATCACCCAAGCGCAGCAGCCTAACCAAGTTAGAAGGATGAATCGTAATTCGCGTCGGCTTTGACGTAAGCTTTTTTCTTCCATCTCGGCTGGGTTGGTCATTTTAGTAGGTTAATTTTCTAGCACGAGCGGTAATTTGCCATTGCCCAACAAGTTTGCCGTTGCGTATTACATGTGCTCGGTCGTACAGAGCTACTGTAGGGCAGATATGTCGAGGGATTCCGTAAAAAACATCTCCAACCTGATAGTTTTCTGCTTGCTCGGTTTGAAGTGTTAGATGCTCTTCGCTATG
>Ga0066836_10002125_pt1 | contig 10579 bp, 8 predicted proteins | sample ETNtaG_18_FD_71568 | JGI IMG/M metagenome (GOLD analysis project Ga0066836, IMG submission 71568) | Marine microbial and viral communities from oxygen minimum zone, Eastern Pacific Ocean - ETNP201302SV91 | ecosystem: Environmental > Aquatic > Marine > Oceanic | place: Pacific Ocean: Eastern...
CTGCGACCAGTGGCCCTTCTGGACCGACCACAACAAGGTCTGCACCAAGTGATTGAGCCAAGGCAACTTGGCCATCGACATCTCCTGCTGATACGGGGTGATTGGTTGCAATTGTGGCCGTTCCAGCATTACCGGGGGCCACATGTACAGAAGTCACAGAGGGGCTCTCGATCAGGCCGATGGTCAGCGCATGTTCGCGACCACCACCGCCAACGACGAGAACGGTTCGCCCCATGTGGTTGGACAAACGGTTTCGGCTCATGAAGAGTACCATCAGTAGGGGACTTCCTTCAAACCCACCCAATAGCCGAAGATATTGGTGAGACGATGGATGACTGGCGTGAGAATCAACAGTCCAAACATCGGCGTGATTAGCGCAGAATTTCCAATGATCAAATTCGGGAACATCAACATTCCCATGATGAAGGTGCAAATGGCAAATGGAAGTGTGTCAAGCAATGGCGCTTTGGAACTTTCATCGCCTTCTCTTTTCTTCCCAGTTCTGCGTTTTACGAAGGAACCTGCACAGTCTCCAATCATACAACCCAATCCCAAAAATGCGCCGACAATGAACGCAGCACCCCATTCACCGCCAATCCAAAACCAATCATCAGGAGTTGCCCAAATCAAGGGATCTAGGAAAATACCACCATCCACCAGATTGTTTTCTCCAATTGAATGTGTAAGCATACACACCAACCCCGCTCCAATAATGGCACCAATCAATCCGTTCCAAGTCTTGCCATCTCCAAGGATTCGATGACCATCCGATAATCGGCGACCTCCATCGATGGGCTGCGGTTTGAAACCAATCAAATCTGGAATCCATTTGCCACCCAGCATCGCTGCAGTATTGGCGAGATACCCAGGCAGATAGAGCCACATCACAAGTAAGGGGCCACTCCACAGACTCATGGAAGCGGCAAGGGAGGGGTCGCTGTTGAGGAAAACACTGGCCACGCTATGAGACAAAACGTGTCGGTTTAGAATTGTGCGCACGGCGGCGCATCCTTCATGACCTCAATGCAACACCCGCAATCCATGAGAACCGCCCGCACACTTGCTCTGCTGCTTGCAATGTCTATGCTAATCTGCATTATTCCGATGTCAAATGCCGGCTCTGCCCCCACGCACGGGGGGGCGCACAATGTTTCAGTCGATGAGACATGGAACATGGGTTCAGAGATCGATGCGGTTGTGACTGTAGAGGCAGGGGCAACATTGACGATTTCAAACGATTACACGCTTCCCGCAGGAGCTAGCATCACTGTTGAGCAGGGTGCTACGCTACGTGTAGAAGATGGGTCTTTGACCGGGGGCGCATTCTCTCAATCAGTCCGCATGACCCCGAATGCACCCACCAGTTTGATGGCGCATTCAGGTATTGCCTCAGGTGCATTTTCACTCAAAATCGTAGCACCTTCAGGCAGCGATATGTCGGGTTGGGCCGTCTCATGGGATGACATTCCTGCACAGGATATGTCCGGTGACGTTCATGTAATCAATTTCTCATCTCCAAAGGATGACTTCCGACTCCATTTTTCACTGACCCCTGGTAGTTTTACCGACCTCGTCATTGACCATCTCGAAATTGTCGAAGGTACGACCACAATTACACCAGCATATCTGGCCGAACCAATCAACGGTCGAATGGCTGTAGAATTGGGCACATTGTTCCCACTAACCATCGTAGGTTCGGCCCATTTTGAGCAGAGTTCCGTTGTCGGCGCGGATGTTCTGATTACCGGGGCGGTGACAAGCGTTGATTCCCACTTTACAGCCAGTGGTCCACTCAATGTGCAAGGGGACGCAGGTAGCCTTTCGGTCCAAGGCGGATCCATTGCAATGTCAAGCACTGATCATGATGTCAATCTGGATGGGGTGGCGCACCTAGAATGGAACGGAACCACTGGAACGGGTCACCTCATCGATAGATGGGAGCGAAACGTTGAGGGACAAGAAATTCACACCCCAATCGGTTCAACATGCACGGGAGATTACTCTTGTGTACACTACGAATTAACGGGCATCGGACCCAATGAAATGACAATGCAGAGAAGCAACGTCGAAGGTGTGGCAGATGTCCCTCCGCGAACTGTCGAAATCGGATATTCGGATGGGACTGTTTGGATCGAAAATGCAGCTGTTGAAATTGTCAATTTCCGAACCGCATGGAATCTGGGTTCCGGCATGAGTTCATGGAGCAGTGGTGTAAGTGTGCCATTGCCATGGGATGTCTCAACATTTGAGATTCTACCACATCTCTCATACCCGGTAATTTCGGTGGATTCTGTGAACATCCCTGATGAAACAGGAGATGTAGGAAATTCGATTCCTGTGGAGATTACCGTGACCAATTCAGGTACGGAAGGTGCAGCCATCTTCATGCGCTGTAACATCGCAGGAACAGACAACTACGCCGACATGACACCAACTTACTCCGCCATGGTTTTGGATGCTGGAGAAACCGAAACATTGGCTGCAAACTGGTCCTATCACAGTCCAGGGGAAGCTGGTTTGGATTGCTATGTTGAAGAGCCACTACAATTCATCGATTCGTCAGCATTCATCAGTAAGAATGCCGCAAACAGCACCCGAGGTGGCAGTGAGATTGTGACTGTGTCGTGGGACAATGCGGTCATGGATGACGACGGTTCAATGCTGATTCTACTTGGCGCACTCGGTCTTTCAATCATCATTGGATTGGCTGTGGCGATTCGCTTCGCGAGCGCAGAGATGGGAGACGACCGAGAAATCAACCATGATTCATCTGACGAAGAGCGTGTCGATCGCTTTGCCGAAATGATGGATGAAGAAGACGAAGATGATTCGTAATCAGCACGAGTTGACTGCGTTGAATTCTTCCCAACTGTAAGAACCATCATTGTTAGATTCTTGCTTCTCTTCAAACTCATAGTGACTAGATGAACTGGCCATCTCAACACCCTCTTGGGAAGAGGTTACTGTTAGTGTATAGCAACCGTATCCTTCTGAAAGGGTATCATCTGATTCAAACTGGGTATTGTCTTCACACTCAAAGAAGAACTCGGTGTATGTGACACCAATGGACATTGGACCTGCTCCGCAGGTATCGTCATCCCATGATGCGACAGTTCCATCAACTGTAATGGTAGAATAATCAACTGTTACAGTCCCATCTTCGAAACTCATCGTCATGTCAATTTGGTAATCTCCGCGGATTCGAGCGGGGACTGTGTTTGAATCAGAGATGTCTGAACCGACACCCACCCAACCCTGAATCTCGATGTAATCAATACAAGATTCGTGGCCCCCTGTGCAGTCTTGATCTGAACTGTGACCTGTCGCTTTCTCATCGACGTCGCTAACTGTTCGTGTAAGTTCTAAAGTTGGTAAATCAGTGCAATCAGATGCACCGTCTACATCCACACAAACAGTGTAAGGGTGTTCTTCCATCACAGGAGAACCTGAGGCTGTGAATGATTTCACACGCTGTGCATTCATGGAATAGAAATCAGCAATTGATAGGGTCACCTCACCCGTGTTTCCTTCCAAACCAGATGACATTACGACATTGACTTCACCGCTCCAAGTTTCAGATCCATCTTGAGAAACTGTAACTTGGATATTTCCACCTTCAAATCCACTACCTAGCAAGCCAGATGAATGTCGCAAATCCAAGGTGACTGTATTGGCCCCCTCATCAATCCAATTACCATAGCCATCGAGGTCGTCATCAGTGGTGTCGTAGTTCAGAAGAAGAGAGCCACCGAAGTCCATCGCTCCTACATAGGGAAGTCCAGCTAGAAGCAGATAGACGACTGCAATCGAAGTCCATTGCATACTGTTGAGTGCTTCACCATTGTTTCGAGTGTTGCTGACATGCAGTGAAGCTGTGTACACGGAACCGATGAGCATCAAGAAGATGACTGCGCCAGAATAAGCGGGGAGCCATTGCATGATGTAAAGCAAGACCATGCAGACCAGTAAACTGCCTCCAGCAGCATACAGCATCAGAGGTTGTTGTGACTGATTGGGTACTGTCTTGGTCTCGATGACTGCATCCGCTGCCGCTCCGACATCTTCGTCAGAATCTCCACTTACTTGCTTGGCCTTTTCGAGTAATCCGCCAGACATAGGTTACACCTCTACGAGGTGTTCATCCGGCTTGGGGTTATCAAACCGTTGCCTAATTTGACCAACAGGCCCACTTTGTGGGCCGAATTGAATTGGCCGTCAGAATAACGGTTCAAACGGTGGACTGGAGACATCTGCTGTCTCTTCACCGTAATCCTCGTTGCGCCGCTTGCCTACAAATGCAGCCGCTAGACCCAACATCATCAAACTCGAGAAGAGTTCGAAGCCGGGCAAGTAGACACCACGGATGTAGAGTGTGACCATCTGAGTCTGTGACATTTCGACGCCACCACTGCGGATCGAGTGCTCGGATGTTGTGCGGAAGTCCAACTGGTAGTAGTGGTCTGACCAACCCTGCTTCTTCGGGGTTCGCATCATGACACGCATCTTGACGGGTGGAGCCTTGGACTCAATCCATGTGTTGACTTCTGGCAATGAGATTTGGAAGCCAGCGTCAGCGAGGTCGTCTCGATTGTTGACAGAGATGATGAACTGGTCACGGTTGTTACCGTCGTTGTAAATCCCGAATTCGAAGATGTAGTCGACCTTTGGTCGCAGTTGCTTGAAGGGCTCATCCGCCTGAATGCGGAGCATTGGGAACTGCTTGACAACGACCACAAGGCTGGTTGTCTGTGATGTGCAGGTCGGGCAAGGTGCACCATTGGCTTGGTCCACTCGAGCTGAGATGGTTACTTGACGGCTGCCTTCTGCCATCTGATCTTCACCGCGAACAACCACTTCGAAAGTGGTGGTGTCACCAGCAGCCACGGTAATCGAACCTGGTGCTGCGTAGGTGAGGCCTGCTGCGGTAATCTGGATGTTGACCTTCTCGACATACAAGGTTGGATTCTGTGCATCACAGTAGGTGGTTCCGATTCGAGTGTCACCAGGTGCAACGTCAATCTCAATGGCGGTCGGTGAACAGGTCAGGCTGATATCAGGGTTGATTTGCGCTTCGGCATTGTCAACTGTTCCGGCCCAAGTACTTAGGACGTAAATTGTAATCAACAGGGTCATTCTAAAGACGGATTTCACGGGTTCCACCATAGGTGTCCTGCCCTCCATGCCTACATAAGCGTTCGCAGGTCAAGGTCAAAACGGTGCATGCAGCCGTTAGAATTCAAAATTGTCGAGGTCGTCTAATTCTTGGTCCAAATCTGAAAGGTCATCGTCCAAATCTTCGAGTTCGAAATCTTCCTCAAAGTCGTCCTCCTCTTCGTAATCGATCTCGTCAAGGTAGTTTTGTGAAGCTTTTTTGGCACGCTTGCTGACACTTCTGATGATGGCTATAACGAACAACAGAGCGAGGGTACCCGCTGCAATGTAGGCCCATGAAGGGATGTTCATGGCCGTCAGATCGAGGACACTTTCTTCAGGAGCTGTGGTGTTAATCACAAGTGTGATGTCGACGGATTCCGAATTGTCAAATCCGGATTTGACTCGAATGAGAATCGAAAGAGATTCGTCCTCCATGTCGGGGTTCGGCGTGAATCGAAGGGTGTATGTTGCAGAACCGCCCTCTGAATCGATCGTGTTACCTTGGCCTGAATTGGTGATGTTCCAACCGATGTTTCTCTCATCGAGGGTCGCTGAATTTTGGAGGGTCACAGTTACCTCATCATCGACATTTCCATCATTGGTAATCATGACACTCATCGACATGGCTTGCATGAGTTCTGAAGAAAGTATCAACGATGATGGTTGAGATGTTACCCGCAGATCGACGAACTCGGCAACTTGAGCGACAATATTGGTTTCATCGGAGGGCAAGAACACCTGAAGGAAATCTGCCAAATCGGGACTGCCCTGAACAGAGGTGACCTGCACTGAGACCGTCATGTTGTAAACGATTGATTCTACCGAATTGCTGGAGACGGAAATTTGGATAGTTTCCTCTGCTCCAGCCGCCAATGACATCGACTCTGGACCCGCGACGTTGAGACCATCTCCATCGTATTCAATTTCGATATCCTCATTGAATGTCGAGGGGTTTTCAATGGTGCAAATCGCAACCGCTTGCGCACCGCTTGAACCGACTTCTAAGGAGAGGGGATTTTCTTCATTCACACAGGTGATTTCAATGCCAGGAAGAGGGCTGTCCTGCGCTGTAACAGGCGATACTGAAAGTGAGGAAAGCAGGAGGATTGCGACGAGTGAAAGGCTCCACCTCGGCATCGACATCGATCTTCGGTCGTATGCCTTTGTTCAAGAGGGTTCGTGTCGAAAGAAGGTGGACCCCACCGGATTTGAACCAGTGACCACCGAGTTATGAGCTCGGCGCTCTAACCAGACTAAGCTAGGGGTCCTGTAATGTCGCGGTGACGCCGTAGCACTTCAGCCTTCACTCGCCAGCCATCGCTTCATTGATGACATTCTCGGCTGCTTCGCGGCAATCTTCAGGGACGAACAATAAGATGTGGTTCAGGGGTGCTGTAATGCTTGCAACCAATTCGCTAACCTCGATAATATCTCGACCATCTTCGATTTGAATCCCATCGGTATAGGGCCTGTAACCCTCCTTGCTCACACGGGTGGTAATCAGATCTTCTTCAGGAATGTGCCCGGCATCGATTAGAATCTGCTCAATGGTCTCCCTCGCGCCCCAGTATGCCACTTCCGTCAAGTTGCGCACACGTATGCTCTTGTGCAGGCCCGCTCGACTGGCGAGCAGGCCAGCCCACTTGGACAGTTGGCGATCATCGTGAGTGACGAAGGCCGAGAGTTCCGCGTGAATCAGACTATCCGTCAGTGCAAGGTAATCCTTGACGGAGAGATTCTCATCGGTCAACATTCGATTCATTCGAACGCTGACAGTCAACGTTCCATCGAGAACCAAATCACGCGCGCGCACGAGGGCGCGAATGACATAGGCTGTTGTGAGTGCATTCATTTTGTGGAAGTAGACATTGTGATACATGTGATAGCGCATCATCAGGTAGGACTCGACCTCAGCTACACCACCTCTCGTGACCATGAGATGGCCGTCTTCCCCAATTCGTAGAGATCGGAAAATCCGGAACACATCGAAGGTCCCTATCTTGGCTCCAGTGTTGATTTGATCTCGCATGAGATAATCGAGCCTGTCGACATCCAGTTGACTGCTGACAATGTCGTGTAGAACCGGGAAATCACATGTTCCATCCAGAATCGAAAACAAGCGGGTAAGGCCATCTTCTCCAACCAACTCTATGAGAGCCTGTCGAAGGTCATTACCAGGGTCTTCCAGAATCATCCGACCCCATTTTTCGTGATGGTGATAATTGGCAAAGACTCGGTCGTTCTCGAGCGCATGACTGAATGGTGGATGGCCGATGTCATGCAATAGTGCAGCGTATCGAACCAAACGCGCATCTTCAGGGGTAATTCGACCTGGGTTGACCGCTTCCAAATGCTCCAATAGTACACCGGCGAGATGCTGTGCCCCCAAACTGTGAACGAAACGCGTGTGTGTAGCGGTTGGGAACACATAGTGGCATGTTGCCAACTGCTTGATGTCGCGCAAACGCTGGAAGGTTCGGGTGTCCACCAAACGACTGATGTCGTCATCCAAGACAATGTCACGGTGGACGTTGTCGCGAACTACTCGGTCATGTCCTGCCATATTTTCACCTCAAAGTGTCTCGGAGCCACCGGCTGGCATTGCTGTCAATCCGGCCACATCACCCCGTAGGGCCGGCCCCTCTGTAGTTGTCGCAAAGATGCCGATGTCCTGTAAATTGTGCGATAGTCCAAACCATGGTCGACCATACGAATCTACGGACATATCGAGGAAATCGCCTAAGCCACCACATCGATTGTACCCACAACCCGGTTCAGTGTCGATGGGATCACCGGGTTGATTGATTTGAACGGTCGTGAACAGTGGCGCATCTCCGAAGGCATCGCTGACGACTGTGAGATATGCATTCCAAGTGTCATTCCCCGTATCACCCACATAACCGAAGGCAACCCGACCAGCACTACCTGCAGTGACCACAGGGAATCCTGTACCAACAATGTCGGTAGGTGGGGCAATCATCATCGCTTCACTCCACGAACCCCCTTCGTCCATTGAATAGGCATAGTAGGGCATGTTGTCCGCACCCATCCACATGGCGTGTACGTTGTCATCATCATCGACAGCAACCTGAGCCTCTTCGAAGTTCCAGGTGTCGGCTGTGCCCGAGTCTTCGGTGGGCAATGGGTGCTCAGTCCATGTGAAGCCGCCGTCTGTGCTTTTGTAAATCGAATAACCACTGCCGCTGCACCCTACGTTTCCGCGGTAGAAGTTCCCATTGGGACCTCCTTCGATGTGGGCACTCAAGCCCCCACTATTGCAGCCGAGAGGTGCACCTGGGACCTCGGGACTCCAAGTGTTACCACCATCAAAACTGGTCGAGCAAAGTGGAGCCTCCCAGTTACCATTGATGCAGAAAACCCATGTGGTTGGGTGTAGAGCCGCAGGATACGGTGCCGAACCAATGGTCTGGTGGTCCTGAACCGAATACGAGGTTGCCGGAGTCGGAGGCGACCATGAGGCGCCTTCGTTGTCCGACCATTCAACGGTCATGCCGAGCAGGGCATGCATGTCGAACTTCATGATGCGATCTGTCCACTTGTCGACGTAGACATAGGGGTCGTTGCTATTTGGGACGGGAAGGAGGGGGTTGTAAGTGTCGACACAGGAATAATCCGATAGATTGCTCATCTCAATCAAACCGGAACACTGGACGATCGCGGTGGAACCGAGTGGCCCGTTTCCATAACTGGTCACGTAGAGATTGTCATCTGAGGTGATGCCAATCGTTGGCTCGAATGTGCTCATACCGATTCCATAGTAGGAACCTGCTGTCCAATAGGGGATGTTGTCTCCAGTGAGATTGACTGTGATGTTCGCCGCTTGGACCTCAGAGGCGTTGAGGGCGTTCACTCCACCGGCGTAATGATACCAAGTGGTCGATGGGATTTCCCTGTCGAAATCAAACAGGGATGGGGCGGAGGGCGCTGTTTTTTCTTCTTCGCCAAAGCAACCCGAGAGGACCGAACACAACATCAGGAGTGTGAGAAACAGTGCAAACTGAACCCGCTTCATGGTATCCCGTCCGGCCCTATGGGGCCGGGTTCTCCGCTTCAACCCGACGGTTTGGGAAAAAAAGCCGAAACTCGCGTATCGACGATGCTGTTTATTCGCCCCAATAGGCTTCACGAATATCCTGATTGGCTTGCATGCAGGCGACGACATCAGACGGTCGGTCGGGCATTGATTCAATGCCGGCAAGTTGCTCATAAATAGGCTCGACGTTGGACATATTGACCACACCCCAACCCACCTGAGTGCAAGGAGCCACAGGAGAGATTGGCATTGTGCCGGATGAAGGGTCCCAGGTCGAATAACTCGGATACCAAGCGGACTGGTTCAACGCATCTCTCAATTGACTATTCGTGATGGATAGATTGGTCCCATTGACCAGTTGGCCCCCTCGCTCCTCAGAGGCACCGGAGCCCATGTCTCCTGCAAGGTCGCGAAGTTGTGTCAACACCAAACTGAGAATACCGGCCGTTCGTGGTGTAGCGAAAGAGGTACCCGAGGTTTCGTGGTAACCATCCGTATCATCGTGATTCGGCAAAACCTGAGTCCAATCTGCGGCGATATCAGGGTATGAACCACTCATCGTTTCCTTCTGATCGTCACCTTCCTCAGCATACCCAGAAATCCCAATCGACCAAGGGGGTCCTGCTGTCGAATCCTGAACGGCAGGAGAAGGGGTGTTGTCGGCAGCACCGGTGTGAACCTTGTTCTTCTCGACAACAGCCACCCGTGTTGCGTCCTCAATTCCGGGCACAGGGACACTTCCAATCGGTCCGAAGGATGTCGTGATGACATCGACCAATGGCTGATTTGCAGCGGCCAGAACCGCAGCATCACTGAACCCTTCGACGAAGAAAATTATCGCGTCGGGATTCGCATCCAGAACCGCCCCGGTCACCGCTGTGCCATGACCGTCAGAAGGATCGTCAAGAATCGGGATGTTGGTATCATCATCCGGTGTTGTACCGATGATTCGTGTGCCGGGGAAATACACGATATCTGTCGCTGTAATCACATCCCAGCATGTGGGTGCGTCCGCTTCATAACGCTCTTGCCAAGTTCCATTTTGAGTCAGGTTGCATGACATTGTCACACCGAGACCATCGAGTAGCCACTGTGGCAAGGTTTCGTTCAAGACGAAGCGTTCGTGATAGACATTGATTCCAGTATCGATTGGGGCGACCACACTGTAAGCGCCGAAGCTGATTTCTTCCTCGAATTCTTCAGGAGCAACGGCCTCATTGCCAAAGCAACCGGAAAGAACTGAACAGAACATCAACGCTGATAGAAAGAGTGTGAAATTCACCTTTCGCATGTTCGACCCCGGCCCTATGGGGCCGGGTTCTGGGCTTCAACCCGACGGTTGGCTCGGAACCTTAACCAAAACGATGCGGG
>Ga0066836_10002126_pt1 | contig 10578 bp, 6 predicted proteins | sample ETNtaG_18_FD_71568 | JGI IMG/M metagenome (GOLD analysis project Ga0066836, IMG submission 71568) | Marine microbial and viral communities from oxygen minimum zone, Eastern Pacific Ocean - ETNP201302SV91 | ecosystem: Environmental > Aquatic > Marine > Oceanic | place: Pacific Ocean: Eastern...
CCCGATGTTGAGCACACTGCAATCGGTGACCAAGGCCTTCTTGGAATCGAGGTTGGGGAAACCATCGATGTCGATGTCCCAATCTCAAATTTAGGTTCTTCAATTGATCACATCGTCCTCGCAGTCGATGAAACCGCTGACCTTAGCGACTTCTGGGCAAATTGGAATGGAGGGGGAGGAAGTAACAATACCGGTGGAAACAATTCAGGAAACAACTCTGGTGGCAACAACTCTGGTGGCAACAACTCCGGCGGCAACAACACCGGTGGTAACAATACAGGAAATAACACAGGGAACAATACCGGTGGCAACAATACCACCAACGGAACCGGAAATGTCACCACCGGCCCGACAGAATTCTTTGCTTCATTGTCCGCTGTATCCACCAATCTAACAGCCATGCTAGATGCGGTGAACCTGACTGCGAATCTCACTTACTTCGTCGATTGGACCCTTGAAGAAAACGGCTCTCTGTTCCCACATGATGTCGGGGTCTACAATTGGACCAGCGATGGGAGCAATCACACGTGGAACCAATCATGGAACGTGACCGCAGGAGAATGGTGTATTTCGGCCACTCTCTCCCAAAATCTCAGCGCGATTGGAAATGCCACTACTTGCATGACAGTGAGTAGCAGTCAGGGTGGCGGCGGCAATGGAACCAGCATGGGTCGAGCAGTACCTGCCGGTTGGGAAGTTCGTTGGATTGATTCTACTTTGTCGAACATGAGTGCAGGTGAAACAAGAATGAGTACACTCAGAGTCAGTGTTCCAAATGGCGAGGCACCTGGCGATTATGGGTTCCTTCTTTCAGCTGGTTCGGCCATGGGCAATTTCACCATCTCTGAAACCATTGTCGTCCGCGTGAATGGTACACACAACCTGACGATGTCAGCATCTGATTCAACCAACAATTGGTTGCCGAATGGCACTGGAATGGTTGATTTCAGTGTTCACAATTCAGGTACGGATGAAGCTGAATCCATCTACACAATTTCATCCTCAGGCGTCTGTTCAGGCAGTATCGCTGCCTCTGAAGCCGATGGATCCAGACTTGGCGAAGGCGAGAGTGAAATCATCACAATCGATGTGACCATTGATGTTGAGGCAAGTGAAGGAGAAACCTGTGACCTTACGATGGGTGCTTGGGATGAAATTGGAGAAGTGGGTTATTCACACACCCACACACTTGTCGTTGGCGTATGGTATGGTCTTGAAGTCATCAGCAATGAAGCACTTTCACTCACACCAGGAGGGTCTGCATCAGATGTTATCACGATTCGAAACACAGGAACTGAGGCCACGAGCATTCGCCTCACCGCATCATCTACTGACTTGAACATCAACACCGATTCTACCTTTGTTTTGATTGAATCAGGAGAATCTGCCGATTTGATGTGGTCGACATCCGCTCCATCCGATACCCCATTGGTAGGCAACTACACAATTGACCTGAGTGCCGAAACTCAAGATGGTTCAACAACACTCAACTTTTCAGGTACAGTCACCGTTCTCCCGTGGTCATCGATTTGGATGACCGGTCCTCTCGGTGGTGCCTTTGATGTTGGCTCCGATGAACCTGTGATGGTTGAATTTACATTGACAAATGATGGTACAGGGGAGACCAGTGCTACTCTCGATTGGAGTGGTGCACCACAAGGCTTCACCATATCCGTCAGCAACGGTACAACTGTCGCAGCCAATGGGAATTCGACTCTATCGATGACAGTCCAAATAGACGATGACATCGCATCGGGGTCTTACACCTTCACCGTCCTTGCCATGAACCCGGGTGATGGGAGCACATGGGATTCGATGACCATCGACGCACAAGTCGATCAGCGAGCCGAGGTAAGGGTGTTGGTCGCTGGAGATTCATTGCCTGTTGCTAGCGGTGCAGATTCCGTATTCACGGCCACGATTATCAACGATGGAAACGAACCTGATACCTTTGCAATCACACTCACTGGAGCTTCTGGATTTGAAGTTGGCATATCTCCGCAGACACTCACACTTGCATCAGGTGAAAGTGGTGAGGTGAACATTACACTACGCCGAACAGGTGCCAGTGACGACGTCACAATGACACTTTCCGTCGAGAGTGAAAATGATGATTCAGTCAATGATTCACTTCCGCTTTATGCTACGATTCCCGCCATTTCAGTTCAAGCCACGGTGACAACAAACGTTGCCTCAATTCCAGCTGAAGGAACGACCAGCCTCACTCTATTCCTCGCCAATCTCGGAGAAGCCGAAGACACGCTGTTGGTCACTGGTCCAGCCGGCTTTGTTTGCGATCATCCCAGTCAAACGACCCTCTCTGCTGGTGCAGCCGCCGAAAGCCATGCTGTGAGTTGTACGGCGAGTAGCAACCTTGTCGCTGGAACGCACACCATCGCTTTCACAGCGACATCGCTTTCTGATTCCACTGTCAACTCTACCGCTTCGGTAGACATCGGTATTGAGCCACATCGAAACGCTGAGGGTGGGCCCATGCTTGAGGTGACAATGTCTGGTGACGATTGGTCACTACCATGGAACAGTTCGGCAACCTACACTGTAACCGTCCGAAATGATGGCAATGAGCAAGTATCAGGATTCTTGAATTTGGCTGGTGAACATGAGCGCGACATCAATCGCTATTGGAATCTAGATGTGAATCAATCCGTAGGACTATTCACGGTTGCACCAGGCGGTGTAGCGACATACATGTTGACTCTACAAGCAGGTGGCGAACCCACCATTGGCACCGTCGATATTCGAATTGAAGCCTCTGGAACACTCACGGGTCAAGGCTTCTTGGTAAGCGGTTCAACATCGACGTTAACCGTCGAATTTGAACCACCTGTGCCCACAGAAGCAGAATTGTGGGATGGTGGTCCCATGGTCAATGCTGCCAACATGGCCATCGCCATGCTGACAGGTTGGATTTTTGCTGGCCTGCTCGTCATGTGGATGCGCTTCAGTTCCAAATCACGTGCCAAGAAGAATGCCCAAGATGCATGGGATGAAGCGATCGAGGAAGAGAACAAGGATGCAGACTTGAGCCACGGTGAAATTAGAGCGGATGAGGATGGTACTGCCCGATGTCATGCATGTGATTCTCGCATACGCCTGCCGTCGGACAAAGAAGCCCCATTCAGATTCAAATGCCCAACCTGTGATGAGATGAATAGAGTCATGCCTCCGCGTGAAGAGGACTGATTCAAACCCGTTCAGCAATCAGTAAGAATGCGGTATGTCCCATCGGGGTATTCCCTGGTCTGACACCCCCACGGCTGGCCTTGGTCCAGATTCGATCCATCATTTCTCCAGCCCAATCGACGGATAGGCCTGCTTCTTCACAGGCGTTCCATGCTTTTTCCAATTGACTTGATACTGGACAATAACAGGCAATTCTTCCTCCATATCGCAATTTCTTTGCGAGCGAAGAGACCACCGGCCAAGGCTCAGGTAAATCGAGAATAATGGCATCAAATTCAGAGGCAACATTCTCAAACGAAATTGCCGCAATGTCACCTTCCAATAGGGTCCATTTTGGGAATTCCTTCATCGCACCTGCTGCCCGCAGCATGTTCTCCCGCCCCACTTCAGCATGCTCAGGTCGATTTTCAACTGAAACCAGTGTGCCATTGTCCCCGAGAACATTGGCCAAATGGAGCGCCAATCCACCTGATCCGTGCCCGGCTTCTAGGACACTTTGTCCCGAACCAATGCCCATCCATGCGATTAAGAAACCAGCATCTTTCGGGTTGATAATTTGGGCTCGACGTTTCATGCCTTTGCGAAGCTCTGGCAAACCGACTTCAACCCTCGTCAGCACCTTCTGACCAATGGTCACTCGTTCTCCATTTGAGGTTCCTTCAAGCAACGGCTTCGGTGCAAATCGACCGAGGCCCTTAATCTTCAATTCAGCATCTTGAATTGGGACGATGTAAGTCCGTCCATCTTCTTCTCTTAGTGCGGTGTATTCCGGCATTTTTTTCACGTCCCAGTTCCAAAGAACTCGACCCTGCAAGCAAGGTGCCGACCCGGGGGGCGGCTGAGTGGATAACTTTCCGAGTTTGGTTTAGAATATGAATTCGACGATGGGTGAATACCGCCCGCCCAAGGGGGCGTAGCCCCTTGGGCGCCTGAAGTCGCGATACCGCACATTCAAGAACGTAGCCGAGCCCCAGAGCAATACTGGAGAGGTCACCGTGTCGGATGAGCAAGTTGATGAAGAGGTCACCGAAGAGGTGGCAGTCATCGACGAACTCGAACCGGAACCAGCGCAAAAGACCGGTTTTGGCATGGGTTCGATTGCAGAAGGTGCGGATGATCCGATTATCGATGTTCCTGTAGACGAATGGCTCCAAGGTATCTCTTTTGATTCCACAGCAGATGTCCCCATCCCCGATAATTTGGTCGATCAGGTGATTGGTCAGGAAGATGCGGCGGTCGTCATCCGAAAGGCAGCCGAACAACGCCGACACATGCTGATGATTGGGGACCCTGGGACGGGTAAGAGCATGCTCGCGAAAGCGATGACTGAACTCATGCCAACAGAATCCTTGGAAGATACGCTTTGCTACGTCAACGACGATGATGAAAATGAGCCGAGGATTCGTACAGTCCCTGCCGGAAGAGGCGACAGAATCGTCAAGGATCGCCGCGCTCAACTTAGTGAACAACGAGAGCGAACCAGTCGAACACTGATGTTTGTCGCACTCCTCATCGGGGCCGCACTACTGTTGGCCACCATTCAATCCGGTGACATTGTAATGTTGCTCTTCGGCATGTTCCTCTTGGCCTTTGGTTACATGTTCATCAAGAACCGCTTGGTCTCAAGTGATGAGTCTAGGATTCCGAAATTGTTGGTCAAACGGAAGCGAGGAGACATGCCTCCCTTCATCGATGCCACAGGGACACTTGCTGGTAGTTTGCTCGGTGATGTCCGCCACGACCCATTCCAGTCGGGTGGGATGGAAACACCTGCTCATGAGCGAGTCGAAGCAGGCGCCATTCACAAAGCCCATGGCGGTGTTCTTTTCATCGATGAAATCAATCTGCTACGGCTTGAGGAACAACAGGCTCTTTTGACAGCAATGCAGGAGAAAGCACTCCCAATTTCTGGTCGCTCAGAACGATCATCTGGTGCCCTGACCAAGACTGAGGGTGTGCCTTGTGATTTCATCCTCGTCGCCGCAGGGAATCTCGATGCAGTCCAACATATGCATCCGGCTTTGAGAAGCCGAATCCGAGGATACGGTTACGAGGTTTATGTCAATTCAACAATGCGCGATACTGCGCGCAACCGACGCCGGTTGATTCGATTCATCGCCCAAGAGGTGCGCAATGAACAAAACAAGAAGACAGGCAATGCAATTCCACATTTCGACCGCTCCGCTGTTGAAATCATTCTACGTGAATCACAGCGCAGAGCGGGACGTCGAGGGAAACTCACACTTCGTCTCCGTGAACTTGGTGGTCTGGTGCGAATTGCAGGTGATCTTGCCTGTGAGGAGAATGCTACTATCACGACGAGCAAACACGTTCTTGGTGCTCGAAGAATTGCTCGCCCACTCGAGCAGCAGGTCGCAGACCGTATGATTGAACATCGCCTAGATTATTCTCTACTTGTCAACAGTGGTGAACGGGTTGGTCGAGTCAATGGTTTGGCTGTTCTTGGTGCCAATAGTGGAATGTCTGATTTCAGTGGAATCATGCTCCCTGTCGAGGCGCTGGTTACACCCACACAATCGAAATCGGGGAGCGTCTTTGCCACCGGAGGTCTTTCGGATTTAGCCAAAGAGAGCGTGACAAATGTCAGTGCTGTCATCAAGAAACTCACAGGGAAAGATGTCTCAGATTATGACATACACATCCAATTCGTGGACACCCATGGTGTCGATGGGGATAGCGCAAGTATCACAATTGCAACAGCGATTATTTCTGCGTTTGAAGACATCCCAATCGATCAAAACCTCGCCATGACCGGTTCACTCTCCGTCCGCGGTGAAGTCCTACCAATCGGTGGTGTGACGGCGAAAATTGAAGCTGCTGCGAAGAGCGGGATTAGCCGCGTCATCATCCCTCGTGCAAACATGATGGATGTCCTCATCGATGATGCTTACAAGGATCAAGTCGAAGTCATCGCAGTCGATACTTTGGATGAAGTGATGGAATTCGCACTTGTCTCTAACGAGAAAAAGAGCTCCTTGGTGGAACGACTTGGTGCGGTTATCGACAGACTGACTCCAAACCCAAGTGGCAATCCTTCTGCTTGAGCGCAGACTTATGCCCTGTCTTTCATGGCCGTAGGCCATGGGTGAACAACGAGAGGCTCCTTCAGGCATGGGGATTCTGTTCCTCGTTGTTCTAATCGACTTGATTGGATTGACATTGGTCATCCCATTTTTGACGTATTTTGTTCAAGATCTCGCGATGGGCGATGGATTCACCGAAGTGGGTGAGCGTGACCTATGGGTCGGCATCATGTTGGCAGCCTACACCTTTGGACAATTCTTGTTTACACCGATATTGGGTTCTCTATCCGATCGTATGGGACGTCGCCCAATCATCATGTTTGGTTTGCTTTCAAACACCATCTTCTTCATCGCATTTGGGTTATCTGGAAGCCTTTGGTTCGCCCTCATTGTGAGATTCCTTGCCGGGGCAGGGAACGGCAATATTGCTGTGGCGCGAGCCTACATTGGTGACATCAGCACACCTGCTCAATTGAAGGGGAGGATGGGCATGATTGGTGCTGCATTCGGTTTAGGATTCATGATTGGTCCATTTATCGGTGGGGTTCTCACGGACCCATACAGAAACTTTGGTGGCGTGTTCTTGACTTCATGGTGGCAAAGCCACCCTTACTTCCTTCCCTGTTTGGTTGCTGGTTTACTCTCAGCCATTTCCTTTGTACTCGCGATACGTCAGTTGCCTGAGAGCCTCCCACCTGAATCAAGAACCAAGGTAGAGAGCAAAGGTGGATTCATCAAAAGAATCACTCACAATTTGGTTGGCATTCAGGATCTTTCTGCACCTGTGAGGATTCTGATTTTGGTCAATTCACTATTTTTGGTCGCCTTTACCATCATGCACACCACATTCATTCTATTCACAGCGATGCCGATTGAACAAGGTGGACTTGGATACGATGCTAGAGCAAATGGCTACATTTTTGCCTTTGTTGGATTGATGGGTGTCTTGGTTCAAGGCGGTTTCATGCGCAGTAAAATAGCCGAAAGGCTGGACACTCGGAAAATGATGGTTTTCGGGCTAATCGTCTGTGGCCTCGGTCTTGGATGGATTCCCTATCTCACTCCTGAACCGTTCATATTTGTGTTATTGCCAATGGCTTGTATCGCTCTAGGCAACGGTCTATTCCAACCGACTCAAAGTACGCTGGTTACACTTGAAGCCCGCTCATCGCAATCCGATCTCGGGCGCGTGATGGGCGCCCAGGAAGGATACGGTGCACTTTCCCGAATCATCGGTCCAATTCTGGCCGCATTTATCTGGGCAGAAACTGTAGATGGATCTGGGATTTGGACATATCATACCGTTTTCCGACTGAGCTGTTTCTTGACAGTCGTTGCTGCCCTCGCTCAAATATCTCTACGATTAACACCGATACAGGAGGATGAATAGGATGTCAAAACCAATGGTTGTTTGTCATGGAGGTGCCGGCCATACCGCCAAAGATCAGCCTGGAGTTGATGCGGCAGCCGATGCAGCATGGACAATTTTGTCTGCGGGGGGATCGGCTCTTGAAGCCGTTTTAGCGGCGGTTGAAATCATGGAGGATGACCCTGTTCTAAACGCGGGTACTGGTGGGAGGAAGCGGGCCGATGGTTCTGTCCAATTGGACGCGGCTGTGGCGACTTCCGATGGACGCCTTGGCGCAATCATGGCGATTGAAGATACACCAAACCCCGTCCATGTCGCCGCAGGATTACTCGATGAGTCTATCCACATTCTCGTGGGCCAAGGTGCACGCGATTGGGCAGATTCTCAGGGTTATCCGAAGGACACCGTAGAGGGGAGTGATTCCCCATCCGGAAATGACACGGTTGGCTGCGTTGCCATCGATGGGAATGGATTGATGGCTGTGGCCTCTTCGACTGGAGGCTGCACAGGAAGGCCTCGAGGTAGAGTGGGTGACACACCACTTTGGGGCCCTGGGCTTTGGATTGACGAAGAGATCGCCTTGGCCGCCACAGGAATTGGCGAAGAAATCACAATCAAAATGCTGTGCCACAGGGTTGCGGTTCAAGCAGGTAATCTGCAGGAACGTCTTGAGTATGGACTTTCACTATTCGAACCAAACATCGAGGTCGGGCTCATCGGAATTACAGCCAACGGCGAAGGTCTAGGGTTGGCCAATACAGGAATGCCTTGGGCCATCAGGAGTGCAAATCAGTGAGCATTTGCTCAAGAGCGGTATTGATTTGTAAAATCAAAGTTCCAAATTCCATTGGAATGTTTGGATCTTCGTAGAGTTCTTCCAATTTAGCCTGCGTGATTGCGATTCGAACATCGAGTTGCTTGTCCTTGTTTAGGAGCCACTTTTCAACCGCATCTTTCGCGCCTTTTCGGATGTTGCGGGGGACCTTTTGGTCATCCAATTGTGTAATCACAGCAGCGATTTGCTGCATTCGGTTCTCGATATCGGCCGTCATGGTACTCCCTCGAACCTTCGTTCACGGCGCTGGGGGGGCCGAGGCTGCTTTAAGTGGCTTTGCAGTGCAGGTGCTGATTCACATGACAGATGTGCATTTCCAAATGGAACTCATCCAATGGGTTCGAATCGGAGTTCTACTCCTGTGTTTTGGAGGGGCCGCCTGGTTGGATCACAAGACGCGCAGAGTCTCAAACGAGTGGTGGTGGGCATGGGCCAAGCCGACTTTGTTCCTATTATGTCTTGAATTGCTCATCCTTGAAGCGAATTGGATGATTTGGATGACGGCATCTGCGGCCGTTGCGTTTGCATCAACTGCATTGATTGGAAGGCCAGACCTTTCAGACATCATGCGCGGCTCAATCGTCGATATACTGGTGACCATTTGGTACTTTGTCAGCGGTGTGGGCCTCGTTATGGGTGCGATGGAGTACACTCCAATCCTTCTCGATTATTTCGATACAGGGACTGCGGCAACAAAATCAGCCTTGTTATGGGGTCAAATGGTAGTCATGGGCATCGTTTTGCTGTTCTTCGAAATGGCTTGGCGCTTCAGGATGTTACACGGCGGTGCGGATGCCAAGGCCATGATGTTGGCCACACTTTTGATTCCCTCTTGGAGCGGCGCGGCATTCCCACTATGCGGCAATGGTGAGTCGTTTTCCACTGCAATGCCTCCTGCGCTTTCCTTGTTGATTTGGGCTGGTTTGGCATTCTTGTTCTTGCCCCTGTTGATGCTGGTCCGAAATGCCAAAGCAGGAGATTTGAGTCCACTTTCGATGTCTTGGCATGCATCGCGAATGTCACTATCGGAAATCCCACACAATCATGTGTGGTTACTGGAAGAAGTCGTCGACAAACCGGATGGTACTCGTGGTGTCACCCGTCGCATGCGCCCGGTTCGTGGCAGTCGAGCAGAAACCGAGGTTGAAGCGGTGTTGGATGAATTGGCTGCTGAGGGATTGGACAAAGCTTGGGTAACAGCCAAACACCCATTCTTGTTGTTCGTGTTCCCTGCGATTTTCCCTCTCATATTGTTCGGCGATCCAATCGTTTGGATTACTGGTTACCTCTGAACTAGAGGGTACCCACTCACTCATTTTGAGCGCAAGGGCCCCCTCTGCTTCATTCTCAACAAGTTCTATTTCCAAGCACAACTACCGACATACATGACCAACACTCACAAGGGACGGTACATCGCTGAATTGCTGGGATTGTGGATATTCATCCTAGGTTGTTGGACCGTTTATCGCTTGGTTTCATTACCCTATATCGAACCGATTTGGAGTATGAAATTTCTTCTTGCACAAATCATTTTTATGCCAATCATTTTCCTTCCACCTATCTTTCTGTACTGGAAGTTTGTACGAAAGGAATCTGCAACCCCTGTTCGGTTTTTTTCTGATTATTCTTCTAAGAATTCATTCGTCATCAAGGCCTTAGTATTTGGAATCATATTGACAATAGTTGAATTGATCTTGCATCTCATTCGATCCTACGCGATATTTAATTCAGGACTTTTTGGTGATACTAAGCTTGAATTTGAATTCGGCTTTCTTGACACAGAATCATGGTCACATTATCTTGTCATGGTCTTCACAAATCTGTTAATCATAGCGATTGTCGAAGAGTTCGTTTTTCGAGGGTTCTTCCAAAACCAATTTGAGAAAGTATTGCCCAAATGGCAATCGCTTGCTTTGGCATCAATCCTATTTGGATTGATACACCTCCCAATCGCCATTTTTGTCTATGAAATGGAAGGTTATTGGCTATTATACAGTTTAATTGAATGGATTGGAATGGGGATGATTCTCGGTTATGCATATCAAATTTCTAGAAATATATGGGTGTGTATTTTCTGGCATGGTTTGCACAATGTGTTGGTGGGTACATTCACTTGGCGTTTTGTA
>Ga0066836_10002127_pt1 | contig 10576 bp, 5 predicted proteins | sample ETNtaG_18_FD_71568 | JGI IMG/M metagenome (GOLD analysis project Ga0066836, IMG submission 71568) | Marine microbial and viral communities from oxygen minimum zone, Eastern Pacific Ocean - ETNP201302SV91 | ecosystem: Environmental > Aquatic > Marine > Oceanic | place: Pacific Ocean: Eastern...
CGGGTGAATCTGGGGGTTTGCCGCAATTACCGGGTGAATCTGGGGGTTTGCCGCAATTACCGGGTGAATCTGGGGGTTTGCCGCAATTACCTGATTGATTTCTACTTATTCTTTAATTCTTGTAGACTTCCAACACAGCTAATTCAAGTGGAGGAGTGAAAGTGTATAGCAAAGTTCTTTTTGTGGGCCTAGGTGGTTCTGGCGGTAAAACTCTTCGCTTTATTAAACGTGAAATAGAACGTTGGTTGGATGCGCAAGAAATAAACAGTGGAATCCCCGCAGGCTGGAATTTTTTGTGGATTGATACGCCAACTCAACCTGATGGGGGCGATATTGATGGTATCGCTCCAAGACTTGAAGATACTGAGTATTTGGGTTTAGTCTCTCCTGGAGCCCAACTGTCGGACTTCGTTAATGCTCTTGATCAAAACAAAGAAGCGAGGGACGAGCTACGTACTTGGCGAATAAATCCGGCGGGTGTGCCGGTTTCCGTCAATATGGGGGCGGGCCAGTTTCGATCGATAGGGCAAACTATTGCACTTGCATCAGTTAAGAGAATTAAAGAAAAGCTTGATAGGGCATTTGCATCAATTAATGCTGACGGTGACAGAGAATTATCTGACCTGTACACAAAAGTTAATGGTGAGCCACCATCAGCCTTTCAGAGTTATACACACATTGTGGTGGTTTCATCGCTTGCAGGAGGCACAGGAGCAGGTTTACTAAACACAGTTTGTGATGTGCTACGCGTTCACCCCGATTCAAATGCTGGAAGAAATATCTTCGGTTTCCTTTATACGCCGGAAGTCTTTGAGCAACTGGGTAAAGCAGCAACTGCTGGCGTTCAACCAAATAGCCTCGCTGCAATTTCAGAAATTCTAAATGGGTACTGGTGGGCGGGTGATGCTTCCGTAAATCCAGGTGCTTCTATTGCCTCTGATGTTGTCAGACCAATCCGTGCTGAAGTCTTACAAGCAGCAGGCTTGGCTAACCCTTTAGACAAAAGTGGACCGGAGTATCCATTTCTTATAGGGCGAGTCGGGCAAACTGGTGTTGACCACCAACACCCCAACGCACTTTTCCAACTAATTGGAAGGTCTATAGTTTCTTTAATTACTGATAAAAATGCTGGTGATACATTTTTCCCATTTATAGTTGGCAATTATGCTGCGGCCGCAATTAATCCGCAAATCAATGGAACAGACGTCTTAGCTAACCCTGGAGGTATGACAGAGGGTGGAACTGCACCGTTTCAAGGAGTTGGATTCTCTAGGGTTTCCCTTGGAACAGATTATTTCGAAGAATATACCAAACGGCGAATCGCCAAAGATGCCCTTTCACACCTGACCCGATACCACTCAGGGAGTCAAGCAGCACAAATTATTGCGAAAGAATTAAAAACTGATAATCAAGAAACGATAACCCTCAAATTGTCTGAGCCATTTCTTGGATCTTTCCTGAAACTAGCTGGAATTTCAGAATTTGGTGCCGAAGATGACATTTTAGATGCACTTATTCCAGATGATTCTGACGATTTAGTACTAGATGCACTTAATGATACTAAAAGACTCTCTGGACACGGAACTAATGAAAAAAAGGATATTAGTGAATGGAAAAATCAGATAAAAAACTCTATCCAGCAAGTGTTAACTGATTACCAAGTTAAATATCGTTCTTCACTAAATTTGAAAGCTCAAACATGGGTACGTGATGTGGTACCAAATCAGATTGCATCTGCGATTGAACATCAACTTTCTAATACAGGTCTTGCAGTAACTGAAAGAGTGTGCCGTTTGGCAGCAGACTACATGAAAGGGGAGACTTATGACGATCTCATTCAAAGAGATCTCGGGTCAGCACAAAAAACTTTCAATGAAGTTAATCAGTACGGAGTTGAGCAATCTTTTGGAGGGTCAGAAGGAAAGATTGAAGGCAACCATGAACTCATAGATAGCGCCGTTAGGTATGGAGTCCGTGGAATTATGTTGAGCGGTGATATCGCACGGATACAGATGGCGGCCGAACTTTGCAAAAGTTTAGCAGATTCAGTTCTTATACCTGCTGCAAATGCCTTACGCGATGCCCGAGAGAGAGCGGATATTCATTTTGATGACATTAATGATTACCCAGAATGGAATGACATTTCCCCTCCAGAATCTGTTCTACCACCGAAAGGAGACTTTCCTTTAATCGATCCTTCCACCTATCCAGAGATTTTTAGTAAACTATTGTCCAAAACTACAGAACTTGATGGGTCAGGTGATGTGCGTACGAAAGTTCGTGGTGAAGTTGTGTCCGGCAGTTTTCTTCGCAAATCTTCTGTTAATGAAAAAGAAGCCAAAGACTTTTACTGTGTTAAGTACTCACAGAGCTGGTGGCCTAATAACATCCTCGCTGGTGGAGCGGCACAAATTCAGACCAATGCTGTTTTTTCTATTGACATTGGTATTAACGAATTGGAAGAAAGGATATTCAAGTGGCTAACTCGTGATGGGACGCCTTTTTCCAAGTACCTCAAAAGAAGCTTACGCGATTATCTTGGAACAGCAGATTTGTTTGGTGATGCTGACCTTACAGAAAAAGATATTCAGGAAAACCAAATGAACTTTATGAATAGTTGTCAAGCTGCAGTTAACGCTTCTGCTCCTTTACTGAATATCGATGCCGGATTGCTCGCTATGGTGCATCCAGGTTATGTTTCACAGCCGAACCATGTTTTCATGTCGAATATTCCATTGGAAGGACACGATTTAGCTGAAGAGTTTGAAGGTAGACTCGTCGCATTGGGTCTGGATTCGAATAATTTCAATTTTGTTAATGACCAAGCGATAAAGCATGTTGATATAACAACAGTTCTCCCTGGACCACATTCAATTATTGCGACTGAATCATTATTATCTCCAATCGCGGGTGCATGGGCTCTAGCAGGTTCGCCTGAGAATTTCTGGTCTTTACGAAGGGCACAACGCCTTGAGAGATTTGCGCCAGTTCCCCAAAACGTGCTACTGGCAATGGTCCGAGGGTGGTTAATAGCAAGCCTCCTTGGTCGTTTAGAGAGAGATAAACACCTAGCGAATCCTGCTGAAGAATCAATAAAAATCAGGCGAAATATAAATCAGATGACGGTTAGCTTCCCGAACCCATTCCTGTCGAGAGATCTGGGCAAAAATGACCACATGGCTCTCATTTTAGAAGCCTTGCCGTTGGCTTATGTACAGTGTTCAACTTTAGGCAATCTAAGTCCCCTTGAACCCTATATTGAATTGCGCGACTTGGGTAAGTCGCCAACCGTCGAGTCACTAAATTCATACGATAGATTTCATGTGGACATATCACGTTGGATAGAGACTGGAGAACTCAACGAGTCAATTTCAAACCCAATACTGACGACTATTGATATAGATTTCCCAGATGAAGCAACAGATTCATTTAAAGTACGAGAGCGTGCAACTGCTTTAAAGAAAGTATTGGAAGATTCTCGAGAGTCCCACGCAAAACTATTTGAAAAGAGAAAAGCCGAAGAAAATCAGCAGTCTAATTCGATAGGTTCTGGCCCCCAATGGCATGGATTATTTACTGTTATAGATCGGGCTCACGAAGATTTACTTCAAGCAGCAGAGAATGCAGCTGGTGACTATGATGACGATTCCTCACTAATTAACTAGCTCCATGACACGTCAAAACACTGTTGATGCAACAAGCGAGCGTTTGACAATTTTAATTACTACTGAAAAGGATCCATTCTTTAGAGACATACTTTGTAAGTTGATCGAATTTTCATCGATAGGAGAGACGAATGATTTCTTAGTAGTTAACTGTTCCGACAAAATACAATCGCATATTATTACTGCGGGACGAATACATGACTGCGAGTACATCGATGTAATTGCCTCATTAAGAAATTTAGCGGTCTTAAATATTTTTACTTTCGCAACTTTCAAATTAGAAGGTAGTGAACAAAGACAATTATCGCTAAAAACAGGCGACATAATTCAACAGCTTAATGAGCTAGTCCCGACAGGTTCGAATGAGAGAATCAAAATATCGGACATCAGAGTATTCTTTCCATCAAATGACCGTTACGTGCCCGACGGTGATTTTCTGTCTGTGCGTGCAGCTCATTCTTTAATTGTTATACCACAAGACCGATTTTCAGATACTGCGTTTCCACTACCATTACAAAGTAGCGTTGATTCGCAGCTGTTTACTGAGCATGTCTCGGCTGAATTACTTTCCCTAACCGGCTCATGGAAATCAATGACTTCATCACCCGTGAATCAAATGAAAGGCTACACGTCCGCTCCTGGAGTGCTGAATGATATTGTTGTGCGACTAGTTAGGTCATTTGCACGTTCTGTTTCACTTGATAATCCTAAAGAAGTTTTCTTCCCAAATGATAATCAACGTTTACCAGTTCCACTTGCTTGCTCTTCATCCGATGTAGAAATGTCAAGAATTAAAGGAATTGCAGACGCTATTTTTCCAGCAGAATTTCAAAGTTCAATCATTGAAGCTAAAGCTGTAAATGAAGGAAATATACGAGGGAAGGAACTTTTAAGTAAGTTATTGAGAAGGATTTGGCGCGATATTCTGTCTTTGCCGAAATTTATCGGAAAGCAATTTATTGCTGATCTTAATGAAACTGTTGACGTGTTCACCCAACAGGTGGTTGGCGAGAATTCATGGATACAAGTCATACGCGACCAAACTTACTCAGAAGGAAAAGAAGATTTCGATCAAGAACGAGTAATCAACGAAATAGAAACGCGTTTGACTGAGCCAAGTATGGCTTCCTCCAGGACCACTTGGAGTAATTTCGTAAAAAAATTATTCTCTCTCTGTGATGGTGGCATTGATTTTAATGACTTACGTAAAGCAATTTTTGCTGATGAGGAACGAATTATTAGAGATAAAAAATTCTTAATTTCAGAAATTGATCAACCACTTGAAGAACGATTTCAAGAGCAATTAGATAGCGAGAATGAAGACACTCTTCAGGTTCATGCAGATTTACCTGAAGAATCCAGTGAAGAAAGATCTGAAGAGCCTTTGAAAGAAAAATCTGAAGAACAGGTAACTACAGATTTAAGGGGTACTCATCTTTTAAAAACCATTCGACAGAAATTTATCGATCAAACCAACATTTCAGTGGGGCGAGTTAATAGCAAGATCCAGAGCCTCAGAGATTTTGTGCCTTCAGAATTGCATTTGGATGATCGAATAATTGTAGCTGTAAAGGCATGTTTGGCTTTTTCGATATTTCTTTTAATCGTCTCCGGTATTTCTTTCACTGGTCTGCATGAAAATTTCGATGTCATGAAATCATTTGATGCAGGAGCACGCGCACAGCTGTTTGTTCTTATTACGTCAATAGTTGTTTTTGTTGCTGGCTTAGTACATGTTCCGGCGGAGTCGAAAGAATTGCAAACCTTTTTACTTAAACTCACATTAGGGGTAGCTCTACCAACTCTTATCTTTATAATTTGGTCTGATAAATTCGTTGGAAGCGGCGGTTCTGACGGTTGGCTTTCTGGAACTTTGTCTCGTACCCTAGGTTTCTTTATTGCGATAGCTTTATGCACTTTTATATTTTCAACGATACGAATGGCACTACCCAGTGACGGAAGGCCATTAAGTCATTCAGCGAAGAAATTTTGCGGTTACCTCCTTTGGATTTATGCATTGACAATGACGGTTGTAGGACTAAACATGAGAATAAACCGCGTTTCACTAATCGAAAATAATGAAATATTACTTTTGGTTCTCGGTTTAAGCTTTTCATCCTTACTTTTTTTAACTGCCGGGGGTATACAATCCATCGTTCAAATACGTCAAACTTATAGAAGAGACAATGAATGTGACAGGTATCGAAAAGTAGTCGAAGACGTAAGGATTGCCGTAGATCAATACAAGAAACAGAAAAAACTACTCGGTGAGTGGTATGCAACCGAAGTGGCATTAGATTATTTCTTTCGTTTCCCTGCAGGAAAATTAGAAGTCCAAACTGACACTCAATCCGAGTCATTCACTTTTTTGAATAGTTTGAAAAAATTCAGCATTGATAAATTGGAATTATCTCCTCAAGCATTGCAAAAGTATCTTGAGGAGAATCCTTCCTTACCACCTAAAGGTTGGCTTTATTCTCAGTACCAAGCCGCTTCTGCTAGATTTTCTGCCGAAGTTGGCATAGATCAAAATGAAGCGAATCAGCCAGAAACCTTTTCGGATACGTCAACACTTTCTAGCGGAATATACGGAGAGAGTGGTTCTCTAAGGTGGGATTTCGTTCACCGCTCTCGAAGGGGGGACTATGACCACGAGCTGTTAGAGCGTTATCAAAGCTTACTTAACGTAAATGTAGACGAAGTTTTGTATGAAAGTTTCTTTGCCGATGAAATGAGCGAATTGGATACGATTCTCGCCGATTTAACGCCAACAGATTTGACAGTGCCACAAGCCCTCATTCTCAATACGCCATTGCAGACGAGTCCTCAAATTGCCGAAAAAATGTCTTCGGTTGTTTACTGGCCAAAAATCGCACCTGAGCGAAAACCGTCACCTAATTCCACGCCAATGATATTTGTTGAAGAAGTAGATTCATATTTACACCAGAATGATTTACATTTACAATGTGTTCGATTTGATTATTCAACGTTTTTCATGCTTTCTGACTTGAGAAACTTTGATGATAATGACCCCGGTCAAGATGACACTGACGACGATCCCTTGCTGTTGAGTTAGATATTAATACGTACGATAACGAGGGTGAAGTAGGTGATGAGGATTCGATCCTTCCTTCACTTCCTGATGATTTAAGCGAGGACCACAAGCTGAAAATAACCCTTGGTCTGCCAACTGCCGAAGACGAAGATGTAAAGATTAAAAAGACAGATGAGGTACCACCATATCTTCCAAATTTGCCAGGTTCGATGAGATCCAGTTCTGCACCCACCACGAAGAAGGTCAGCAACCCAAGAATTAAAAGACGTTATCTAAAAATAGGGTTATTATCTCTACTTTCATTAGCTCTGGCTATAACGCTCTATTCATTCAAAGAAAGAATCACTGACGGTCAGTCTTCAGTTGTTGTAGTGCCGACAACTATCTCAATTCAACCTACTACCATCCCTGACATTGTAAGCACTACAATAACTCCAACCCCCATTCAATCAGACGCTATTTTTGACCTTCAATCTCTCATGCGTTCGGTTGTAAGTATTAGTGCTTACAGTTCATCATCGCATCGATGCGATTCAGATGGCCACGGAGGATCAGGTACGATTGTTCTTGACGGCTCGTATGTATTGACCAACTACCATGTAGTAGCCGGACTTGATTATTCTGCGGAATCTGAATTTTGTGAGCTTGAGATTTATATTACAGACTCGCCAAAGACACCACCTAGATTCTTTTCGAAAGCTGAAGTGATTCGTGAGGCTAGTGATTCTGCCCATGATCTAGCGTTAATTAAGTTAACTTCTAAAGGATTAAGTGATAGAGCTGTTCAGCCATCTACTCGGGAACTCAATGTCGGCGACGAAATTAACATACTTGGGTATCCAGAAATGGGCTTAGGAACCATCACTTACACATCTGGAGATATTTCGGGATGGAGTGAGGATATCTTTACCCGAGAAAATACTGGCAACTTTTACCAAGTCTCAGCAAAAATGGGTCCGGGTGTAAGTGGGGGAGCGGCGTTTTCGAATCTAAACGAGTTCATTGGGATTCCAACGGGTGGAACAATCTTCGAAGAAAGTGACAATTTGGGCTTTGTGAGACCCTCGTCTTATGCGGTTCGATTATTGGAAAAAATTAGTAAGTAAAATTACTCTTCAGGTCTGTGAATTGGTGGATCAAGTTTGTCAGCGGGACCCGCAGTCCATAAAACGGCAGGGCGTCCACCCTTTTCAGTTGTCGGAGTTTTATCGCGAGTTTGGACAAGAAAACCATCGCTTTGTTTAACTTTCCGTTGGAAATTACCTGGATCAAGTTTGGTATTCCAGACAGCATCATAAACGTTCCTCAAGTCAGCGATTGTGAATTCTGGTTGACAAAAACGACTTGCTACAGTTCGGGTTTCTAGGCTGTCTCTTGCTTTCTCAATTGCGTCATGTGCTATTTGGTTATGATCGAAAGCTAAATTCAAACGTTTGCTTTCAATTTCAAAAACAGGGACAAGTTCCGCGTGTGAGGCATCCGTTCCACTTTTAGGCATTGGGAGATTAGGCAGAATTGCCCAATACGCAACAGTTACAACGCGCATTCGAGGATCTCTTTGAGGTTTTCCATAGGTTTTCAGCTGTTCGAGTTTTGCGGATACTCCAGTTTCTTCAGTTAGCTCTCGTTCAGCTGCTGCTAATAAGTCTTCATTTTCTTTCACAAAGCCACCAGGCAGTGCCCAAAAGCCCTTATCTGGCTCGACGCCTCTTTGTATCAAAAGCATTCTAAGTTCATCTTCGACGAGCGTCATGAGTGCGATATCCACCGTTACAGCAAAAGGAGGGAATGCATTTGGGTCGTATGTCTCGTCGTTTTCGTTACTTGTCACACCCTAAGATTAATATGTTCTTATATGAATAACAATAACTACTTGTGTCTTTTTTAGCTGAAAAGTCAAGTTAGTTGCAATTTAACAATAACTCCTATATAGTTATTGTTAGAATAACAAAAATGGAGGATGGATGAATTGTTTTGATGATATGAAAGCCCGGTTCGGTGAGACTGCAGCTGATGTTCTGGTTTCGCGTATTGGTAACTTTGAACTCCCTGCTGGGAAAACTTCTGTCACTGACGTTGATAGATGTAATGGTGCTTTGATTGGTTTTGCTATTGGTGAAACTTTGGGTGCTGGAGTGGAGGAGATGTCACGCGATGAAATTTCTAGTCAATTTCCATATCCAACTGATATAAACAATGCTCAGCAAAGGTTCATCGGTACAGACACGGTCTTAGCTCTAATTACTGCTGACAGTGTTCTATCTGATCAAATCACACATCCAGAACGATTCGCTTCTCGTCTTCAGGCCGCGCAGTTGAATACACGAGGGCGTTCAGTTCTTCACGCTCAAGAACAGTTACGTCAGGGCGCTTCGTGGTGGAATGCTGCTTTGAGTGACTCGGCTGGTGTAGCTGCTGCTGCACGTTCAATTATTTTTGGTTTGGTTTGGTCGAAGAATCCGACGAGAGCCGCTTATGAGGCTGCTTTGTCTGCATCGGTAACGCACGGACATTCAATGGGTGTAAGTTCTGCTGCTGCATTTGCTGCTGCTATTGCTTTAGCTTCAACTGAAGATTCAGACCTGGGCGAGGATTGGCTTACAGGCATTGCAGAGGTGTGTTCAAAGTTTAATCAGAAGGACGTCTTTGAACAGAACCTTGTTGAACGGTTAAAGCTTCTTCCGACATTAGCCTCTCAAGACCATCGAATGATTTTGAATTTACTTGGGACCAGCTCTCTTGCTCATGAAGCACTTCCAGCAGCGCTTTGGTGCGCGACTAATTCGAATAGCCCCGTTGATGCCTTGATGAGGGGAGTTTACGCAGGTGGTGATACGGACACTATTACAGGGATGATCGGAGCTCTTTTGGGAGCACGATTCGGGGCTTCGATTTGGTCAAATCACTTATTGAAATTTGACGGTTTAGATGGTGTAAGAGATGTCGCAAATAGAACCGCTACTTTCCATTCAAACGACACTCCCGGTAAGGCAAAGGTTAGTAGTGATAGTACTGATGGAGTTAAAGATGACACACCGTTGCATATCTCCTTTTTGATCGATCGGTCTGGTTCAATGCAAGGTTTAGAAGTTGACGTGGTGGAGGGTTTTAACACTTTTTTATCTGAACAAAAATCAGAAACTGGTGTCTGTGAAATGACACTCGTTCAATTCGATGATTTGGACCCCTTTGAAATTATGCGAGACTCGGAACCAATCAACGCGGTTTCTCCTATTTCTCAAAAAGACTATCAGCCCCGATCAATGACCCCTTTGTATGATGCCCTTGGCACATTGATTGAACGAGTCGATACTCGTGTGGCCACTAAGGGCCTAAAAGAAGATCAAATAGTTGCTGTATTTACTGATGGTCATGAAAATGCAAGCACACGCTGGGAGCACGCTGAGATATTTGAACTCATAAAGAAGAGAAAAGAAGATGGATGGACATTCATATTCATGGGTGCAAACCAGGACTCCTACGTAACTGGTGGGCGTTTAGGCTTCGATGAAGGCAGTATTCAAAATTATCGTGGCGATTCTCGTGGTACACGTGCTGCGATGGCTAGTTTTTCACGCTCAGTGGGAGATTATCGGCGGTCAGACTATGTCGGCAAAGCACGCAAAAAGCAAGCTTTCTACGATGGTCTTAAAGAAGCTGAAATCGATCACAACACACGCGCATAATACTCAAATCTGAATAAAGCCAAATTAATCGATTTCGTCGGAGAAGCCTGGTGGTTTGTCCTTCTAGTCTTTCTGCCGGTTGGGTATGCGAATTATATTCGCGTCGAAAGTTTAGAAATCGAAGAAAGAATACTATTCTCAAGCAAAGGAATAACTTGAACACAGTTACA
>Ga0066836_10002130_pt1 | contig 10570 bp, 9 predicted proteins | sample ETNtaG_18_FD_71568 | JGI IMG/M metagenome (GOLD analysis project Ga0066836, IMG submission 71568) | Marine microbial and viral communities from oxygen minimum zone, Eastern Pacific Ocean - ETNP201302SV91 | ecosystem: Environmental > Aquatic > Marine > Oceanic | place: Pacific Ocean: Eastern...
CCTATCCATTTGTTTTCTCTTTTAATTCTTTCATAAACCTCTTCCGGTGGGGTTACTTTTTTTTCTTCAAGCCCATCTATTCTTTGAATTTTATATTCTCTTTTAAAAACTTTCTTTATGATTTTTTTTTCATTTATTGTGATTACCACGTCATTTTTTCTATCTCTGCCTAATCCAAAAGCAAAATATCCATCTGATGTAACTTTTACTTTTTTTTTATCAATAAGAACTTCTGAGCCCGCTTCTGTTTTTCCAAGAATAAATGAACCCTGAATAAATTTGCCTTGGAATGTGGCAGCAAAACTTGAGGTTGTAATTAATAAAAAAAATAAACTTAATAAAATTCTCATTTTTTATTTAATTCCTCGTATCTCTGTTGTGCTTCTTTTGGTGAAAAATAAGCTTCTTGTAACTCAACATTCCAATAAGTTAATTTATTAAGCGGGATATTTTTTCCTGAAACTGCACACACCACATATTCTCCTTCCTCAATAATTTCAAAATTATTTGGTTTAAATTTAAGTTTTGCTTTATTTACGTTCATGTATATTCAGTTATTAGGAATCTATAATATATGAATTTAGCAGTTATAGGAAGTGGTGGTCGTGAACATTCTATTTGTTACAAATTAAAGGAATCTCCAAAAATAAAAAAATTATTCTGCATACCTGGTAATGCTGGAACAAAAAACATTGCAGAAAATATATATGAGGATATTTCAAATTTCGAAGCTCTTTATGCAATAATTAAAAAAAAAAAAATTGATATAGTGATTGTTGGGCCTGAGCAACCTTTGGTGGATGGGCTAGTTGATTTTTTAGATAAGAAAAGAATTAGGGTATTCGGGCCGGATAAATTTTCTTCACAATTAGAAGGGTCAAAAGCATTTATGAAAAATTTATGCAAAAAAAATAATATCCCAACAGCAAAATATGAAATTTTTGATAATTTTGAAAAAGCTTCTAATTTTATTAAAAAAAATAAAATTCCCATAGTTGTTAAAGCAAATGGGCTGGCTGCAGGAAAAGGTGTTTCAATTTGTACATCAGTTGAAGAAGCTTTGAAAAAAACAAATGAAATAATTGAAGGAAAATTTAAATCCTCAAAACAAGTTATTTTAGAAGAATTTTTAGAAGGAGAAGAATTAAGTTATTTTGTAATAGCTGATAAAAATTCATATCTTTTTTTTGGATCAGCTCAAGATCATAAACAAGTTGGTGAAGGTGATGTTGGTCCAAATACTGGAGGGATGGGAGCTTACTCCCCATCTCCTTTACTAACAAAAGAGCTTGAAGAAAAAATTAAAAAAAAAATTATTGAACCTACTTTGAAAGGTATGAAAAATTTAGGCATCTCATATAAGGGTTTTTTATATGCTGGCTTAATGATTAAAAAGGGGGAGCCTTATTTAATTGAATTTAATATTCGAATGGGCGATCCAGAATGCCAAGTTATTATGATGAGGTTGAAAACAGATTTATTGGAAATAATAGATCGCGCTACGCAAAATAAAATAAGTAATTTAAAAATTAAATGGAGTAAAAAATCTGCTATGACCATTGTTTTGTGTGCAAGGGGGTATCCTCATAACTATATAAAAGATAGTGAAATAAAAAATTTAAAAAACGTAGCAGTTGATAAAAATAACCAAATCTTTCACGCTGGTACCTATGAAAAAAATAATAAAACCTACTCTAACGGGGGAAGAGTAATAAATGTAACTTCTTCAGCAGAAAATTTAAAAGAAGCTAGAAAGGAAATTATATCTAATATAAAAAAAATAAATTGGACTGATGGTTTTTTTAGAAAAGATATTGGATGGAGAGCAATAAATAATAAATAATTATGAGAATTATAGCAGGTAATTTGAAAGGTTATCCCATATTCGAACCTAAAACTAAAAATACCAGGCCTCTTAAAGATTTAGCCAGAGAAAGTATTTTTAATTTATTAATTCACTCAAATAAAATTTCGTTTAATCTTAAAGAAACAAATATTTTAGATTTGTATGCGGGAACAGGATCTTTTGGCTTAGAATGTATATCAAGATATGCCAAATATGTTTATTTTGTTGAAAATGACAAGTCTGCTTTTGAAATTTTAGAAAAAAATATAGAAAAATTAAAAGTTAAAAAAAAAACAAAAACGTTTTTTGGTAACGTTTTTAATATATTTAAAAACCATATTATTCTAAAATCAAAATTTAACCTGATTTTCTGCGATCCTCCATTCAAAGATACAAATGTAAAAAGTTTAATTGAATTAATATTTGATAAAAAAATATTAGATAAAGATGGGATTATTATTTTACACAGAAATAAAAATATTAATGAAAAATTACCCAGTATTTTTAATATTTTAGATGAAAGAATCTATGGAAAATCAAAAATAATTTTTGGAAATTTATTAACTTAATGATCTTTTTGTTTCAATTTTTATTTTTTCAACTTCTGGCTGATTAAACGGGTTGACGCCCATTAAACGAGACAAAAGAATAGTTTCTAAAATAAAAAAAGTGAAAATTTTCCCTAAATCCTTTTCGCTTTTATTATAAAATGTAATTTCTCTAAATGGTATTTTATTTAAATTAAATACTTTTTTAGTAGCATCACATTGAGAATTAATAATAAATTTTAAATCTTTTTTTTTTAAAAACTTTATTTTATTTGAAATTATATCTTTGGAAACTATAAATCGATTTTCTTTTTTTTGTGTATTTAGAAATGTAAAAAATTTATCTTTTGGGCCATCTAAATAAAGCTGTAAAAGACTATGGTTATCCTTTGGGCAAAATGATAGCATAGGATTAAATCCTTTTCCTTTTTTTCCTAAACTCTCAGCTACAAGCTGTTGATACCAGTATCCAAGATTATTTAAACTTGAATCATAATTTAAAATAATTGAATTTTTCATTCCTCTTAAATTTAATGTATACATCGCAGCTACGTTTTGAATTAAAGTTGAGGTGAAACTTTTATTATTTATTAATTTTTTAAGGTCCTTAAACTTCGATAAATTTAATCCCATCAATGAAGCTGGGAACATGCTAGTTTCTGATAAAACTGAAAAACGTCCCCCTATAAATTTTTTGTGCCCAATAATTTCTGCTTCATGCCTCTTGGCCAATATCATCAAAGGACTATTAGTAATTTCTGTAATAATAACTAAACGTTTTTTTAGAATTTTTTTTGAAAAAATTACACCTAGATTTGTTATTGTTTCAAGAGTATTTCCAGATTTAGAAACTACAACAAAACAAGAGTTTTTTAAATTTTTTATTTTTTTATATTTTGAAATTAAAGCTGGATCTAAATTATCGATAAAAATAAAATTTTTTTTTATTTTTTTTTTAAAGAATGAATAAATGCTTTCTGTTCCTAAAATAGAACCGCCAATGCCAATAACAATAATGTTTTTAAATTTATTAAATCTGTTTATAGTTCGTTGAGAAAAATCAAATTTATAATTTTTTTCAAAAGAATTTAAAAAAGGTATTTTTTTATTCTTGATTTCAGTTTGTAAAATCTGAAATTTTTTTTTTGTTTCTTTTAAATTATGGTTAAATTTTTTATTCCCTAAAGAAAAATTTTTAAAAAAATTTTTTCTATATAACATTTATTTTGCTCTAATCTGATCTATAATTGACTCTTCGGTAGTACCTATTTTTTTAGATTCTTGTACTGTATTATCACCTGATTTTATTTTCTTTCTAATAAGTTCATCTTCCTTACTTTTTGAAATTGCTTCTGATGGAGTTGGCAAGTTTTCATAATCTGGTGGCAAAGTCAGTGGATCTTTCTTTTTAACCAAAAATTCATCAGCTGATTTTTTCTTTGCTCCAGTTAATCCGCGTTTAACTGAATCAAAACTTTCAGCGCATGAAGAAATTAAGAAAATTGTAGATATTATAAATACTATTTTTTTATTTTTCATTAGATAAACTTTTATCTTTTTCTAGTAATATAGCAATCATCAAACCAATTATACCTAGTGTTATAAAAATATCAGCAATATTAAATATAAACCAATGAAAATTGCCTACATGAATATCAATAAAATCTGGTACAGCAAAATAATAAATTCTGTCTACTAAATTGCCTAAAGAACCTCCTATTATTGACGCTAATAAATATGAATTAATTCCTTTTTCTTTTGTTAAAAAGTAAATTAAAACTAAATTTATTATTAAAATAAATCCAGTGAGAATATGATAATAATTATTTGCCTCTAACGAAACTAAGCCAAAAGCAATACCTGTATTCCATACTAAATATAAATTTAAAAATGGAAATATATAAAAATCTACTTCAATGCCTGATGATTCAAGACTCAATAAATAAAATTTACTAATGCGGTCTAAAAAAAAAATAAATAAAACAATAATAATTTTTTTCATAAGCTATTTTTTTCTCTCACATCTTTCACAAATTCCAGGAAAAACTTTCCAACATCTTGGGCACTTTTTACCCGCTGCTTTTTTTACAAGAACTTTTATGTCTTTTATTTCATCTAATTCGAAAAGATTTTTATCTGTTGTCATTCTTAAAGCTTGAGCTTTTGATGTAATAAAATTTTCTGATAAATCAAAATCTTTTACAATTTTCAAATATTCTTCACCTAAATATACTAAAACATCAGCCTCTAAACTTGAGCCTATATCTTTGCTAGATCTTTTTATTTCCATAGCTGCGTTAACCACTTTTCTTACAATTTTAAATTTTTTCCATTTTTCAGATAATTTTTCATCTTTCCATTTTGAAGGAATTTTTGGAAAAGATTGTAAATGTATACTTGATTTTTGTTCACGATTAATTGTTTGATATATTTCCTCAGTAGTAAAAGATAATATTGGCGCAAACCACTTTAATAACAAATCTAAAATTAAACCTAATAAATTAATGCACGCTTTTCTTTTATTTGACGACAAATTATCACAATAAAGTGTATCTTTTCTTATATCAAAATAGAAAGCTGACAATTCTAGTGAACAAAAATTTACTAATTCTTTGTAAAGTTTGTGAAAATTATATTCTTTAAAATATGTTTCAAACTTTTTATTTAACAAAAAGATTTGATGCAAAATATAACGCTCAAGTTCTGGCCATTTTTCAATCTCTTTGGAATCTAAATTAAAATCAATTTTTTGATCATTTAAATTTCCTAACAAAAACCTAAAAGTATTTCTTATTTTTCTATAAGATTCTGCATGTTGTTCAAGGATTGAATGATCCAGTTTTAAATCTTCAGAATAATCAGAGGCAGCAACCCATGTTCTAAGAATATCTGCTCCGTATTTTTTAAGCACATCTTCTGGAGCTATGACGTTACCAGTAGATTTTGACATTTTTAAACCTTTTCCATCGACTACAAAGCCATGTGTGAGAATACTGTTATATGGTGCTCTCCCTCTAGTGCCACAAGACTCTAATAAAGATGAATGAAACCACCCTCTATGTTGATCTGAGCCTTCAAGATACATAGACGCCGGCCACATCAAATCTTTTCTATTTTCTAAAACGTAACTATGGGAAGCTCCACTGTCGAACCAAACTTCTACGATATCACTCGTTTTGATATAATCTTCTTTTTTATATTTTTTACCTAAAAATCTTTGAGGATCGTCAGTAAACCAGCAGTCTGATCCTTCTTGTTCGTAGATTTTTGCAATATTGTCTATTACATCAGGATCTTTCAGCGGTTCTTTTGTTTTTTTAGAAATAAATAAAGGTAGTGGAACTCCCCATATTCTTTGTCTTGAAATACACCAGTCAGGTCTTGTTTCTATCATTGACCTTATTCTGGCTCTGCCTCTCTCAGGATAAAAAGCAGTGTTATCAATTGCCTTAAGAGCCTTTTTTCTTAAATTTTTTGTTTCCATAGATATAAACCACTGAGAAGTCGCTCTATAAACTAAAGGTGCTTTAGATCTCCATGAGTGAGGGAAACTATGCTGAAGTTTACCATTTCCCAATAAGCTTTTATTTTCAGCTAATTTTTCTATTACTTGATTATCTGCTTTAAAAATATGTACTCCTGAAAAAAAAGGTATTTCTTCAGAATATAAACCTCCATCATTTATTGTATTCGATGCCTTAATTCCATGTTTTAAACAGAGGTTAAAATCATCTGGCCCGTGACTGGGAGCTGCGTGTACAATACCTGTTCCTTGTTCTAAAGTCACAAAATCTCCTTGTAACATTGGAACATCGTAATTATAGCCCATTTTTTTTAAGGGGTGCGAGCAAATAGTATTTTTAAGTTCTACACCATTGAACTCTTTTAAAATTTTAAATTCTTTGAAATTGCATTCTTCAGAAACTTTTTTTACAAGTTTACTGGCTATAATTATTTTTTTATCTTTAAAGTTTTCGTTATCTTTTCCAAGTTTTATAACTGAGTATTTAATTTTATCACTATAAACTAAAGCTCTATTAACTGGGATTGTCCATGGAGTAGTAGTCCATATTATAACAAGTGTATCTTTTAAAAAATCTTTTGCTGAATTTTTAACTTGAAATGACGCATAAATAGTATTCGAAGTATGGTCTTTATATTCTACTTCGGCATCAGCTAATGCTGTTTTTTCTACAGTAGACCAAAGTACTGGTTTATATCCCTGGTATAGAGTTCCATCTAATAAAAATTTTCCTAGTTCCCTTACTATTTGAGCTTCAGCCTCGTAGCTCATTGTTGAATAATAATTTTCCCAATCTCCCTCGACTCCAAGTCTTTTAAATTCTTCTATATGAATTTTAATCCATTTCTCAGCGAATTCTCTGCACTCTAATCTAAAGTCTTTAATTGGAACTTGATCTTTATTTTTTTTATTTTTTTTATATTGTTCTTCAATTTTCCATTCTATAGGTAAACCATGGCAGTCCCAACCTGGAACGTAAACTGAATCCTTTCCATCCATTTGGTGAAACCTCGTTATTATATCTTTAAGAATTTTATTAAGAGCTGTGCCCATATGTATATGCCCGTTCGCATACGGAGGGCCGTCATGTAAAACAAATTTCTCTTTACCTTTTCTTGAATCTCTTAACTTTTTATATAAATTTAATTTTTCCCAAATTTTCAAAATTTCAGGTTCTTTATTAGGCAAGTTTGCTTTCATTGAAAATGAAGTTTTTGGTAAATTAATTTCTTGCTTGCTCATAAAACTAACTTTGTTTTTAAACCTTTTTTTGCTAAAATTACATCATTATTCATTTGTTTAATAAGCTCTTTGGAATCCTTGAATTTTTGATCCTTTCTTATAAATTTTAAAAAATATATCCTAAGTTTTTTTTTATATAAGTTTTTTTTAATATTAAATATATTTGTTTCTAAAAATACTTTTTGTCCATCAAAAGTTGGTCTGGCTCCCATATAAGCGGCGCCACCGTAAGCATTTTTTTTATTTCCAATCATAACTTTTACTGAATAAATTCCGTGTTTTGGAATAATATAATTTTTAATATTGATATTGCATGTACGAAACCCAAGTTTTCTCCCTAATTTTTTTCCTTTCATAACCACACCCTCTATAAACCAAGTTCTTGAAAGTAATTTATTTGCCAAATATATATTTCCTGATTTTAAATATTTTCTAATTTTAGTAGAAGAAATAGTTTTATTGTTTATCTTATAAGGTTTTATATTTAATAGCTTATAGTTATATTTCTTACTAAATCTTTTTAATAAAGCTACATCTCCTACTCGATTTCTACCAAATCTAAAATTACTACTAACAGCAAGCAGCTTAGGATTGATTTTTTTATATATTGTATTTTTTATAAAATCTAATGCATTTATTTTAGAAAATTTTTTATTAAAATTTATATTTATAATAAAATCTACTTTATTTTTTTTTAAAAAATCAATTTTTTGTGCTTCTGAAGCTAGTCTATAATTTTTAATTTTTTTATTAAAAAACATAACAGGTAATGGAGTAAAAGTTAAAATGCCAAATTTAACTTTATTTTTTTTTGCAATTCTTTTAGTTTCTCTGAAAACTTTTTGGTGTCCTTGATGTACACCATCAAAATTTCCAATTGCAAGAGCTGACTCTCTATAATTTTTTAAAATATTTGCGCTTTTAAATATTTTCATAATCTACCATGCTAATCTTTCTTGGTAATAATTAGTTTTTGTCTCATATTTTTCTAAAACATTATCATAATTTTCAGGTTTCAAATTTGAAAACTCACTTTTGTGTATTCCATTAGTTATAAATAATGAGTCAAATTTCATATTATTGGCTCCTTTAATATCAGTGCGAATATTATCTCCTATAGCAAGAATATTTTCATTTTCCTTAACACAAAACTTATATATATCTGGATATGGTTTTCCAAAGTAAATAACTTTTCCACCTAATTTTTTAAATATTTCAGCTAATGTTCCTGCGCAATACTCTTGTCTTGACCCTCTGTGCACTATTAGATCTGGGTTTGTGCATATCATTTTAAGATGAATATATTTTTTTAAAAAATTTTCGTAATAATTTAATGAATCTTCTAGGTTATCTAAAAAACCTGTGCATAATATAAATTCTGCAGAATCTATATCTTTTTTGTTTTTTTCAAAACCTTTGAATAACTCGCTATCTCTTATTGGTCCAAGATGGTAAAAATTTTTTCCATATAAGTTTTTTTGTAAACTTTTTAAAGCCGCCTCACCTGAAGTAAAAATATTTTTTAGTAAAATTTCTTTCATTTCTAGCTTAAGTAAAAAGTTTTTAACATTTTGTGACGGCCTAGGTGCATTAGAAATTAGAACAAAACGCTTGTTAAGCTTATTAATATTCTCCAATACTTTTATTGCTTCATCATGCAATTTAATTCCGTTGTGGACCACCCCCCATAGATCTATAAAAAAGGCATCATATTTGCTTTGAATTTGGCTTAGTCCCTTAATTAATTTAGTTTGCATAACAATAGATGATTAGCGTAAGAAAGATTAAAAATACACTATTTTGGTGCATTTGTGGCATAATTAATAACTTTTTTGCGTAGGGGGATTGTAATTTGCCTATCTCACACTTATATACCAGCATATAAAAAAAAACAGGAGTTTATTTAAAATGAAATTTAGACCTTTACATGACCGTGTGTTGATTGAAGTTTTAGATAGTGAAGAAAAAACTTCAGGCGGGATAATCATACCAGATACAGCAAAAGAAAAGCCCCAAGAAGGTAAAGTTGTTGCCATTGGATCGGGAGCAAGAACTGAAGATGGAAAAGTAATACCTATGGATGTCAAAGTTGGAGATTTGGTTCTGTTTGGTAAATGGTCAGGCACAGAAGTAAAAATTGATGGTAAAGAATATAGTATAATGAAAGAATCTGATATTATGGGAATTTCGAAAGGAAAAAAATAAAATGTCAAAAATTGTAAAATTCAATACAGAAGCAAGAGCTAAAATGCTCAAAGGAGTAGATACTCTTGCAAACGCAGTTAAAGTAACTTTGGGACCCAAAGGAAGAAACGTAGTTTTGGATAAATCTTATGGTGCTCCACGTACAACTAAAGACGGCGTAACAGTTGCTAAAGAAATTGAACTACAAGATAAATTTGAGAATATGGGAGCTCAAATGGTTAAAGAAGTAGCAAGCAAAACTAATGATGAAGCTGGAGATGGAACTACAACTGCTACTATATTAGCTCAAGCTATAGTAAGAGAAGGTATTAAATATGTAACAGCTGGAATGAATCCAATGGATGTTAAAAGAGGACTTGATAATGCTGTTAGTCATGTTATTGAAAAATTAAAATCATCTTCAAAAAAAGTTAAGAGCAATGATGAAGTAGCTCAAGTAGGAACAATTTCTGCTAATGGTGAAAAAGAAATTGGTGATATGATTTCTAAAGCTATGCAAAAAGTTGGGAATGAAGGTGTAATAACTGTCGAAGAAGCAAAGGGACTAGAAACAGAATTAGATGTAGTTGAAGGAATGCAATTTGACAGAGGATATCTTTCTCCATACTTTATTACAAATGCTGATAAGATGACAACCGAATTAGAAAATCCTCTTATCTTATTACACGAAAAAAAATTAGCTAATTTACAATCAATGGTACCTTTACTAGAGTCTGTTGTTCAAGCCGGTAGACCACTAATGATTATTTCTGAAGATGTTGAGGGAGAAGCTTTAGCGACTTTAGTAGTAAACAAATTAAGAGGTGGGCTAAAAGTAGTCGCTGTTAAAGCTCCTGGTTTTGGTGATAGAAGAAAATCTATGTTAGAAGATATCGCTATATTAACTGGTGGCCAAGTAATCTCTGAAGATTTAGGAATAAAATTAGAGAGCGTAAAAATAAATGACCTTGGAACTTGCAAAAAAGTAAAAGTAGATAAAGATAACAGCACAATTGTTGCTGGAGCTGGTAAAAAAGCAGACATTGAAGCAAGATGTAATCAAATTAGACAACAAATAGAAGAAACAACTTCTGATTATGATAAAGAAAAACTTCAAGAAAGATTAGCTAAGCTAGCTGGTGGAGTTGCTGTAATTAAAGTTGGAGGAGCAACTGAAGTAGAAGTTAAAGAAAGAAAAGATAGAGTTGAAGATGCACTAAACGCAAC
>Ga0066836_10002132_pt1 | contig 10563 bp, 10 predicted proteins | sample ETNtaG_18_FD_71568 | JGI IMG/M metagenome (GOLD analysis project Ga0066836, IMG submission 71568) | Marine microbial and viral communities from oxygen minimum zone, Eastern Pacific Ocean - ETNP201302SV91 | ecosystem: Environmental > Aquatic > Marine > Oceanic | place: Pacific Ocean: Eastern...
AATAATCCCCGCCTCGGCGCCTACAGCTTAAGTCTATAACAAGCCTTGATTGGCCAATTTTATTTTGGAGTTGTTTGAGTCGGTCTGTGTCGATTTTGCCTTCTTGAAAGAGATATGAGGTAACAATGACATGGGAGGCCCCAGCATTAATCCAGTTAGAAGCGTTTGTGACATTTATGCCGCCTCCGATCTGTAAACCGCCCGGCCAGGCACTTAGTGCTTCGAGTGCGGCTTCATCGTTTCCTTTTCCAAGTTTGATGATGTGGCCGCCGCACAGGTTGTCTCGCCGGTATTTTTTGGAAAACCAAGCAGGTGGCTTTTCAGAGATAAAATTAGTGCGAAGCGAGCTAGGTTGGTTGTCATTTATTGAGCTTCCAACGATTTGCTTCACCCTGCCGTTATGCAGGTCAATGCACGGCCTAAACACGTGTTTATTCTACTTGTGAAATAAGTAAGGGTCGAGTTTCGGTTAAAAAGTCGGGCAACATAATTCGGATTGTTGTACTTTCTCTCTGTGGATGAGGGTAGAAAAATCCAAAACATTGCCCTAACTGGGTTTATGGGATGCGGCAAAACGGCGGTTGGCCGAGTTGTATCCAAGGTTAGTGGCTTTGAGTTTTTAGATACCGATCAGTTTATAGAAGATCATGTAGGGATGAGTGTTCCACGGATTTTTGAGGAACATGGTGAGGACACTTTTCGTCAATACGAGCGCGAGGTGATTGCTCTTTTGGCGACTCGAAAAAACACTGTAATAGCGACGGGCGGAGGCTTGCTTGTGGATCGGTCTAATATGGATGCTATTAAACAGTACTCCATGGTGTTTTGTCTTTGGGCTTCACCTGAATCAATATGGCGTCGCGTGAAAGATCAATCTCATCGTCCTCTACTTAAAACAGAGAATCCTAAGCAACGTATTATTGATCTCATGCAGGAACGTAAGTCGGCCTACAGCCAGGCTGATATGTTAGTGAATACTGAGTATCGTTCAGCTAAAGAAGTAGCTCAGCTTATACTTAGTCAGTTTAGTCAGGCTGTTGCTCGCCAGGTCTGATGAAGGCGCCTATCCGTCAGCGGGCGTTGGAATTGGGTTTTGACGACTGTCGTTTTACTAATGCTGATCCGCCAGATAGTGCTCCTCAGTTTCTCGATTGGATTGATAATCAAAGGCATGGATCGATGGGCTGGATGAAGCGAAATGCAGAGAAACGTATTGATCCAAATTTGGTTCTTAAGAATGCTTGTTCCATTATATCACTAGCGGCTAGTTATGAAGATAAGCAAAATAATAATGAGGACCCTAACATGGGGATTATTGCTCGATATGCTCGTTATACGGACTACCACGACTCTATCGGTAAAGCGCTTACTCAGTTGACTGAATATTTGCAGATGCTTGCTGGCGATGATGTGCAATCGCTTTGGTACGTTGATACTGGCCCGATACTTGAACGTGACCTTGCTCAACGTGCTGGTTTAGGGTTTGTTGGTAAGCATACCAACCTGATTAGTCGTAGGCTTGGCAATTGGTTTTTTATCTCAGAAATCATAACTACTGCTAAAATTGAACCGGATGAACCAGAACATAATCGGTGTGGTAAATGTTCTGACTGTATCGATGTTTGCCCAACTAAAGCGATTACTTCACCATTTGTATTGGATGCTCGTCGCTGTATTTCATATTTGACTATCGAGTTGAAGGATAGCATCCCATTAGAATTTCGATCTATGATTGGCAGCCATATATATGGTTGTGACGATTGCCTTTCTGTCTGCCCTTGGAATCGGTTTGCAGGTAAGGGTCGTCTTATGGCTGAACATCGTCGGAATGATCTGGATCAAGCGGATTTGTTAGAACTGCTAGCTTTGGATGAAGATGGATTCCGCTCAAAATTTCGTAATACACCAATAAAAAGAACAAAGCGCCGTGGTTTTTTAAGAAACGTATGTGTAGCTCTTGGGAATATCGGGGACGTAAAGGCGATTCCAGCTCTAAAACGCGCCAAAAAAGATCAAGAATCACTTATTGCTGAGCATGCTGAATGGGCACTTGATCAAATAAATAAACGATACGAATTGGATTAATTGATTTTATATATTTTTACGGGTTGCAAACATTTAGCCAAGGGGTAGATTTTCTTTTCGTTGTTGTTTGGGGTGGTTTGAAATCACACTAACTGTTATGGCAACAAGCGGAGAATGGAGTTCTTGAAATGATTAAAAAAAATAAAGTTAGAGGATTTACTTTAATTGAGCTTCTCGTGGTTATTGCGATTATAGCAATTCTAGCAAGCTTGTTATTACCTGCTTTGGCAAAAGCAAAAACAAAGGCAACTCAAACTGTATGTATAAGTAATTTTAAACAGTTGGGCATTATGATGCAATTATATGCTGACGATCATGATGACCAAGTAGTTCATAACGGTAATGGGCTAGTACGCAAGACATGGGTTGGAGGTGTTTTTTCTTCTCGCCCTCAGGACGCTGGTAAACCTGAGATGTTGATTGATAAGCGTTTATCTTTATTTGGTCAGTATATTCAAACCAAGGGAGTTTATCGTTGTCCGTCTGATAAGAGCACTATCAAAGTTGGTCGGAATGAAATGCCGCGTTTAAGAAGTTATGCTTTGAATAGTTTTGTTGGTTGGGATACGTCGCGCGGCCGAGGTGAGCCAGCCTATCGCAATCAACCAAATTCTCGTTATCAGTCCTATTTGAAAATGTCAGATTCAGCTAGAGGCCCGGGAGAGGTTTTCACTTTTATTGAAGTGCATCCATTAAGTTTGTGTCGACCATTTTTTGGTCTAAATATGAAACAGAATTTTTATCATGTTCCTGCTGGCCATCACAGTGGCACAGCTGCATTGGGTTATATGGATGGATCTACGAAGGTGCGCAAATGGTTAGGTAGAGATACAAAGGAGCTTCACTCCCGATCAAATGAAGGCCATTGGGGAAATCATGCTGAGAGTAACATGCGGAATGAGGATCTTGTATGGTTGCAGAAACGAGCTACGAAGCTGATAGGGCGTTGAATTGTTAGTTTTTAATTTCTATAGATTTTCATGAGTTTCGATCTAGCTGTCGATATTGTTTTAAAAGATCAATAACATCCTCGTTTTTTTTCGGTTGCCTCAATTCTGCGAGCAATTCTTGAGCGACAGATTCGACTTTCTTTGAACCGTAGAATTCATCTTTTGCCCTGTTGAGATATTTCATTAAGCGAAAGGCGTTTAACCATCGCAAGAATCGCTTGCGAAATTTTTCTAGATCAGCGGAGTTTTTTCGTATCTCTGGAACAATTTCTTTGAGAAATTTTTCCTCCAAAAAAGTTGCTAAAGGGGCTGGTGGTGTTTCCTGAAAATGACCAAATTCCCAAAGCGTATCAGTTTGCTTCATAAGCCATTGAATATCTCGATAGGCTTGAAACGGATAGCTTGTTTGTTGTTTTGATTTGATAAAACTGCTGATGGCTTTTCCGGTGCCAAATGGTACTCGATCTGAGATCCGAGGGGAGGGGTATACCGTTGTATTAGACAATTCAGTTACTTTGCCTAGCCAGCTGATCTTCTGAAGAAAGTAAAAGTCTTCGCCCGCTTGTCGCCGATTCATGCCTCCTTGTTTTATATATGCCCAAGCTCGTACGGCCATAGCAGATCCAATTGTTTGAAATCCGTATGGAAAGTTAATGTATTTCTGTGCGCGAACATGATAGCGAAGATGGAGTTCGTAGGCAGCTATTCCTTCGAATTCGTCTTGGCTAATAGATTGTCCGATTTTTCCAAATCCACATTTTGCCATCTCATTTTTATCTAGTGGATGCTCAAAATAAATACTGGTTCCAGGGATTTTAGGTTGGTTTGAAAAATGTGTTTCAATACTAGTGAAATAATTAGGCAAACATCGACAGTCCGCGTCATAGCAAAGAAGCAGTCCGTTTTCTGCTTGGTTGACATCCGCTAGACGCCTAATCGCTTCATCCATACCGCTCTTACGAGCCGAGCCAACTCCCGCATTTTTTTGAGGTAAGTTTGGGAGATGTAGTAGATGAATGGTTAGCCAGTTTTTGGTTGTCGTGTTTAGCCAATCAGATGCCTCGTTGAGTGATTTTTGATTTTGTTTTTGAATCGCTCTGGAGCAATTTAAAGTACTATTGATGACGACAATTACTTCTGCTTTACCAATTGGTTGGTCGCATTGGGTTAAGTGTTGAAGTGTTCCCAGAAGATCAGGTTCATTATGGCAGGGGATAACAACGACCATCATTAGGTCTGGATTCGGGGCGGTTGGGATTAATCGTTTTCCGGCAGATCGTTTTAAGTATTGCTTGTGAGGAGAATCCACTTGTTGTTTGCGCTTAAATTTGGATGCGTGATAGAGGGGTTTCAATCTTTAACTGAAATTTATAATTAACAATGAAATTATAATTGATCTGTTTGTTACTATAAGATATATTATCCCTACTACGCATTTTTAGTAATGAAATTAATTAATACCTTAACTTTAGTTGGGATCTTTCTTTCGACGAGTGCTGTGGCACAGACGAAGTTGTTTTCTGAGCTAGTTGGTCCGGGATCAGTGGGGTCGGTTAACTCAGGTAGATCTTTGCAGCTACCGTATATTATTTGGGGTGGCGACATGGCTTCGTTCTATGCGAACGGAGGATTGAAGACCAAGTCAGGAAGCATCTTTCAGAAACAGGGGCTCAATTTTAATATGGTTCCAGGAGATGATTTCATTCAGCAGGTTCGAGATTATCGTTCCGGTAAAACACCTTTCTTACGGGGGACTTATAGGATGATGGGGCAGGCCTCGGAGGTGATTGGTTCTGATCCGCGTACTAAGGGAGTCGTTATCATGCAAATGACTTGGTCTGCAGGGGATCATATGGTTGCTCGGGAAGGAATCAAAACTGTAACCGACTTACGTGGGAAAACTGTGGCTGTGCAACAGGGTGGGCCTCACATTGGTATGTTGGATGATGTGCTGAAGACGGCGCAATTGAGCTGGGATGATATTAGAGTAAAGTTTTATGACGAGCTAACAGGTGCTGGTTCTCCAGTTGAAGCCTTTCGAAATGACCCTACCATATCCGCCTGTTTTGCTATCACGCCAGATATGTTTGGGCTTTGTACCGATTTAACTAGTGTAGGGACTGGCGCAGAGGGAACAGTAAAGGGGGCTAAAGTGCTGGTTTCCACAGCGGAATTATCTCGATCTATTGCTGATGTCTACGTTTGCCGGAAAGACTTCTATGATGCCAACCGTTCTTTAATAAGGAAATTTGTTGCTGGATATCTTAAGGCGTCTGAGGAGCTAGTTGGCAAACGAGCGGCTTTTGATGCTGGTACAAGAGATGCTGCATATATAAATCTGCTCAATCAGACGGTTCAAATTTACACAGAGGAGGTTGTTCCCAACACAGATGAGGCTCATGGTCTTTTATTGGACTGCACCTTTGCTGGTTATCCAGGTAATGTCAGCTTCTTTGAAAAGGAAGGGAACCTTCATGGGTTTGATGCATTTCAGACCTCAGCTTTGACGTTAGCGACTTCTCGCGGTTATGCCAAACAGAAGATGGGATTGTTCCCGTCGGGTCTCAATTATAAGCACGAAGACTTTTTAAATTATTTGGAGAAGACCAGCGTAGAACAAGGTGAGCGCTTTAGGGCTGAAGCTGTATTGTCAGAGATTGAGGAATTGAGTTCAGGTGGACTTTTGGATGACCGAACGATTGTATCCTTTACTATTAACTTTAAGCCGAATCAGATTGAGTTTAGTGCTTTGCAATACGCAGCGGAGTTTAATCGTGTTATCGAAACGGCAGACAAGTTTGGTAATGCAGTAGTAGCTATTCGTGGACATGCGGATCCAACAAAAACTTTGGTGGATTTAGTCAAGGCCGGATTGACTAAGGGTACGCTAAAGCGTTCAGGGAGTCGTGGGAATTATAATTACTCATTAAATGGTCGTTCATTGAGCCTCAATAATACAGAACTTTTATTAGAAGCAATTGGTGAAGGGGCTTTTGATGGAGTAGAAGATTATAATCCCCGTCGAACAATGCAGGCAGCTTTAAATCTTTCTAGGAAAAGAGCCGAAGCCGTAAAGAGTTCGGTCATTACCTATGCAAAAGGTAAAGGTATTGCGGTTGATTTGTCACAGATTCAGCCGCAGGGAGTTGGTATTGGGGAGCCTTTCATTTCTAAGCCTCGTTCGGTTGCTGAGGCTGAGCAGAATATGCGGGTGGAATTCCGTGTTATTCGAGTTTCTGCAGAGGTCACTAAGGAATCGGATTTTGATTTTTAAAATATTTTAGATATTGCCAATGAGTCAGAAAAATAAAACCAGCAAATTTGTTTTGGGACTGCTAGCAGCTTCACTTTGGTTTGCGCCAATTAGCCGAGCTGAGGTGCAGGTTACGGATAATGTGGTTGTAGTAGTAGATGCATCTGGCTCAATGGGAACGCCTATGGCTGGTACGGATCGCATGTCAGTAGCAAGAGATGCGTTGAAGCAGGTGTTAGGACAGGTTCCAGAATCGACGCATGTTGGTGTTTTGGTTTTTCCAAGAGGTGACTGGGTATATCCTCTTGGCCCCCGCGTGGAGCAGCGGCTCAATGGGGCAATTGACAGTATACGTTCTGGCGGGGGTACACCCCTTGGATCATACATGAAACGTGGTGCTGACGCTCTATTGGAGGCTCGAAAAAAACAATTTGGCTATGGAACTTACAGATTGTTAGTTGTTACGGATGGCGAAGCTAATGATACAAATTTAGTTGAGGGCTATACACCTGATATCATTTCTAGAGGTATCACTATTGATGTAATTGGTGTGGATATGGAGTCTAAGCATACGCTAGCGACTAAAGTTCATACTTACAGAAGCGCAGATGATCCGGATTCCCTTAGGCAAGCTATTACAGAAGTGTTTGCTGAGGTTTCTGCTTCAGGCGCCGGCCAAACAGATGAGGACTCATTTGAATTGATTGCGGATCTGCCTAAGCAAACCGCTTCAGAGATGCTAAAATCCCTTTCAACTACTGGTAATGATCCGATACAAGACTATGCTGTGATGCGTCGAGCTAGGGCAATCCCACAGTCAAATTCATCTTCGTCTGGCTCGATAGTGCCTGTTCAGTCAAATGGAAATGATCAAAGCGATCTTGCTGTTTTACTTTTGGGATGCGGTTGTCCGCTTCTAATTTTATTAGGGATATATTCGGTAGTTAAAGCTTCTAAAAACAAAAAATAATGGCGGAAGGGAAAGGCTTTAAAGGCTGTATTGTTGCTGTAGTTTGGCTGGTTATTTTGGCCATTGTAGCAGTAACTGTTCGTTTTTTTTGGACAGAACCCCAAAAGGAAAAGCTTCAATCGGATACCGGTTCGAATAGTAGCTATTCTCACGAGGTAAAAATTCAAGCTGATCTTTTTAGTGGTTATTCGGTGCTTCGTTCAGAGGAAATGAAGAAGAACCTTCGTTATGATGGAGTCCGCTTGACGATGGTTAAAGATGAGGCTGACTACGATGCCCGGCTTGAAGCATTAGAGGATGGTGATGTTGAGATGGGTGTTTTCACGATTGATTCACTGCTCGTAGCTGGTGCTAAGTTGGGACGTTTTCCGGTGTCAATTGTGATGGTGATCGATGAGACTACTGGTGCCGATGCTGTATTGGCATTCGATAAAGGTGTTAAAACAGTTCAGGATCTCAATGCTTCAGACGCGGCTTTTGTACTTACGCCAAGTTCTCCCAGTGAGTTTTTGGCTCGTGTTGTCAAATCTCACTTTAACCTACCGAAATTGGGGAGTAATTGGATTGTGGAAGCCGATGGCTCAGAGGCGGTGTTCGAGATCATGAAAAATACGGACCGTTCCAAGAAACAAGCATATGTTTTGTGGGAACCGCATGTTTCTCAGGCTAAAAAAATTGAAGGAGTGAAAGTGTTGCTCGATAGCTCTAAGATTAAAGGGCTAATAGTGGATGTGCTAGTGGCAAGGCGTGAGTATTTACGTGATCATCCTGAAAAGGTTCGTTCAATTATTGAGGCTTATTCCCGGGCAGCCCATCATTACAGAAATGAATCCGAAGGATTCGCAGGCTTGGTTCGATCGGATGATCCAAGTTTGTCTGCGGATGGATCCAAGGCAATCGTTGGTGGTATCCAGTGGAAAAATACTCTTGAGAATTATGCGCACTTTGGCCTCGTGAAAGGAGTTGCTGCTGGTAATTTACTTACGATGGAAGACATGATTGGAAATGTTACTGAAATCCTATTGAAAACAAAGGCACTCGATTCTGATCCTCTCAAGGGAAATTATACTTCTCTATATTATGATAAAATTTTATCTGAAATGCGGTCAGACAATTTTCATCCTGCAAGCCTGATCGCTGGTTTGGGTCAGGGCACAACAGACTTGCAGGGTGTTCGAACCAATGCTCAATTGGGTAAGCTTAATGAAAGTCAGTGGGGTAGTTTACGAGCGGTAGGAGATCTCAATGTACAGTCGATTGGTTTTCGTCGAGGTTCTGCTGCAATTTCTCTGTCAAGTGAACATGAATTGCGCAGGCTAAAGAAGATGTTGGATAATTTTCCGAGTTTCTATCTTCGTATTGTTGGTCAGACTCGATCGCAAGGCGATGCTGAGGCTAATCGGCGTCTGGCAGAGATTCGTGCTAAATCAGTTGGAGAGTTCCTTCAAAATGATGGCGTCTCACGCTCTAGAATGCGAACTGAGGCGGCTCCATCTGCTTCTAAGTCTGGTTCTGCCCAATCTGTAAGATTTGAGGTGGGCCAGGTGCCATTCTGAGTCAAAAACCAATCGCTTTATTGAAAGCGTAGCGTTGACTCATCCATTATTTCTGACGAACTTGTTCTCCCCTGTGATTGGGGAGTGATGTGAGTGAAGAAAAGAACATAGCTAAGCGAGTAATAGCGGACATTCTTTCTAGTCCGATGGTCATTTTCCCATTCATGGTGGGAACGACTGCATTTGCATCGCTTTTTGCGCTTGGTCTTAAAGGGTCTGCCTTTTTTGGGGCGATGCTTATCGGTGTAGGTGGTGTGCTTGGTTCGGGGGGGATGTTTTTAACTAAAATGATCCTAGGACGCGATGAGCGGGTTAAAAAAATTGTTGAAGAATCACGCGACAAAGCCAAACAGGCTAAACTCAAGCGGCTTGATCACTTTCATCATAGGTTGACTATGGATGGTGATTCTCGAACCGAAGATTCAATGCAGGATTTGCGGTCACTGCGACAGGCATTTAGTCAGCTAGGCAAAATTGCACCTGATTTAAATATGGCAATGATAGATGAGATTCAGAAGCGAGCTGAGGAGTTGTTTCAACAGTGTGTTAGTTCTTTGGAGAAGACGCTTCAGCTTTGGAAGACAGCGGACAGTCTAGCTTCAGAGATGGCTCGAAAGCCGATTCTAGAACAGAGAGAGAAATTGGTGGGTGAAGTAGTTGGAACGGTAGAGCATATGAGTCAGACTCTTGCTGCGGTGCAAGGTATCACTAACAAAAGTGATGGTGACGCTCGATTGCAACAGCTTAGAGGGGAGCTGGATCAAAGTCTTGAAGTGGCAAAAAAGGTTGAACAAAGAGTGGATTCATTGTTAAATACAAGTTCCTTGAATAAATTAGGTAAAATTAATAATCCTCCCTCAGAATGAATCCACTTGCTGCAGTTTGGAGATGGTGTAAAGCCGTTCTTTATCTGGTTACTGGTCAGATCGATAAATCACGTCGAGTCTTGGATAAAAATCCAAATGTCTTGAAAGCGAAGTTTGATGACGTAATTAAGAGCAAGGTTGATCAGATACATACTTACAAGCAGGCCGTTGCAAAATTAATAGCTCAGCAAGAGAAAAAAATGGCCAAGCTAAAGGCCTTAACTGAAGAAACCAAGAAGCTTGAAACTCTTAAGGCGGGGGCACTCGCAATGGCCAAGCAGACAGTAACTAAGTTGCAGAATGAGGGTCAAACAAAGGAGGAAATTCATTCGAGTGAACAGTACAGAAAATGTCTCGCCGCTTTCAACGACTTTGCTGCAAGCGTTACTGAAAAGCAGGATCATATCAAGGACCTTGAGGGTGATATTGCTGAATACGACGACAGTTTGGCTAATCATAAAGTTAACCTACAGCAATTAACCCGTGATATAGATAAGCTTAAGAGCGAAGCTGCCGATGCGGTTGCGGACGTTATTACCTCCAAAGAGGAGACGGACCTGGCAGACATGCTTAATGGTATCTCACAAGATGGGATGGCGAAAGAATTGCAGGACATGCGGGATCTCCGTAATGAGATGCGAGCTGAAGCGCGAGTTTCACGTGAAATGGCCGGTACTGATGGCAAGGCGCAGGAAGCGGAATTTTTGGAGTATGCGAGAACTAATACGGCTACCGATGAGTTTGATTCTTTGCTTGGTTTAGCTGAAGGAGTGGAGACTGCTCCAATAGAAGCTAAACAAGAGGATACTTCTAGTTCGGAGAGTTCCCTACCTGAGTAATACATTTTTAAATTGGCCCCCTATTTTTTGGGGGCTTTTTTTTA
>Ga0066836_10002134_pt1 | contig 10560 bp, 9 predicted proteins | sample ETNtaG_18_FD_71568 | JGI IMG/M metagenome (GOLD analysis project Ga0066836, IMG submission 71568) | Marine microbial and viral communities from oxygen minimum zone, Eastern Pacific Ocean - ETNP201302SV91 | ecosystem: Environmental > Aquatic > Marine > Oceanic | place: Pacific Ocean: Eastern...
GCCCAAATTTCATGGATTTTACGCCCTTATTTCGTTTCCCCTGGACTGCAAGTGGAATTTCTCAGGGCCGATCCCTTTGATGGAAACTTCTATGAAGCGGTGTTCCGCGCCATACGCAACGTCACTAACTTTTAAACCTACACTTAATTACTGAACTCCTAATAATACTATGACCAAAGAAGCACAGTCGGACATAAACACACCACCGCCGGTTCTACCCAACTACCCTAAACAAGATCTGAAACAGGGCTACGAACCTCTTGAAGGAGGTTGTACACTCCCCAACTTGATCAACAAACTACTAAAGAAACCCCTTTCGATTGTTTATGAACTGGAGATGAAAAACAATGTCGGCAAAATCACATGCCTCTTACTTTTGATTGCAACCATGTCATTTTCTGTTTTCGGGATCGTAGTCGGCACCTTTTCCTGGGACGTCCAAATCTGGGCCGCACCTCTGAAAATCGTTTTTGGGTTACTGTTTAGTGGGCTCATTTGTCTGCCGAGTCTCTACATATTCACCTGTATGGGTGGTCTGGATGCCAAGTTTTCTTCAGTATCCGGCATGCTCTGCGCACTAATGGCGCTATCCGGACTACTACTGATTGGATTCGCTCCCGTGGTCTGGCTCTTCAGTGTATCAAGCACTTCAACCACCTTTCTCGGGTTTCTGCTCATTGTACTCTGGGTGATATGTGCCTGCTTCGGGCTTTCTCTCGTCTTTCGTTCTGGACATGCCCTTGGTATGACCAATGCGGGTCACTTCGCCGTCTGGGGCCTGATCTTTCTATTAGTCACTCTCCAGATGACGACAACCCTTCGCCCCATCATCGGCAGCGAAGAAAAACTGGTCAATTTCGAGGAAAAGAAATTTTTTTTGAGCTACTGGTCCGAGCAAATGATGCAGGAACGCTGAGGCTTGTGTTTTTACATATACAGCAACAGAACATTAATAATTAAAACCAAGGAAAATGAAAAAACTGCTCAAAACAACAATCACAGTCTCAATTCTGTGTTTAGTAGTTATGCTAACTTCATGCACCGAGACACCCAAACATGTTTCCGGTGCAAAATTCAAAAGTGAATATGAACTTGGCAGCCATCAAACCATGCACCTATCCGAATACTTGGGTGAGAAAGATGGCAGATTTTATCTTCGTCGCAAGTCGATGTCCTTACTAAACAAAAATAAATGGAATGAAGAGATTTGGTACGCAATAGCTGAGGATCTTGAACCAGCATTCCTCAACAAGCTCAGGAAGGAAGCCAAGGCGGGTGAAGAATTGAAATTTGACAGGCAGTAATCCATCATTTGAAAATCAACCTGCCACTTCAAATTATCTTCAAAAATTTAGCTTGGCTTGGCATGGTGCGGCGCATGTTTTCAGTTATACGCTTGACAAGGCATTTGACTGTTTTGGCGACAGTTGCCGGATCGCTTGTTTTTTTGGCGCAGGGTCTTGGTGCGGCAAATCGCTCCGTGCCGAAGGTGGACCGGGAGGTGCCTCGCAATATCATATTTGTCCTGGCGGATGATCATCGTTTTGACGCGATGGGTTTTGCCGGGCATCCGTTTTTGGAGACACCCAATCTGGATCGAATGGCCAAGGGAGGCGCCTGGTTCCCGAACGCGTTTGTCACGACGTCGCTTTGTTCCCCAAGCCGTGCAAGCATTATGACGGGGCAATATGCTCACAATCACAATGTGGTGGATAACTACAACCCGCTTCCGAAGGGGCTAATTTTCTTCCCCGAATACATGCAGGAAGCCGGGTATGATACAGCTTTTGTCGGGAAATGGCACATGGGCGGGAACATCGATCACGCTCAACCCGGCTATAACCACTGGGTCAGTTTCAAGGGTCAGGGGACGTATTGGCCGGATGGCCGGGGCACAAGCCGCAAGGTGCCGCAGAATAGCTACGACGGATTAAACGTCAACGGCAAGCGAGTCCCGCAGAAAGGCTACATCACTGACGAGTTGACGGATTACGCCCTGGATTGGCTGCGCTCCCGTAAGGGGGACAAACCTTTTTTTTTGACGCTGTCGCATAAGGCTGTTCACGCGGATTTTGTTCCAGCTGACCGGCATAAGGGACGGTACAAAAATAAAAAACTGCCATTGCCGAAAACATTTGTGAAGGGCGGTAAAAACTTCCTTAATAAACCGCGCTGGTTGCAAGATCAACGGAATAGCCGTCATGGCGTGGACTTTGCCTATAACCTGCCGGACTTCGATTTGAACGCGTATTATACCCGCTACTGCGAAACCCTTCTGGCGATCGACGAAAATCTTGGACGACTTTTTAAGCTGCTGAAGGAGCGGGATTTATTGAAATCCACATTGGTGGTCTACATGGGAGACAACGGTTTTCAGTTTGGTGAGCAAGGCCTAATCGATAAACGAACGGCATACGAAGCGTCGATGCGCATACCTTTTCTGATGCATTGTCCCGATGTTATCCAAGCTGGATCGGTGATAAAAAAGGTTGTAGCCAACATTGATGTGGGGGCGACGCTGCTTGAAACTGCGGGGCTTTCTACTCCGAAACAAATGGATGGCCGCAGTTTCTGGCAGTTGGCCAAAGGCAACGACATCCCGTGGCGCGACTATGTGCTCTACGAGTATTTTTGGGAACGTAACTATCCGCACACGCCAACAACCCACGCCGTGCGTGGGGAGCGTTTCAAATATATCCGTTATCACGGGCTTTGGGACACGGATGAGTTGTACGACCTTCTTAACGATCCGGATGAAACAACCAATCTAATTTTCGAGCCGGAGCATAAGGAAACCGTAGCCATGCTGAACAAGCGTCTGTTTGAGTTGCTGGCAGAGAGCGAGGGAGAGAGTTTGCGCTTGGCTCCGGACCGTGGGCCAACGTTTCCCAAACGGCATCCGCAGCGCTCCGAGGCGGCGGATTTTCCAAAACAATTTTACGGCACGCGCGAATAATTTAACTTACTTGACCAAGCGCAGCTTGACGCATGGCCAAGCGGTATTAACCATTCCCGCCGATTTTTACCATGACAGAGGAACTGAATTTTTTACCGAGTTTGACCGGCTCTTTTGCCAAGCCGGCTGCTGAAAATCCCACAGTGGAAATGGTCGAGGCCGCCTACCGGCATCACGGTTTACACTGGCGGTATATCAACACGGAAGTCGGCCCGGAGAATTTAGGAGCGGCGGTTGCCGGTGCCCGCGCCATGAATTGGGCCGGGTTCAACTGTTCGCTGCCGAACAAGGTCGAGGTGATCCAATACATCGATGGCTTGGGAGAATCGGCAGAGGTGATTGGTGCTGTGAACTGTGTCGTTCGTCGTGGGGACAAACTCATTGGTGAAAACACGGACGGCAAAGGTTTCTTGAAATCGCTGGAAAAAGTCGTCGATCCAGCAGGTAAACGCGTCGTCATGTTTGGTGCCGGCGGAGCGGCTCGAGCGATTGGTGTCGAAGTGGCGTTGGCTGGTGCGACTCATATTAAGATCGTGAATCGCTCGAAGGATCGCGGGCTGGAATTGGTCGCGTTGTTGAACGATAAAACTCCGGCAGAGGTAATATTTGAAAAATGGGACGGTGATTACTCGGTTGCGAATGGAGTTGATGTCGTAATCAATGCCACGTCGATCGGCTTGTATCCTGATATCGATGCTCGCTTGGCTTTGAACTTGGATTCGCTGTCAGCGGACATGGTGGTGGCCGACGTGATTCCGAATCCGCCGCGAACGAATTTCGTCAAGGATGCCGAGGCACGCGGCTGCAAGGTGCTCGACGGCTTAGGTATGCTTGTGAATCAAGGTATCACCGGCATCGAATACTGGACCGGCGTGACGGTGGACGGCATTGTGATGCGCAACCGCCTCGAGGAATTATTCGGCGCTTAGGCTCCGTCCGGGATGTTTTCGCCTTTCCATGGTCGAGAATGCTACGTACCGTTGGGCGTCAACATTACAGCATTATGAAACTGGGAATGATTAATTCGGCTTGGGAGCAACACGGCGTTGGCCTTGTGGATGGCCTCAGGAAAACCAAGGAATTGGGCTTCGACTGTGTTGATATTTTCGAGGACCCGATTGAGCCGCAGGCCGCAGACCGCATCACCGAGATCAAGCAGACCTGCGACGAACTCGAACTGCCGATCATCAGCGTGGTCGGCGTAAGCGTTGGCCTGGTGGATTTCAACCCGTCGGTTCAGCGCTTCCACGTTGAGCGCTGCAAGCGCTACCTCGACATGGGTGCGACGTTTGGCGCGAAAAACTACCTGCTCGTCATCGGTGAATACATTTGGCAGAAAGAGGTCATCCCGCCGGAGGAGCAATGGCGGTTCGCTGTCGAAAACTGCAGACTTCTTGGCGACTACGCCGGCGAACGCGACCTCGAGATCGTCATTGAGCTTGAGCCGTTCCACATGTCGCTCGTCAACAACATTGGCGAGATGGATCGCTTCCTGACCGACGTGAACAATCCGGCCGTGAAAGCGAACATCGATATCAGCCACATGGTGCTTAGCGACAGTCCGCCTGAGTCACTTGCCGCGCTCAAGGGCCGGGCCGGGCACGTGCACATTTCCGATTGCGACGGCAAGGTACACGGTGACCTGCCGCCAGGCCGGGGAGCAGTGCCGTTCGAGGGCTACATGCACGCGATCAAGGATCTGGACTTCGACGGCGCGATCAGCCTTGAGCTCGAATACGCGCCTGATCCCTCCCAAATCGTCGAGTGGGTCACCGAGGCTTATTCCGCCACTGATCGCTTAATGTCAGCCATAAATTTACGTCATTAACGCGCATGTCTGACGACTGGAAAGCCAAGTTTCGTGAACTGTACCAATCCGCGCAAGAACGCTACCGTGCCGGGCGCACCACCACGCTGACCCTCTTCGAGCCGGACGAGGTCTCTTTTCTTGCCACGATCGGTTGCTCCACGCAGGAACTGTTTGATTTCGTGGAGGACAGCATCAACTGGGACGACGTTGAGTACGACCAGGTCGAGGGCGTCACGGAGTTGCGGCGCGATTATTTCTTGAACACGCTTCGCAGTGAATCGGCCACAACCAAGATCGACCCCGACAAGATCCCGGCCAAGACGGACGAAGTCGATGGCATTGCCTGGCTGCCGCGCCTCATTGTCAAGGCCCGCGCCAAACTCGCCGGCGAACTCCCGTCCGAGTTGATGTACGGCTGCGGCGGCGACCGGCCGTTCCTGGGCGGGCGCAACTCGAATCTCGTCGACTTCCTGCGCGTCACCCTCGAAGCCGGCGACAACGACCGCGTGATCATTGACTACATCAAGAACTGCGCGACCAAGGGCTGACGTGCCTCCCGAGCCATTGCCAAGCAAAGACACCAACGGTGTAATTCGGCTTCGTGGCGTCCGACACAACAACCTTAAGAATCTCGACCTCGACCTGCCCAAAGGCAAATTGATCGTGTTCACCGGGCTGAGTGGTTCCGGTAAAAGTTCGCTCGCTTTCGACACGCTTTTTGCCGAAGGCCAGCGCCGCTACGTCGAGACATTCTCGCCGTACGTCCGCCAGTTTTTTGACCGAATGGACAAGCCGCAGGTCAATCGCATCGACGGCATCCCGCCGGCGATCGCACTAGGCCAGCGAAACACCGTCCGCACCACGCGCTCGACCATCGGCACGATGACCGAGATCTGTGACCACATGAAAAATCTGTGGACGCACCTAGCCCAATGCCACTGCGACCATTGCGGTGAACCCGTGACCCGCGACGAGCCGCTTGGCATTTGGAAGGCGCTGCTGGACAGCCAAACCACCGAAGCACTGGTCACGTTCGATGTGCCGTTGTCGGACAAAATTTCAATTGCCGAGTCGCTGCAACTCATCAGCAAACAGGGCTACCGGCGTATCATCGATCCCACCTCAAAAACCAAGCGAGGTAAGCTGCCGGAATTGCTGCGTATCGAGGAGGCGGCCAAACGCTTGGGCAAGCGCAAGCTCACGTCGCTGACCGTCGTGCAGGATCGCATCCGCTTGGTCAAAGGCAGCCGCGCGCGGTTTCTCGAGTCGGCCGGACAGGCGTACCAGTTCGGCAAGGGTCACCTCGCCGTTCACACAGAAGTGCTTGCTCAACAGCGATTTAGCCGGCATTTCCACTGCGCTGCGTGCGACGCCGAGTACCGCGACCCGTCGCCGGCGCTGTTCAGCTTCAATAACCCTGTCGGCGCCTGCCCGGAGTGCAAGGGCTTCGGCCGAATCATCTCGATCGACTACCGGCTCGCGATGCCGGACCTCACCAAGTCGATCGCTGGGGGCGTCGTCAAGCCTTGGCAAACTGGGCACGGCGTCGAATGCCAGCGAGAGATGATGGCCGCCGCGAAGCAGGATGGCATCCCGACCGATTTGCCGTTCAACAAGCTAACAAAAAAAGCGCGCGACTGGGTAACCCACGGCGAGCCGAACTACGGCAAGCCGGGCCGCACCTGGCCCGACGCATGGTATGGAGTAGCCGGTTATTTCCGCTGGCTGGAGAGCAAGGCCTACAAGATGCACGTCCGCGTTTTGCTCTCGCGCTACCGCAGCTACACAACGTGCCCTGGGTGCGAGGGGCAGCGCTTCAAGCCGGACTCGCTCCGCTTCAAGCTCGACCACACCGGCACCGGTGACTGGCTCACGCTCTCCGATCTTTACCGGCTCCCCATCCGCGACGCAGCGGGCGTGATCAACGAACTCGCCGACCGCCTCGACCTCAATCGGGCCGATGCACTCGCGCCGGTGTTGGCCGAGGTGCGCGGGCGGCTCGACGCGATGGTGCGCATCGGCCTTGGCTACCTCACGCTCGACCGGCCGACGCGCACGCTCTCCGGCGGCGAAACCCAGCGCGTCAACCTCACCGCCTGCCTCGGCTCGAAACTGGTCAATATGCTTTATGTGCTCGACGAGCCAAGCGTCGGGTTGCACCCGCGCGACACAAATCGGCTCGTCGGTCTGCTGGAAAACCTGCGCGACCTCGGCAACACGCTCGTTGTCGTCGAGCACGAAACCGGCGTAATCCGCCGTGCCGACCATGTCGTTGACCTTGGCCCGGAGCGGGGCGAGCGGGGCGGCGAGATCGTGTACAACGGCCCCGGCTCGCGCCTGGCCAAGTGCCGCGCCTCGCTGACGGCCGCGTACCTCTCCAGTCGAAAAAAACTAGAGCCGCCCCCGGCCCGCACGGTGAGCGCACGCACGCCTCGACTGCGCTTGGCCAAGTTTTCCGGGAACAACTTGAGCGACTTCGCGGTGGACATCCCGCTTGGCCGCTTGGTTTGCGTGACCGGCGTCAGCGGCTCCGGCAAAACAACACTCATTCGCGACGGCCTGCTCCCCGCCCTACGCGACAAACTCGGCGGCACGCCGGCGGACGCCCGCTTGGCCAGGCTGACCGGCTGGCGGTTGCTCAAGTCCGTGATGATGGTCGATCAGTCGTCGCTGGGCCGCACGCCACGCTCGAACCCGGCCGTGTACATCGGCGCGTTCGATGACATTCGCAAACTGTTCGCCGCCAGCCCCGAGGCCAAGGCGTTTGAGCTGCCCGCCGGGGCGTTTAGCTTCAACTCCGCGCAGGGCCAGTGCGGCTACTGTCGCGGCACCGGATTTGAAAAAATCGAGATGCAGTTTTTGAGCGACGTGTTCATCAAGTGCCCCGAGTGCAACGGCCGCCGCTACCGCGACCACGTGCTCGAGGCCAGGCTCACGCCGCCCTTGGCCAAGCACTTGGCTTGGAACATCGCCGATCTGCTCGACGCCACCGCTGACAAGGTGATCCTGTTTCTCGACGGCTACCCCGACTCGCGCCCGGCGGCCAGGGCACGCGCCAAGCTGCAATTGCTAAGCGATGTCGGCTTGGGCTACCTGCGACTTGGCCAACCGGTGAACACGCTTTCCGGCGGCGAGAGCCAACGACTGAAACTCGTCCGCAGCCTCGCCGAGGCGCACAGCAAGCGCACTGCCACCGGCCCAACGCTGTACCTCTTCGACGAACCGACGACCGGCCTGCACTTTGACGACATTCGGCTCCTAGCCAGAGTGCTGCACCGCCTGGTGGACGAGGGTCACTCGGTACTGGTGGTGGAGCATAATTTGGATTTAATCCGCCAAGCCGACTGGGTGATCGACCTCGGCCCCGACGCCGGCGACGAAGGCGGCCAACTCGTCGCCCAAGCCACACCCCCCACCCTCGCCAAAAACAAAAAATCCCACACCGCGAAAGCCCTGCGCGCGGGATGATCCGCCGGCACTATTGCAGTATTCCCTTTAGTCTCCGGAGCGGTTGGTCCACATGCCGAGGGTTGAGTCTTTGATGAGGCTCACGTGGCCGTCCTTAAAATTGCGTTGAAGCCGTTGCTGTCGCGTTTATGGACATGGCCAGTTGGGATTTTGGGTTCCGGGGAATTCGCCACAAAGGCGGGCATTTTGTCGATTGGCCAAGCGTACTTTTTTGTCGCGAACTTATTTGCCGCGTGCCGTACGCTGCGTGCCGCGCTTGGGCTTATGCAATTCGGATCGCTCCAACTAAAATCCAATCTATTTCTCTCGCCACTGGCCGGGTACACGAATCTGCCGTTCCGGCTCGTTCTGCGCGAGGTGGGCGGCCTAAGCCTCGCCACGACCGATCTCGTCAACGCCCGGTCGCTGCTCGAGCGCAACGCCAAAGCGCTCAAGCTCATCGAGACGAACGAGGCCGATAGCCCGTTTGCCGTACAGTTGTTTGGCTCGGTGCCGGAGGAGATGCGCGACGCGGCTCAGTACCTAGAATCGATTGGCGTGGACTCGATCGACATCAACATGGGCTGCCCGGTACGCAAGGTCTGCAAGACCGGCGGCGGCTCGGCAATGATGACCGATCTGGACGACACCGCACACCTCGTGAAAATGATGGTCGATTCTGTAAAGATACCGATCACGGCCAAAATGCGTCTCGGCTGGGACGACAAAAACATCACCGCGCCCGACTTGGTGCGTGTGCTTGAAGGCGTCGGTGTAACGGCGGTTTTCATCCATGGTCGGACGAGAGAGCAGGGTTTCACCGGAGGCGTAAACCTCGTGGGTATCCGCCAAGTGGTCGGGGCGGCGCGCGAGATCCCCGTGATCGGCAACGGCGACATCACGACGCCGGAGTCGGCCAAGCACATGATGAACGCCACCGGCTGCCACGGAGTAAGCGTCGGCCGGGGCGCGTTTTACAACCCGTGGATTTTCAAACACACCGAGCACCATCTACGCACCGGCGTACTGCTGCCCGAGCCGAAATTTACGGAGCGAGTGCGCGTGATGCGACGGCATTTTGACCTGATGTTAGAGGTGTTCGGCGAGCAGCGCGGCTGTCTAATGTTCCGCAAAGTCGCCCCGTGGTACGCCAAGCGCTTCGGCCCAGTGAAGCCGTTCAACAAAGCGGTCGTGCTGATCTCGACACGCGAGGATTTTGAGTCAGCGCTGGCTGACTACCTCGAGTGGCGGCGACAGTTTTCCGATGATGACGGAGAGCTCACCGAGCGCTATCGTCAGAACCCAATGATGCCGTCCTTTATGAAGGACGATAACGAACCTGCCGACGCGAAGCGCAAGACCATCCCCGTGCCCAAGGGCCCAGTTGAGGTGTGGTAAAAAAATCCCGCAGGCCAAGGCCAGCGGGATTTGTCTAAGCTTGTTAATGCAAAAACTTATTCACCAGATGAGGGCCGGCTCGGGCGCTGACCGCCGCGACCTTCACCACCACCTGAGGGACGCTGGCCACCGCGACCTTCACCGCCACGGGACGGACGCTGGCCGGATGCACCTCCGCGGCCACCGAAATTTGGACGCAACTCGTCTTCGGTCAACTTGCCATCTTTATTCTTGTCGAGCTTTTTAAGGGCTGCAACGGCACCCTTAATTTCCTCGGGGGAAATCTCACCGTTGCCATCACTGTCCAGTGCGCTCATCACAGGGAACATCCGCATAAAACCACCTGGTCCTCCCTGACCACCACGGCCACCGGACTGCGATCCACGCTCACGACTTGTTCCGGACGGACGTTGACGACGCTCGGCGCCCTGACCCCGTTCACGACTCTGTCCACCAGCCGCTCGGTCCGGGCGTTCACGACGCTGAGCACCTTCACCCCGCTGGCGACGCTGTTCACCAGCTGCTCCGGACGGGCGTTCACGACGCTGAGCACCTTCACCCCGTTCGCGCCCACCGCGTTCCTGCGCGATTGCATCACCTGCCATCATGCCAAAACATGTGACAGCCATTACTAGTTTATATGTCATCTTTTTCATAACACCAAATCAATGGTCTGCTTCAAATATACGATCCACCCTGAAGATGGGTTACAATTTTAGTACACCCACGGACGAGCTTGCTTGATGGATAAAGTTCCATCCCTGGTAATCTTAAACTCAACTTCCATCGCAAATTTTATATCTTCCAAGGTTGTCCCGTATAATTTACTGAACTTGCTGTGAATCTTACCCAAATACCTGTTCATCTGCTCAAGTTGATTCTCGGTCATAATTAATTTATCACCTTTTAACTGATTGGACCTTCGCATCACCTTGTAATCACTCGGCCG
>Ga0066836_10002141_pt1 | contig 10538 bp, 15 predicted proteins | sample ETNtaG_18_FD_71568 | JGI IMG/M metagenome (GOLD analysis project Ga0066836, IMG submission 71568) | Marine microbial and viral communities from oxygen minimum zone, Eastern Pacific Ocean - ETNP201302SV91 | ecosystem: Environmental > Aquatic > Marine > Oceanic | place: Pacific Ocean: Eastern...
ATCCTCGTTAGAGAATGTCAAGTTGAGTGTTTGAATTGTATCCTGTGATGTTACTTTCTTCTGGAATGTAACAGGACCAGAGAATACAGATTCTAACTGGTTAGATGCACCACCAATAACCGTTAGTTTATCGGTAAGCACAATCTCAGAGAAGGTCTCAATAGTTGTACCTTCCTCACCCAACACGTTAAGTTGAGCAATATCTTCGTTGGTTATCTGACCTGTAACTGGGTTAATAACCTGGTTACCAACAAACAACTCACCATCACTGTTAACACCAGAGTAGTATGCAACACCTGCACCTTCTTTAAGTGACTGTGATAGTCTAACTGCTACTGGTGATAACACCTCTACCTGAGTAGATGGGAAGGCAGTTGAGTAGTTACCTGGACCAAAACCAAGGTATTCAAACGTGTGACCTGATGCTCTTAGAATTGAGTAACGTCTCAACTCACAGAGTAGAGGTTGTACTGAGTTATCAGCATTAAGTTTAAGAGGTATCTTACGCTCCTCTGCATCACCTAATCGTGCTGTAACTGAGATACCATTCAATACGTTTGAAGTAGTATTGTATCCTAAGTTATTCTCACCCTCTAGTAGATAGAATTGAGAAGTTTCCTTAGTGATTGACCGTTGTGTATCCTCATTAGGTGTTGGTGATGCACCATCAGTAGTAGTAACTGATCCAATAGTCTCATTACTTGCTATTGATACTGATGCAGCAGGGTCAGCAACTGGATTATCTCTGTCAAATGCAGGATATAAGTCTACTGTTGCCTGTGAGAATGCAAAGTCATTGAAGTTTGACGTTGATGGTGCTACTGAAGCATTTAATAGCGTCAGATAGTATACACCGTCAGTCACACCTCTTACAAAGTCTATGTGTGTCTCTACTGCATAAACGTAATATGTCTTGGTAAATGCTGGAGAGTTTGTCTCACTACTTCGTGGTTGTATAACGAAACCAGTAATGGGTTCTCTTGGAACAGGGAATGCATCCTTGTCCAATACATAGCGGTACCTGTAAATCCTGTCAACAAGGTTTCTAGCATCTGGTACCCTTCGGACGAATGTAGTAGGAGTAAATCCTAGGTTCTGATAAAGACTGTTTGCCTGTAGTGTAGTATAGATGGTATTCTGTGCTCCATCTACCTGAATATACCACTGACTATTACTGCTATCCCACTTGAGTGGTGAATCATCATCACCTGCTCTAGTACCTGTTACACTGGTACCACTTGGGTTAATCTCAGCATAGTGTGTAGTAGGTTCACTTGCTCCAGAGGCAATTAGGAGCACATACAGGCGATCTGGGGTGTTAACGTCATCACGTCTAGCACCTACAGTATAACCCTGTATCTTACTTGGTGGTCTACCTGTCTCTACAGTATAACCATAGAGGAATAGTTTTGTTGGGTCTGCAACACTACGTGTCTTAGTAATGTCAATCGTTACCCAGTTAATTGATATCTCTTCAACGTCACTCAGCGACTTTGGTGGGATAACGTGCGTGATTTGACCCGCTTTATCCTTCGTAAATGCTGCTGCCTTAAATCCTTTAGATCGGAGAGAAGTGTTTCCGAAGTTTGAGTTTGAGTTGGTGATTGAGAGGTCTCCTCCACTATCTGAGAAGAAGTGGTCTCCGAAACCCACGGCAAAAACCGAAACGACCTGAATAAACGCATCATTAGAGGCTTTGATGTGTCTATGTCGCCAACCCTTTCGGTATTTGGCGAGTCCATTAATGTGAGCACCGCTTCCCGCAGCTTGGGCCTCATATGCTCCAGTGCTCTGGTTGTAAAGTACGAACGCTCTGTCATCTTTCTGTAGCGAAATCCCAGTAAACTGGGCAACAACCATCGATTTGAAACCTGTTGCTTGGCTACCATCAGCATGCATCCCGTTGATTCCCCACACAGAGCGTAGAGAACAGTTAAAGACGTATGGAGAGGCACTATCAACCGTATCAATCTCGACTTTGACGAGTATGTTATTGCCTAGTGCATTACCAGATGGCTCAGCGGACATCTGATATGTAAATTGGTTACCTTGTGCAGATGTGACAAGGAAACTACCATTATAAAGTAGTGCATCTTGGTCAGTAGGACCTGTGACACCACTAATGTTAACAGCAACACCAACAGAGAAACCGTGGTTCTTGGGGTTACCCAATTCATCCACAGTAAATGCAGTTGCTGTCTGGCCATTACGGATAATCTGCGATACCGCAAATTCATCAGAAATAGGACCAACGATTCTGTTTTCCTCAACCCTTGCTTGCATCTGGTCCTGTGCAGGAATACCAGAGGTATCAGGAATAACAGCGTATCCTTTGGATATCTTTTGATAATATAATTCTAAGTCATCTTTATTAGCAAACTCAAAACATGTGAGTTTGTGGTGTGAGAAGTTTGGTGCAATCTGTGATAGGTCATCACGATAGTATACACCAGTGCTATCTCCATCAAAGAATGATTGTTGCCAGAAATAGCAACCACCAGTTAGTTTGAATATAGCAGAAGGTTCTGGTTCGTTAGAAGCAGTTATCCCCAGTGAACCTTGTACTGTAGGATAAGGTACATACTTAGGTGTAACTTTCGTTCTTCTAAGGTCGCTTCCGACAACGGAACAACCTCTGGGGACCACAACGCCACCACGAGACGAGTTGAATTTATATAACTCGTTAGCAGCGGAGGTAAGGTCAAAGTTAGTATTCTCGTTGAAGGGTTGTATCTGATTATAATCAGCTAAACCTGGACGATTGTCTATCACATACTCAGATGGATAGAGATAGATGGAGAAGGCATCAAACTCGTCGTTTGAAAGTCCAACTCTATATGAAAATCTGGAGACCTCTAAAAAAGCACGTTGCAACGTCTTAAATGGACGCAATGCTGAGTTACCTCGGTTGTCATATGCATCCGATGCATCAAAGTCGTCGGGGTTGACGTATATAATACGTCCCGTCCTCGACGTGATGATATTCTTTAAGCGAGTAAGTGCCATTGATGGATTATCCTACTGATATATTTATTGGGGTAAATTACCCGCCGACATTGATTTTACTCATATTAAGCACAGTGAAATCGTCAGACGCAGCTTCAAAACCGTTGACAACATAACTAAGATCTGCTGCTGAGGAATACACCAACAGATTTTCTCCAGGTCCAACAACAAGACTTGTATTCTTATCAGTTACCTTGGTTGCGATAGCTTTATCATAGAAGATATATTCGCCATCAGAATAGATTCCAGTCTGGTCAGTATGTACTGCTGTGGAAATAGATGCAACATCAAATGTCAACGCTGCTCCTCCACCACCACCTAGCTGTGAATCGTTAATTGTAAGAGTATCAGATGCAGCATGACCGAAACCACCATCAATGATAGTGACTGTCGCTGCTCCAGATCCATCAACTACAACTGTAAACTTACTTGTAGTCAAATCTCCACTACCACCCGTTGCATTGGGTGAAATACTTGCGTAGGTACCTGCTGTCCTTGAGGCATCAGCAGCACCAATACTATTTACTGTTAATGCTTTACCAGTAACAGGTCTAACCATGATACGAGTACCATTGTTTAGTGTAGGACTATCATAGAAGTCATCATTAGCAGCAAATGCTGCAGATCCTTCTCCTAATGCTACCTTCAAGTGACATGTCGATGCATCAAAGTCTTGGACATATCCATAAGGTCCAGCACTAACACCACTTGGTTGAACAGTTTGCGTAACGTTATTAAGGGTAAAGGTATCACCAGCAACAAGAGGTTCACCAGTTACATCGTAGATGTAAACGTCACCATATACAGGGTCAAACTGAACCTGTACACCGAAACCAACTCCTAATGTGGTACCAGTGGGACTACCATCAGCATAGGCAGACATGTTAACTTCAGTTGATGTAGTTACATCAATAGAGGTATATGAGTTTGCAGAACCAGCAGTACCTACCTTACTAACTCCAGAAGTGTATTCAGTACCTGACCCGTTAGGACCTTCAGAATCATCTGCTGATAATTTTAACGGATAGTTAGTACAACTAGAATCCGACAAGTCAAAGATATATGTCCTTCCTTGCGTGAATTGAATACTACTATTAAGAATATGGTCTGTAGCACCAGCAGAAGTAAGAGATACAATATACTTTGTATCGTCTGTTGCTTGTGTGCTAACAGCATAGTCAACAGTAGCACTAGCGTTTGAATTACCACCAGTGAAGGATTCACCCTCAGTCCAGTAGTTTGCTAGATACACACCATTATCTGTTAGTAGAGTAACGTTAACACCATTGTTATGGTCAACGTCACCAGTACCATACTTTGCTCGTTGGACTGTTAGGTCATTACCGTTAACAGCATCAATAGTTAAAATCTCATTATCGATTAAGCACTTACCACCAGAAATGAATCCAGTAGAGTCAGCAACCGTTAACGTGACATCACCAGCAGCATAAGTACCACCTTCATCAATAGTGGTAACTGTAGCAGAAGCAGACCAAGCATTAATCGCCAATCCAGCAGGAATTGCTCTTGGAGTTGTGCCTAGGACTCCTCTAGTAATAGTAAGGACGTTAGTAGTTGTGTTAATACCACTGGAATCAATGGTAACAACTTCAGTAGCAGTACCACCAACAGCAACCGTCTCAGGACCAAGTGTGAGATACATCCCATCACCTAGACCAGTGTTACGTGAAACGTTGAAAGCAGTTGCACCTGATGCAACGTCAGTATATTCAGCAGTTAATCCAGTACCAGCACCAGATGATCCTCTAAATTTAGCAGTAAATCCTGATGTTGCTCCAGTTAGAGTCTCACCTCCTTGAAATGTACCTGCTTGTGAATCAGTTGCAAGTGCTAGTGATGAAGTCCTTGCTACTTTTGTAAAGTATGTAACGTCTGATGTTGCTTTAAATATATCAAGAATCTTACCGTAAGCAGCATTAGTTGTTTGAAACTGTGTGCCTGGTATTGCAGCAGAGTATTGTAATCCTGGAGAGATGGTTATCTTATATCCCGATATTGGATTTCCCTTCGCAAATTTATATGTTGATGTGTTTAGACCATTCAAGTGTAGCACTTGGTCGTAGTCTCTTAATGCTGCACGATAAGTAGCACTACCACTTCCTTGGTTGCACACATTTAACACTGTGCTTCCAGTTACAGTAGTCGGACACCTATAAAGCACCGTATTAGTTGTTGCGCCTGGTTTTGCCGAGGCTAGTTTTCCTGCTGTCATTTGTTAATTACCAACCTGCTTGAAAAAAGGATTGTAGTCTTAGTTGCCCACCAAGTACAGGGGCTGCGATTGCACCACCGAATGTAATAGCAACATCACTGATGTTGTTAGTGGAAAGTAGAGTTGCGTCTGCATCTGGGAACTGGATATTTCTAGCACCCGTGATGTTCGTCATCTCAAACGTAATGATTCCATTAACGTCATTAGGGTTATTTATCTTAGTATACTCTAGCGTTTTATTGTAGAGTGTCTGCGTCTTCCTCTCTGAAACCAATATATTGGTTGCGTTGTTATTATTGAGAGGTGCTGCTGGATCATCATCTGGGAAACCAAATGTATATGTCTGGTTATCCTCAATATTAGATAGGTCGAATTGAATCTTCCTATTTAAACCATCACTAGGGTCAGTATCGCAGAAGACTGCTCCTCTGTAAACCTTGTTTGTAATAGTTTGAGATGAATCCTCACCTAATACAGTTATGTTAAGGTCGGGCCATACAACATTACGGTCTTGCGTAATTGTTGATGAATCAAATATAACGTAATTAGTAGGTGTGTTAGGGTCACTCGATGGTGTGTTAGAGAATGTGGGGTTAACCATATTCTTGTTAAACACATTCTGCTCAGTTATGTCATCAAGCAGTGTTGATTGTGTCTGTGCTGCACCAAAGTCGGGTAACTTATAGGTGTGGTCGCCTGGTGCTTCCCATGCGTCACACTCAAACTTAGCAATCTTAGACGTATCTGTAGATCCAGTGATCTGTAACTCAGCATCCTTAATTAAGATTGTCTTATTAGTTATAGTCTGGAATGTATCGTTTGCAACCAGAGTTGTGCTTGTGGCAGTGCCAACATTAGGTAAATCAAAACGACGTGTGCCTGACTGTGTAGAAATAGTATCTACGTTGAAATGTGCTCTCTTGCCTGTGTTTTGGTCACCTTCCAGATAGAATTGAACGTCTGTCTGAATGATGGGACCAGCAACTGTAAAGTATCCACTACCTTGGGGTTGTAACTCAATACTAGACGTTGCAGATGCAGTATCGATTGCCTTAACCAATAGAGTCGATGACCCATCAGTGTTAGCTCTTCGACTGTTATACAACGATGCAGTACCAAACGTCAGTCCTATTTCATCAATAGCTGACTGGTATACACCCGTATCTCGGTCTAGATCAAAAGCTATTCCTGGAGCTGTCTGTGACCCTGCGCTAACACCACGGAAAAGTTGATTAACTTTAGATTTCCTGTTAGGTATAAGAGGGTCGGAGATAACAATAGGAAGAATAGCTTCACCAGTTACGAGTTCGTCTGATATCGTCTCTAACTGGGATATTCTTTTAGTTGCCACAGAATTTCAGTACAATTCTTACAGTTTTATTTATACACGTACAAAAAAAGAGAGGGCATAAATGCCCTCGTAACGTCAATAATGGGATGGAAAAGATAGAAACACCTATTCTAGTAACCTTTTACACATTTTCTTTGCTTGTCTGTCTTCTGAGTTCTCGATAATACAACTGTAGTAATCGCTTACTTTCGTTATATCCTCAGGATTGTCTTTACCTAAGTGCTTCCACTCTGCTAGTTGATTGAACGATACGAGATTGTGCATTTATGTCCTCCAAAGAAGTTTTCGTCATGATGTAGACGGTTTTCAGTGCATCTAGTGCCCTCCTTCTTTGACTCATTACTATCTATAATAACAGGTCTGGAAAGGAATGTCAGGAGATGAAGAAATATTAATACCTAGTTAATAATACTCAGATGAGTCTTGCTCTGGACCCATAGGGGCTAACATATCTGGTAATGTATCCTCCCAAGGATCCATTGGTTTCATTAACTTAAGTTCTATTTTTGGATTAAAAAGATTATCGAAAGACTCGGCCATTCTCTTAAATCCATTGCCAACGTAAATTTGTCCTGCAAATACAGACACTGTAGCAGCACCCCAGAAGATATAGTACCAACGGCTCTTAACTTGTGCTCTCAGTTTCTGTGTCTTGTCCTTTCCCATCTTTGTCCTCTGGTGATTTCATTATTCTATCATATTCTGCTGCGCTGTCAACTATTGACTGCTTTAAGTCCTCTAGGGACCATTTAATTTCTTCTGTCATGAAAAGCTTAGGGTGACTCGTGGACCATGAACAATAGGGTCATGATATACTCCTTCAGGTATGAGCACTGCGTCACCTGGTCTTAACCTCACTAATCTATCATCATCAAACCTATAGGTGACTGTACCCATTGCCTGAACTATCAACACATCCATAGTATCATTGTGTCTGCCAAATGTAGAAGTCTTCTTAGACATGGAGACATAAGTATGAAACTCAGTCATCCCAAAATTCTTCTGAACCTTCTGACATACTGGTAGAAATGATGTGGGGACGTATGAGCTCTCACATACAATGGTGGGGAGCTCTCCCCTTACTACCATGAGTTTATCCTTAGTATGTAAGGTATACTCATCATCATTATGCCGTATACAAATAAACTTATCCTCCCTTACATCTGCATCAATCTTTAACATGGCATCTGACCATGTTATCTTAGTAACTTCAGGTGCATATTGGGGGATAACTCTCATCAGTCCAGAGAACCTAAGTCATTTAGTTGCTCGGTAGGATGAGCAGCAGCCCAGTCCCTATCGAATATCTCCAGTCCTTTGTCAGTGAGGACATGATTATACATGTCTTCAAATACTTTAGGTGGCATTGTGCAGATGTGAGCACCATTGTACCAACATCTTACAGCTCTATTTACCTCTCTAATGGATGCAGCTAAGACCTGTGTAGTAAAGTGTCCTTGTGCTCTATACACATCTACTATTGATCTGACAACCTCCAACCCAGCAATGCTATTATCGTCCAACCTCCCAACAAAAGGAGAGACGTACTTAGCACCTGCCTTTGCAGATAAGATAGCTTGAGCAGCATTGAATATAAGCGTAACATTAACTCCGACTCCCTCGTTAGATAGTATTTGACAGGCAGCAAGACCACCTCGTGTGCATGGAACTTTAATAGTTGCTTGGTCACCAAACTTACGTGATAGTCTGCGTCCTTCAGCAACCATTTCTTCTCCTGTACCAACTACCTCCATACTGATGTCTGGCACTCCCAATTCGACTAATTCATCATAGACAGTCTCTGGGTTACGACCACTCTTTAGTATAAGACTAGGGTTAGTGGTAACCCCATCTACCAGTCCAGTGGCAAAGTGCCTACGGATTATCTCCGTATCAGCAGTGTCAAGAAAGATCTTCATTTTTGTTTCCTATGTTATATTCAATGATAATTTTATCACTCGTGCGACCGCTATGGTCTAGTGTGGATACCTTCTGCACAGTGTGGTCAGGAATAGGACACTGCTCCAACCATGGACTATACAGTCGCCAACACTCTTCTACCTCTTCTGGAGTCATGCTAGTTGTCGCTCCCAGATACCACGTGCTTGATTGTTGTGCTCGATTAACTTAGTTGCCCATGCCATATCCTCAAGACTCACCTCTCGGTCTAGTCTGACTTTACATGCAATTTCAGTAATACGACAACGATAGTCTTTACTCAAGGGCATCTTTTAAGTCCTCAACTCTATCCAATAGTGGCACTATGTGTATTAGATTATCAATTTGTGCCATCATATCTGCGATGTGCTTTGATATGTAAGGTTTCTCAGTACGAGCACTGAATGATAACGCATTGCGTAAATCCTCTTGTGCTGCGATTAAACTGTCTTCAACCTGTGTGCTTAGTGTCATTTTTCACCCATTCGTTATTTTCCCATTTGTATCCAGGTCTACCCAGATATTCTACCTCAGACTCCCACTCATGTAAAGCTTCCTTAAAGACTGCTTTCAATTCACGACGTTGCTTATTATTCATTCCAGAGAAGCGACTATCTATCCACTTCTTACCATACCAGAAAGCAAATAAGACTGCGAGTAAAGCAAATCCTTCACTCCAACTTAGGGACCATGCCCACTCAAAGAACTTCCACATCCTTTAGTGCCTCCTGTTTCTTGATAAATTCTCTTAACTCTGGTCCTTCTTCCCACTCCCAGAGAGTCTTACGACCTTTCTTGTCTATCTGCTCCCACTCTTTCTTCACTATGTTTAGTTTCATGTTTCCTCCAAGGGATATCGTGTGACAAATCCCACCAACGTGGTAGGTGCTCTTTAATCCATTTGATCATTGTGTAATAAACCAAAAGTTGCAAGATAGTGTTTTCCTAATAGTATCTTTTCTATTAGGGTAGACACCGTGTAACATATGTGCAGGAAAGAATAGAATCTCTCCTTTCTTAGCTTGTATCCTCATTACGTCTGGTTGATTCCAGACTCTTGATAGGTTATTGTTTCTATTATGAAAATAGAATTCATCACCATCTTGTAAGAAGAAACAACATGCAAGGTCAGCGTCCTTATGGTCGTGACAATCTTGCCATCCATTTCTCTTATATAGATTCATCCAAGGGTCACATGCGCTAAACTTCACGTTGTCATGTGGTAATTCTAACAGATTTAATGACGGTTGCAAGTACTCTTCATACTTCTGCCATGTTAATCTGATCAAATCAACTTCACAATCCTGCCCCCATGGGAAGATAGTATTATCTATCTGAGTCTCCATCCTTAACTTCAGGATTAACTCATCAGCATTAGGTGCAGGAAACTTCCAATAGAAATGGTCCTGAAATATAATCTCCACTAGAAATCGGGTCCACCAATTTCACCTAGTGTCTCTTGCACAAACTGCCTAGTCCCAACAGGGTCAGGCACAAACTCTTCAGGGTTAGGAATCCTCACCTCTTCGGGTGCTCCTGTTACCTCAGTCGCCACGGCAGTCATAAGGATAACCTTACCCTTATTAGTTACTACCTTAAGTGTATGTCCTTTCTCAACTAAAGAAAAAGAGAAGTCCACATTTTCTGCGAACTCCTCATGTGTTAAATTAATCAAATTCATTGTCTTGGCAAATATGTAATCATATCGTCAGGTATGAAATGTTTAAACGTTGCTAACGTTTCGGTGAATCCTTCTGCACCCTCATCATCAAATTTCCACACCACTTTCTCATCATATCCCTCATCGTCCATGATCTTGACTTCACGTTTAGGTATGTTAACCCAAATATGCTCAAGATACGTGTCTTTGTCTTCGCTCATAGGTGCAGAGGTCTCACAACTCTCGTATTATACATCAGTTCAGGAGTAATGGCAAGCCATAGACCTGATGGGGTCCGAAACCGCAACCAGTCGCCATGTAGCCTGACGCTACAGAGTATGACGAAAGTC
>Ga0066836_10002142_pt1 | contig 10536 bp, 10 predicted proteins | sample ETNtaG_18_FD_71568 | JGI IMG/M metagenome (GOLD analysis project Ga0066836, IMG submission 71568) | Marine microbial and viral communities from oxygen minimum zone, Eastern Pacific Ocean - ETNP201302SV91 | ecosystem: Environmental > Aquatic > Marine > Oceanic | place: Pacific Ocean: Eastern...
CTTGCATCATATACATCAATAAATAATGAAGTAAATGGTTTAAACTGTAACTGTACCAACTAAAACACTTAAAGCACTAAGCATCATTAGCGAACTAATTCTTTCCAAAAATTCTCCTGTAGAATGGATGACCAAAGCTTATCAATTAGCAGAAAAAGCTTATGAGATTGGTGAAGTGCCTGTTGGTGCAATAATAGTGAAAGATGATAAAATTATTGGCCAAGGCTACAACCAAAGAGAACTCCTGAAAGATCCAACAGCACATGCCGAAATAATTGCAATCTCAGCAGCGTCAAACACAATAGGGAATTGGAGATTAGAAGGTTGCACTTTATATGTAACAAAAGAACCGTGCTCAATGTGTGCAGGGGCTATTATTAATTCTAGGATCTCTAATCTAATATTTGGGGCCTATGATGAGAAAAAAGGTTGTTGTGGATCATTGTATCAATTATGTGGAGATATACGGTTAAACAGTAAAACAGCAGTTAAAGGCGGTATAGAAGAGAATAAGTGTGGGGAAATTTTAACACAGTTTTTTAAGAGCAGGCGAGTTTAAGATTATTTTAAATTGATTTACAATCTAAAGGACTGAGAGATTATGTCCTAATCAATGGATACCCAATGATATCCTATTAATGGATTATTAAGTATTACTCTTTTTGAAGCTCAAATAATTCTGAAAGAAAAATATTATTTTTAATTTGACCAGAAACTTTAGCAATCCTTACAGCATTGCAAAATCCATCTTTTGCGTGGGAGTCTCCATGGTCCTCTATTCCCGAACCTTTTACATTATAAGACTTTTCATCAATTTGAATTGCAAGGCTACACTTTCTGTTTTTTTTCATACCAAAATTGCACATTCCACATGATGCTAGAACCAGACCTTTTACAGCACCATTTTCATTTATAGATGTAACGAAGTCAATTGTGGGTATTTCTGAATTTTTATTTGAAATATTACAGGATCCACAACCAGCATAAACCATATTAAGCGCAAAATAAAAAATAATTGTAGTGGTAGTTGATAGTCTAATCATATCATTTATCCTAAGTTTATTGATTATTAAGTTAGGATAATAAGGAACTAACACTAAGACTTTTAATTTTTTGTTTTGTAGAATACTGTGACAAAAACTGTATTCTCTCTTAGGTGTTGAGATTGAGATGAACTGATAATTTTTATATTTTTATTATCATTGAGCCATGCTTGTATTTGTTTTTCTATTTCATTGCTTAAGGGTATGAGATCAGTTTTTACAATCTCAAAAACTTTAATTTTCATTATCATTTTTTCCTATAATCTTTTGGTTGAAAAAAGGACAAATATTTTTCCTTTTTATACAAATTGTATGAAATATACCATATTTTAATGATCAAAATTAAAATAATTTGATTAGAAAAAAAGTGGAGAGAGAGGGATTCGAACCCCCGGTACCCATGGGGTACACTGCATTTCGAGTGCAGCGCATTCAGCCAGACTCTGCCATCTCTCCAAATAATTTGTTAAATTAACATAGACGAAATTATTATGCCACTATCTGAATCACAACGAGAAGAGCTTCAAGAATACCTTGAAACTATTCTAGATCTTTATTCTCAAGATGAGTATGTAGAATTCGTTGAAGACATTGTGTATCATTATTGTTCTAGAAAATTTGATACATCAAAAGATGAAGCTGTGAAAACGTTTTATGAAATATTAGAAGAATTTGAAAACAATTAATGGAGTTTTATTAATATGATTCTTAAAAAAAGACAAATTATAGTTTTGTTTATAAATATTGTAATGGTATCGGGTTTATCTGCATTTCAGAATAGTCTATTAGAAGGATACTATACAGATGATAATGTTGAAGTGGAAATAGTTTTAAAAGATGATGATAAAAAAATTATAGTTATTTTTGATAATGGATCAGAAGAATTTGTTTTTCATAAAGATGATAAAAAGTTTAAAAACAGGTTGGATATTTATCTAGAAATATCTGATGAAAAAAGTTTTAAGATAGTTGACAATCAAGGTAATAAGATATCTGGTTTGTTTACCTTTTTACGTCATTCAGGTTGGTTTAATAAACTTATTACCCTTCTTGTTACTAGTGCTTTGTTATTTTCCTTTTTCCAGTTTTACTTAAAACTTAACAAGGTTTGGAAACGAAGAAAAATTTTAGAAGTTGCAAATAGTATTTCTATTGTTGCATCATTATTGGGTTTTGCAACATTGATTCCTTTTTTGCTTAATAGTCTTTTGATTACAGGAGATTATGCATCTGCAGCAAAGTACATCCTTGGTATTGTTCTTGCTACCGTTTTCACTTTTATAAGTGTAGGGTATTTTGTAGATGAAAATAGAGGACTAAGTTTTTTTACTTTACTTGGTAGAGCATTAAAATCTGAAGGAAAAGAATCGGGTGATCTGTTATCAGATATGCTCAGACCAAAAGGTGCTAGGAAAATTATTGATATTTTGAAAAAATTAGCTGCAATTGATGATGACATAGCACAAGAAGAGATTGATTTGATTAATCAATTCTCAGAGAAGTGGGGAATAGATGTTCCAGATATAAAACCTGGTAAACCTGAAGAGGTCACGAACCTAGTAGAACTGAAAGCACTTGTCCAGTCTTATCTAGATGAGGGACCAGACACTGACGTTGCTGAGGGATTGGTAGATTTAATTAACCTAATGGCAGAAGCTGATGATGAAGTAACTGTAGAGGAAGCAATGGCAGTAGCAGAGTTTACTGGAATGATTGCCCATTATGTGAGCTCTGAAAAAGGTGGAGATATAGAGATGTATGAAGTTAATATTGTGCCACAGGGTGATGAACAAATGGAGGCCGTACGTGAATTATTGCCTGAGTTGAATATTGTAAAGGATCGTGGAGGACAAGTGTTTAAGGTTGGAAAATATTTTTCTGAAGACTATGCAGAAGCTGTATGTAAAAAATATATTTCACTCGGTCTTTATTCGGGGACAACTAAAATAAATGTGAAACCTGAATAATCTGAGTTTTATTTTTTTAAAATTAGTAAACCAAACTATAAAATAGTGACCTTTATTATATCTATTTTATCAATAAAAATCATCACTTCATGTACCCTTACATTATAAAAAAAATTATTCTACCTGTAAGTGATAGATTGCTTGGATTATCTGTAAATAATGAACTAAAAAAGAATAGATATATTCAATGGTGCTCCCAGAAAGAATTGGAAATTATGCAAACAAATAACCTGAAAAATATTCTGTTGCATAGCTCAAAAAATGTCCCCTATTATAAAAAAATATTTACTGAGCATGGTCTTGAAATCAATGAAAATATTTATAGGGATTTTAAAAATATTCCTTTTTTAACCAAGAGTCTAATAAAAGACAATTTACCTGATAATATCATAGATAAAACGATTAAGATATATTCAAAAGACAATACTAGTGGCTCATCGGGGCATCAATGTGTATTTTACCATGACAGACTAGCATATTCGAAACATATTGCAATACAATCACTCTGGTGGGAATGGTCAGGGTTTCGTTTCGGTGAAAAAGTTTTACAGACTGGTATGACAACTCAAAGAGGTATTGCTAAAACAATAAAAGATAAAATATTTCAAGTTAACTATACCCAAGCTTTTTTAATGGACCATAGGACTATTAAAAAAAATCTTCAACATTTTAGGAATAAGAAAAATATTTATTTTATGGGCTATGCTTCATCATTGTTTACCTATGCACAGTTTGCGGATCAATCAAATATTAATGATGTTAGATTTAATGCGGTTGTTTCATGGGGTGATAAAATGTTTCCCCATTATCGTGATTTAATTGAAAGAACATTTAAAACAAAAGTCTTTGACACATATGGTGCAGCAGAAGGACTGATGATTGCAGCGGAATGTGAAGAACATAATTATCATATTATGACTCATCATGTTTTGATAGAGATTCTAGATCAAAATGGAGAAGAAGTAAAAGATGGTGAAATTGGAGAAGTTTTTGTTACGCGCTTGGATAATTACTTAATGCCTCTAATTAGATATCGGATAGGTGACTTGGCAGTAAGATCAAGTCAAGATAAGAAATGTCCGTGTGGACGTAATTTTCCTATGATTGAAAAAATTGTTGGAAGAGATACTGATATAGTTTTCACTCCACGTGGAAAAGCATTAATTGTTCATTTTTTTACAGGAATTTTTGAACATATTCCTGAGATAAAACAATTTCAGGTTGTGCAAAATATCAATGGTGGTGATATTGAAATCAGGTATATTAAAGCAAATGACTTTTCATTTCCAATTTTAAAAAAAGCTCAGGCAAAGATGTATAAAAAAGCAGGAGAAGAATTTCCTCTTTTTTTTAATCCAGTTGAAAATATTGAGCCATCTCCTTCAGGTAAGCCACAGATAGTAATGAGGAATTATTAAATAATTTTTTATGAAAATTATAGATTAATAACCGTTTTTTTATATTTGTTCTTTTGTAAACCACAGGTGTTATATTCACTTTATTTTGGCTGATTATAAAATAGAAAAGGATTAAAAATGTACTAGCATCCTCTATGGATGAAGGAATAGGTTACTATTAAAGTTCTTTTAAATCTTTAAGTAGTTGTTGGAGCATGTCTTTGGCGTCCCCAAAAACCATAATTGAATTATCAAAACCAAATAATTCGTTTTGAATGCCAGCAAATCCAGTATTCATTGTGCGTTTATTTATAATAACAGTACGTGATTTATCTACATCAAGAATGGGCATACCATAGATTGGTGATGACGTATCATGTCTTGCCGCAGGATTAACAACATCATTGGCTCCTAAGACCAATGATACATCACAGTCTTCAAATTCTGAATTTATTTCATCAAGATCTTTTAGTTGCTCATAGGGTATATTTGCTTCTGCCAGTAGGACATTCATATGACCCGGCATACGCCCTGCCACTGGGTGAATAGCATAAAGAACTTTTTTATTTTTGTTTTCTAAAAACTCAGCTACCTCACGTACTGCATGTTGGGCCTGCGCAACGGCTAACCCATACCCTGGAACAACAATAACTTTTTCAGCTGCATCAAAAATCATTGCAGCTTCCTCAGTTGAATAGCTTTTGATATTAATTTGTTTATCAGAAGTAGAACCGGAAGCCTCTTGTTCAAGACCGACTGCGCCAAAGATAACATTTGCGAGTGAGCGGTTCATACCTTTGCACATTATATTTGTAAGAATGATCCCAGATGCACCTACCAACGCGCCAGCTATAATTAAACCATTGTTCATGAGTACAAAACCAGTTGCTGCTGCGGCGATTCCAGAATAAGAATTTAACAGTGATATAACAACAGGCATGTCAGCACCACCGATAGGAATAGTAAGTGTAATGCCAAGAAGAGCAGAAATAGCTATTACACCATAGAAGTAATTCATATTAGGATTTTGAACAATAAGAAACCCAATCACAATAAGGATTAATGCTAAGATTGCATTAATTAATTGCTGAGCTGGGAAAACAACAGGCTGGCCACTGATAAAACCTTGGAGCTTTCCAAAAGCTATAAAGCTACCTGTAAATGTCAGGGTACCTATAAAGATAGAAACAATTATTGTAGCTATTGTAAATGTTGTTATTTCACCTGTTTTAAGAAATTCTGATGCAGCTATTAGTGCAGATGCGCCACCACCAAATCCATTGAAGATTGCAACCATCTGAGGCATCTGAGTCATCTCTACCTTGGTAGCAAATATTACGCCAATAAGTGCCCCAATTATTATTCCAATACCAATCATTTGAAAGTCAAGTTGATCATAAGAAATCAGAGTAGCAATTATTGCAATAAACATACCAAAAGTAGCAATTGAGTTTCCTGATCTCGCTGTTTTTGGGTGGCTTAGTTTTTTAATCCCTAATATGAATAATACAGATGCAAGTACGTAGGAAATATTTGAAAAATCCATAATTTTATATTATTTACGTTTAAACATTTTTAGCATTCGATCTGTTACCATAAATCCTCCAACAACATTTACAGTTGCAAAGATGACAGCAATAAGTCCTAGATATGTACCAATACCACCACCAATTTTTGTAGATATTATTGCACCTACAATGGCAATGCCTGAAATGGCATTAGAGCCACTCATCAGGGGTGTATGAAGAGTAGGTGGAACCTTAGTAATAATCTCGAAGCCCACAAATATTGCAAGAATAAAAACTGTGAGTATATTTATATCCATATGGGTAACTAAATGTTTATGCTTTGTTTTGTAGGCCCATGTGTTATCTCTCCTTTATGAGAGTACATTGCACCTGAAATTATTTCATCGTCCAGATCGAGATTCAGTTTACCTTCCTTAACCATATAAGTTAAAAATGCTGTAATATTTTTCGCGTAAAGTTCACTGGCATGTACTGGCATAGTACCTGGAATATTCGAAGTCCCATCTATAATTACTTTATTGTATTCTATGATATTATCCTTTTTAGTTAGTTCACAGTTTCCACCATTTTCTGATGCTAGGTCCATTACAATTGAACCAGGCTTCATAGCGTCAACCATGGTAGTAGGTATTAGTAACGGAGCGGGTCGACCTGGAATCAAAGCTGTAGTAATAACAATATCAGACTGACTTATATGCTCGTGGATGAGTTGCTGTTGCTTTTGTTTATACTCATCTGATGTATCTTTTGCATAACCACCTTCACCTACTCCTTCATCTGCATTAGACTCAACTTCAATAAATTTTGCACCAAGCGACTCAACTTGCTCTTTAACTATAGGACGTACATCAAAAGCCTCGACCTGAGCGCCAAGTCTCTTTGCAGTTGCAATAGCCTGGAGCCCAGCAACTCCAGCACCAAGGACTAAAACTTTTGCCGGTCGAATAGTTCCTGCGGCTGTCATTAAGAGAGGCATATAAACACCTAATCGGGAGGCTGCAAGTAGCACAGCTTTATAACCAGCAATATTAGCCTGAGAAGACAAAGCATCCATTTTTTGTGCTAATGTTGTTCTGGGAATAAGGTGCATCGAGAATCCTGTGACATGACTATCCTTAACTGTCTTCACAATTTCTATCTCACGTGTTGTTTGACAAAATGAGATCAAAATAGAATTAGGTTTTAAAAGTAGGATTTGATCGATAGATGGTGCCAGTACCTTTAGGGTAATATCTGCATCTGATAAAAGTTTATTCGTTGATTCAAAAATAGTCGCACCAGCATTTTTATAATCCTGATCTGATATAAAAGAGCCTGCGCCTGCATTAGACTCCACATTTACTGCAAGTCCACTTTTGATAAGTTCCTTAACAGTGCCAGGAGTACACGCGACTCGAGATTCAAATTCATCACGATCTTTAAGTATTGCTACAATCATAAACGTTTCTATATAAACCCTGAAAGAAGGCGCGTAATTTAGTTATGAAATACTGAACTTCATCACTGAAATATTGGATTTAATGATATAAGTTTGCTCCCCTTAATATAATGTTTTAATGATTAAAAAGATTTCTATAGCAATACTGTTCTGCTGTACTATTAAAAATGCAGAAACATTTTATGTCCCAGAAGATTTTAATACCATTCAGAGCGCGATCAATTCTTCAGCTAATGGTGACTCAATATTAGTAAGTCCTGGTCTCTATACAGAAACAATTAATTTTATGGGCAAATCCATCGTGATATCATCTATGTATCTTCTTGAAAGTGATTCACTCATAATTGGATCAACCATTATAGATGCTGAAAACAGTGGAAGTGTCGTTACTTTTTCTAGTGGCGAAGATTCATTGTCTCAACTCCATGGATTTACACTGCAGGGTGGTGCCGGGAATGAAGAAGATCCTGACGATAATGGGTCATTCTATAACTACGGAGGTGGTATTTATTGTTTTGACAGTGATCCAATAATTAGAGACTGTATCATTCAAAACAATATCGCAAATGAAGGAGGAGGGGGAGGCATATTCTGCTATAATTCTTCTCCAATTTTATCTGGTTGTACAATAACCAATAATTTGACAGATGATGTTGGTGGTGGATTGTATTCTCGAGCAGGATCAAGTCCCAGTCTTTTTAATTGTATCTTTTTTGGCAATTCTGCTGAATTTGGGGCTGGTTGTTATCTAAGGAATGAATCAATACCAACAATGGAATATGTAACATTTACGCAAAATGTTGCAAATAATTCAGGCGGTGGAATTGGCCTTAAGGATGATGCAGATTTACAGGGAAATCATATATTTATTACCGAGAATATTGCTGAAGGTTTGGGGGGTGGATTATACGTCAACAACGCTGATCCTCAGATGTCATATTCTTTAATTGCAGATAATATATCAAGCTCAGGTGCAGGAGCATATATAAGAAATACCTCCATTGTCGATTTTACAAATCTTACTATAGCAAATAATAGTGCTGGCCTCTATGGCAACGGTGTTTACATGCGCGATAATGTTACTGTTAATTTATTAAATACAATTATATGGGGTAATAGTTCAAGCCAAATTTATTTTAGATCAGAAGGAACCGAAGTTGAGTTGAGTGTTTTTTATAGCCTGGTTCAAGATGGAGAAGATGGTATCGAAAGTAATGAAAATGGCGATATAAACTGGGGAACAGGGAATTTGGATGGAGAACCTTACTTTTGTTCAGCAGATAATTACTATATTCGTGAAAATTCACCATGTATAGATGGAGGATTAAGCGGTGGATTAGTCGGTTGCTTTGGTGTAGGCTGTGGACCAGTTAATCTAGGACCCGTCTGGTATGTTGATATAAATGGTGATAATGCAAATGATGGTAGCCTGGATGCACCTTTTGGGACTATATCCAGAGCAATTAATGCTTCTTCAGATAATGGAGATACTATTCGTCTTTACCCTGGCGTTTATACAGAAGAGATAGATTTTAATGATAAAGATATTGTCCTTGAGTCTCGAGCATTTGAGATAGATAATCCAAACCTAATCTCAGAGACATATTTTGGTTCTGGCCCAGTTGGAGGTACCTGCTTAATACTTAGTGGAGCATCTAACAACAATGTAACTATCAGAGGGATATCTTTTCGTGGAGGATCTGATCCCTTCGGAGGTGGACTTGTTGTTACTAATTGTTCTCCTACATTTTCAGATATTATTATTGAGGGTAATAACGCTGAAATTGGGGGAGGAATATATATCGCTGATTCAGACGCAATCTTAAAAAATACGACCATTAGAAATAATAGCGCAAATCTCGGTGGTGGGATTTATATATCTAACGGAGACCCTATTTTTGAAAATACAACCGTGGAATCTAATGTAGCATATTGGGGTGGTGGACTATATATAGATTCTGCTTCTCCTAGTATTGAAGATTGTAAGATCAAACAAAATGATGCATTTATTGAGGGTGCTGGATTATATCAGAATGGAGGGGTATGCGAGGTGGAGTGGACATCATTTGAAAATAATAATGGCTATGATTATGGAGGTGCGATTGTTGCTTATCAGGCAACTTTAGATTTAAGCCAAATTACTTTTGCGGGAAACATTGCTGGGGTCGGTTCTGTTTTTTCGTTTCATAGTTCAGTTGTTTCAATTAATAATTCAATTATATGGGGAAATCAGGGGGGTATTTTCTACTGTCCTGCATCAAGTGGATTGACATCTCTTGAAATAAATTACTCAGATATTGAAGGCGGGGAAGATGTTATTAATTCATTTCCGAATATTTTATTCACCACAGGAGGGGGAATAATCAATGTTGATCCACAATATTGCGATATTGAAAACAATCAATTTAACCTTGAAAATACATCTGTTTGCTTTAGTGCGTCTGACTCTTCAACAGTAATAGGGGCCTATAACTTACCTTGCGGTGTGTTAGATATATATGAAGAACCAATAACTAATGAGTTTCATTTATTGGATAACTACCCTAACCCATTTAACCCATTTACCACAATCACATATGTCATTTCTGATTTTGGCGATTACTCTTTAAGAATTTATAATTTAAATGGCCAATTGGTGAAAATTTTGAGCTCAGGCTATGGTAATCCTGGAAAATATACTAAAGTGTGGGACAGTACGAATGAAAGTGGTACAAGTGTGGCTAGTGGAGTATACATTTATAGATTAGAAACAAATAACAATATTCTGATAAAAAAAATGATGTTAATTAAATAGTGATTTAACCCACAGTATCATATATTGTTATTTCCATTATTGGTTTAGGTCTGCGTATATTATACAAGGTGATTATAGAAGCATGGCTAATCAGAAAATCATAAAATACTTATTCTTAACCTTTGTCTTAATGATAAATATTCTCAATGGGCAGGCGATGTCCGACTTTATAGGCCATTGGACAGGTATAGAAGATTTAAGCTCACCAACTCTTACTTATGAAAACCGGAATATATCAATTATAATAACTGAAGGGGGTGTTAGGGAAGGGTTCTATATTTTTACTTCGTCATCTGATTTTCTTTATAATGATGATTTAGACTGGTCTTATCATTATTTTGGCTTTGATAAAAATCAAAATAATATAA
>Ga0066836_10002144_pt1 | contig 10530 bp, 6 predicted proteins | sample ETNtaG_18_FD_71568 | JGI IMG/M metagenome (GOLD analysis project Ga0066836, IMG submission 71568) | Marine microbial and viral communities from oxygen minimum zone, Eastern Pacific Ocean - ETNP201302SV91 | ecosystem: Environmental > Aquatic > Marine > Oceanic | place: Pacific Ocean: Eastern...
CGTTCACCATCTAGTGTAGGATTTCGCTCCATAATCGTCATCAAATCGGCAGCCGCTTGACAAGGATGGTGCTTGTCTGACAACGCGTTGATGACCGGCACAGATGAATTCTCAGAAAGTGTAGTGACCATGTCATGTCCAAAACACCGGTATGTAATGCCATCGAGAAATCGGGAAAGTACAGCACCAGTGTCCGAAATTGTTTCTGATTTGCCCATCTGAATATCATTCTTAAGCAACGTTAACGGTTGCCCACCCAATTTGTGAATGCCCACTTCAAAGGATACCCGTGTACGGGTGCTTGGCTTTTCATAGATGCAGCCTATGCTCAGCTCATCGAGTGGTTTGAAATCGTAATCCTGCTCTGGATCCTGTTTGTATTGAATCGCCCATTCAAGGATGCTACGGAAATCATCACCCAAATCATCAATTGACAACAGGTGTTGAATGTCGCTCATCAAATCCCTCAGTTTCTTTCACCCTCTATGTCGCTGGCAAATCCATCTCGAGTATCTGCCATACCACCGAAAATGTTCTGGGCAAAGGAAAGGATGTCAGCCAGTCCTTCCTCTTGCTCGCTTGAAAGTGGAATCAGGCCCGGTTGGATTTGTGCATTTTGCATCATGCGCAATTGGCCGATTGCGAATTCAGTTCTCTGTCCACCGGCTTCTTCGAAAAGTGCTGCTTCAAGTAAATCCAAATCTTCACCCCAGCCAAGCACTCTTTCCAAATCTTCAGGAGGCAGTAAATCGGCTTTTGACAGGAAATTTGCTGTTGGAAGGCCCAATCTGAAATGCACGATATTTGAAAGTAGCATTTGGGAAACAAATCCGGATGCCGATTGGGAAAGCATCGGATCGAAAAGGAAAATGAGGGCAGCCTGCCCTTGACCCAAGACCTCAACCATGTGTGAACTGGCTTCACGGAATGCAAACAACTCGACCTGCCCTGGGGTATCGATGACCAGCAAATCTCCAGAAAGTCCCGTCAATTCTTCCTGAATATCATATGATTGTGCCGCAACAAGATCAGCCGCCAATATTTGGGCCCCATTTGGACCAAGGTCGTACTCGTCCATCACCTCGTGCAGAGAAATCAAATCTCGGACATCGAATTCAGGATCATAGTGCACTCGTTCAGCACCTGGGTCCAAGTTGATTGTGAGGCACTCTACCTCAAGAAATCTGGACCAACGCTGAAAGGCGGTTACGAGGGTGCTCTTGCCTGCACCGGCAGTCCCGACAACGAAAAGAACGGGGGGCGTGCTACTGTCGCTTACACTCACAGTGGGGGGCCATCAACAGTGGTTCATCAACCCTCCGACACCCAAACGGTCCTATGGACCGAGCAATATGCTGTTCAATAATGGTTATACGGCCTCCAATATCGTCCCAGCGTTATCCCACGCTTGGGATGGAGGAATTGGAATGAGTGACGAAAACGACGATGGAAACATGCCCCCACCACCACCTGGACTACCGCCCGCACCACCTGAGCCTCCAGAAGCACCTCCGACTCCACCCACACCACCGGGTTTGGAGCCACCGACTCCACCCACACCACCGGGTCTAGAACCACCAGCGCCACCTGAGCCTCCAGAAGCACCACCAGCGCCACCCACACCACCGGGTTTGGAACCGCCGGCCCCTCCTGAGCCACCCGAAGCACCTGATGCGCCCCCTTCTCCACCAGGCCTGGAACCACCCGCACCACCTGAACCTCCAGAAGCACCTGCAGCACCGCCTGCACCACCTGGACTGGAGGCACCTGCACCACCTGAACCTCCAGAAGCGCCACCTGCCCCACCAGGGCTGGAACCATCCGCACCTCCAGAAATGGAAGATGATGATGACGATTTGGGAGACCCCATGGAATTATTGGGGGATTTTGGCGCAGATGATGCTGAAGATGTTGATGGTGAAGAGGTCGCTGAACCTCCAATGCCACCTGGACTCGATCTACTCGCTCCACCAGAACCGCCGGCTGCGAGCGAAGATGAAGTTCCGCCAGCACCCCCTGCTCTTGATTTGCTTACTGCAGATTCGGGAGAGGAAGATGCCTCGGACGACGTTGCTGATGTTGTGATCGGAACAGGCCCATCAATGGCCGGTGGAAAAATTCGCAGTGCATCTGATGTAGATGCGATCCCAGGTCACAAATTGGTAGGTACTCTCGAAGAATCTGAGGAGGTTACACTCACTGCAGATGGTGAGATGGTCAAGCAATCGGTGAAAGGTGTACTGACACTGAAAAATCCAAGCGATAAAGACAGGCTTTGGGACATTGATGTCGCCCTGAATGATACTGATTTTGCTGATATTTCATCTGATTTACCATTCTCCGAATTGGAAGCAGGGGCTGATCAAGCTGTGGATTACAGTGTAGAAGGGCCGCGAATGCTCTGTGTTCGTGAGCGAATCGATACGAATCCATCACGCAATCAAGAACGAAGTCTTTCAGTAGAGCGAAGTGCAGATGCACAAGACATCGAGTTGGAACTTGAAGTAGAAAATATGAGTCCAGTTCAACTCAATGATATCATTGTCACCCGAACATTCCCGATTGAAATTCAAGTCAGTGAAGGCGATGGATACGAGAAGCAAGGAGACACCGTGACTTGGAACGTGGGTCGATTGTCCTCTGGTGAAAGCCGGAAGTTGTCGATTCCGACCGCTGTCACGGCCGAAGCAGTTGGGGCAATCGATGCTGGTCACGCGACAGCGACATATGCTGCAGAAGCGACGCTGTCAGGAATGAATTTCAACGAAGTCGATGCCCATTGCCGAGGATTTTCCTATATGGTGGTGGATGAAGATGAGAGGCCAGACAATTACCGTTGCCAAGCCGTGTTTGAAAATAGATCTTCATTCACTGTTGATTTGACTAAACTAACTGTCAGTCAAACAGGCGCTGATGAGCACTTGTTTGAAGTGGAAGATGTCGAAGATGATGTCCTACCAGATGGAAGATGGGAAAGTGGGGTCAAGATTGTTCACTCAACAGAGAAACCAACATTCAGCCAAGAATTACTCTATACTGTCCTCCCGAGGGTCAGTCAGGGTACCGAAGGGACTGTGAAATTGCAGCCACTTACGATTGAAGTACTTGAGGCTGAGGTTGAGAAATCATACTCAATCGATGTACTCCGACACTACCGACAAACTGAATTGATGGCCACAATGGATATTGAAAATACCGGCTCAGCCACCATTAATTTGCTAAGAATTACAGATGATATACCTGGTATTTTCGATGCACCCGACGTAGATAGCGTCAAAGCGAGCATCGATGGTAATGAACTGATTCGAGACCAATTTAGAATTGAATTGAAAGAAGGAATTTCGCTTGAAGAGAATCGAACGTCCCCTGATGGACCAGGGCACACCATGCTTGTGACAATCGGAACTAAGGGACCGATTGGGTTGGCACCAGGTCATAAGATGTGCATCACGTATCCATTGGTAGCACCAGATCCAAGCCCGGCAAACGATGTTGTTGCAGCACCCGCAAGAATCGATTTCAGTTCCGAGAGATTCGGACCAGTGGCCACTCGTGGACTCAATGTTGTACCTGCCGTTAGAGTCACCCACAGAAAGGTGAACTATGACTCCGGGAAGGAAGTCTTCCCTGCTGGTGGCGCTGGCCGGTACGAGGCCATGATTATGTTCAACAATCGTGCTGATTCCGCACTCAAGGATGTCGTCATTCACGATGTCATCCCAGGTGCATTTGAATTGCTTGAATGGAAGGTGACTTCCTCAGATGGTAGTGATGTCAAATGCGATATGACCGAAGAGGCTACCACAGATGGAAAGAAAATGTCATGGAATATCGGAACTGTTTCTCGAGGACAGAGAATAGAAGTCACTTACGAATTCAAGGGGGATGCTGAAACCGGGTTCAAGGTTAGTGACGCCCAAGAAATCCATGGGATTGATGTCGGCGCAGAAATCGAAGATGATGCCCCACCTGAGGCCTTGCCAATGTCTGAACCAGATACTGAAGAAGAAGACGGTGGAGAGGAAGAAATCGAAGAGGAAGCCGCTGAAGAAGTGGAGGAAGAAGCCGAAGAGGAATCTACTGAGGATGAACCTGAAGAGGAAGTTCCTGAAGAAGATGAACCTGAAGAAGTGGATGAAGAAATCGAAGAGGAATCTACTGTGGATGAACCTGAAGAAGATGACCAGATGGATGCTGCCCTGGCCAAATTGACCGGAGGCGACACGAATGATTCAGACGGAGGAACTACTGAACCGACCACATGCCCAATCTGCAATGCTGATGTTGATGCGGGTATGAAAATGTGCCCAGTTTGTTCATACACATTCTGATATCAGTCGAAATCAAACAAATCGTCGGGTATCTCGACGTCTGCTTGATCTTCTTTGACAGAGGTAGATTTGCTCATTTCACTCATATCGATTTGCTGCTGTGGTTCGTTTACCCCAAGTAATTCGGTGATCGCTTCACTACTAGGTGAGGTCAGATCATCGGCGGTGATTCCGGCCATGGCTTCAACTGAATCCGTAGCAAAGGTTGGGGATTCGATACCCAATTCGCGTCGAGAAGTGAGTGTTGTAAAATCATCATTTAGCTCACCGGTTTCCAATACATCGATTTCCGGCACTTGAGTACCGATTATTGGTGAGCACTCTCGCAGGAAATCATGCAATTTTCTGCTGGAATTCCCTCCTTGTGTGAAGGCACTGAGGGCGCGCTCCCAGGCTTCTTCTTTGCGCCCCCTTAGCCATATTGTCCGACACAAACCTACCGTTGCAACATCTGTAGGCGCACCCACAGAGAGGGCGCGCGACCAGAGAGATTCTGCCAACCGTGATTTGTTGAGGGACGAAGCTATCTCAGCTGCAGCGATAGCTGCATCGGCGCGTTGTGGATGGGCCTTGAGTACCGATCTGTACACTTTCAGAGCCTTCTTGTCATATCCAAGGCGGCGTAAAATCTTACCATGACGCATTTTGAATTCGGGTTCCCTTCGCCATCTTTTACTCGCAGCTCGCAAAATCGATTCTGCCAATATTAGGTCCCCTTCAACCTCGGCAGCGTGTGCATCACGCAAGGCCTGCTCTGGAGAGTCCACGGTGCCGTATACCCCTTGAACTGTTGAATACTTCCCTTCTTTCAGCCATATATCCACATTTTCAACCCGAAGGGTTGATGGCGCGTCCTCAACGGCGAGGTGTTGTGGCAGAAGAATTACCAGAGCAGCCCGAGATGCCCCTCGGGCAGTTATTCATGCCAATCTTCCTGCTTATCGGCATGTCATTTATCCTCATGAGTGAGAATCTTAGGTTATCGATGGCGAATGTTGCAGGCAGTGTCCTTGAGCCATCCCTACCCTTCCACGACCTCTACTTTGTGCCGACTGTTCTAATCGTGGGTTCCTCAATTATGATTGTGAATACCGTGTTTCGTTCATTGTTCATGGATCCTATGAAGCAAGCCCATCTCAACCACAGAAACAAGCAGTTGAGGAAGTTGATGAATGAAGCACGACTCTCCAGAGATCATGTGCGCTTAGAGAAGATTCAGAAGATGCAGATGCACCTGATGCCTGAAACGACTAAATTGCAGATGTCAATGATGAAACCAATGATGTTCACCATGATTTTCGTGATTGGGATATTCAGCTGGATGTATGTAATGGTCGAAGAATTCCGAGTTGAATATGTGAGTCTGCCGTGGAACCCAAAATGGGGATTTAATGGCCGTATCCTTCTCTTCCCCGCTTGGATTGTCGCGTACATTACTCTGAGTGCCCCCTTGGGAAGAATCGTCGATCGCCACATCAAACTATTCCGTTATCGTAGCCACCCCATGGTTGCCTCAGGGGAGAAAATGGAAGAGCCGCTACTTGTCCTTCTCAAGGAAAAGAAATCCAAGAAGCAAAGCAGCCGCAGAACACAGCGCAGCCAGCGCCGACGGCGTGGTTCCACTGAGGACGAGGAAGAGGTCAAGGTCACAGAAAAGAAGCGTGCGCACAGTCATGTTCGCACGCTAGAAGGGGTTTCATGCCGTTCTTGCGGCGGACAGGATGTCATCCGTACCGATTCAGGGCGCAACCGATGCCCGGTTTGTCTTGACGAGTGGAGGCGCTAATTTTGGCTGCAAGTGTGACCATCAGTGGACACCCTGGCTCGGGAACTAGTACTCTTGTTGAAGGGCTCTGTAGTAGTTTGAACTGGACGAAACTCAATGGTGGCCAGATATTTCGAGACATGGCCAAAGAGCGCGGTGTTACACTAGAAGAATTTGGTCAACAATGCATGGATGACGATTCTGTGGATCAGGCGCTCGACAAGTTACTGGTCGAAACCATGCTATCCAATGAGAGCCCAGATATTGTCGAAAGTCGATTGGCCGGTTGGTGGGCATTCAAAAATGACATGCGATGTCCACGAATTTGGATTGACGTGAGCGAAAGTGTCAGAGCAGAACGTGTCGTCAATCGAGAAGGAGGTTCCATCGAACAGCAAGTGGATTTGATTCGCGAGAGAATGGATTATGATGGCGCACGATACATGCGATTTTACGGAATCGACATCAACTCACATGAGCCTTACACATGTGTGATTGAATCGGATCAAATGGATGCCGAACAGGTATTACAGCGGGTTCTAACTCATCTGGAGGAATTCCGATGATTATACTCGATGCCGATGCGAAAACATCTTCGGCGCATGGCTGTAGGCCATCGGAACGAAGTGTAGAACAATTATTGCAAGCAGGGATCATTGTAATCGACAAACCCGCCGGACCAAATAGCCATCAGGTATCTGCATGGGCAAGAGATATTATCGGAGCTGAGAAACTTGGACATGGTGGCACATTAGACCCGTTTGCCACAGGCGTGTTGCTTCTCCTATCAGGTCGCTCAATGCGATTGACGAAGAAGGTTCTTGGCCACGACAAAACATATGTGGCTATATTGCGTGGTTCGAAGGATTTCGATACAGATATACTTGAACGAGCGATTATACAACTATCTGGACAAGTCTACAATGTTCCTCCTGAAATTTCAGCGGTGAAGGTGCAAGTGCGAAGTCGCCATATCAATACACGTCTAATCGATGTTGATGGTCGCGATGCTGCAATTGAAATTGATTGTGAAGCCGGGTCATATATTCGCACTCTGGCACGCGACTTGGGTCTGTTAATTGGCCATCCAATCGATCTGAAGGAACTTCGAAGAACACAGTCGGGGCGATTCAAGGAACCACAATCAGTCACACTTCAGGATCTGAAAGATGCCTATTGGTTGTGGCAAGAAAAGGGCGAGGAAGTAGCCATTCGCCGTATTCTTTCCCCGATTGAGTCACTTGTCAAGGACCTCCCTGAGATTGTCATCAAGGACGGGGCGGCTGGTGCTATTGCTCACGGTGCACCCTTAATGCGACCAGGCATTGTATCGATGGCAAGTGAATTGGAACGAGGTGATGTGGTTCGGTTAATGACAATGAAAGGAGAATTGGTTGCCTTGGCGACCATGCTTACGCGATCTGAAATGGTTGCGGATATGAAAGAAGGTGAAATCGCACGTCCGGATTCAGTTTTTCTACCCGCGGAAACATATCCGCGTGCATGGAAGAAGAATGATTCTTCTTCCTGAATCTATAGACTGATTACGCTTGCTCAAATTCTTCAAATACCCAAGTCTCTGTCTCAAGACGGATCTTTAGTTTCGCCATGTGGTTTACCACCCCTGTCCCCACCCCCCGATTGGAGCACCAATCATTGCGGGAACATTCCGTAGAGGCGACTACCCCGTATAATAATTCAGGGCGATTTTCGTATTATCGGCCCAGGTGATGTTTTTTTGGTGGCCAATTCGCTACTCTATCTTCCGGATTTGATTGGGACCATACATGAAAGTCAATAATGCAATCAACCCCAATGCGACTACTAGCACCCACATCATGGAATTATACTCATTCAAGAACGAGCTGGATTCCTGATCGCCAGAATTACTTGAAGAATCGGTGTGGCCCTGAATAGTGATGGTTGTGGACCACAAATTGTTGCCCTCATTGGTTTCATCTACATCATCTGTCCAATCAACTTCAATCTCTAATGTGACTTCACCCGATTGAGTGTCAAGGCGATGCCATTCGTTACAAATTGCAGTTTCAAGTCCACCAGGTGATATCATTGCAATTTGAGGTGACCCTATATTTTGACCATTAACCGAACAGCGAACCGTGACTGGTTGAGCAATGCTATTCCCATCGTTCCTGACATACACGTATATTGCAATATTTTCGCCTTCCGCCACTGTTGTATCGCCCGTATCACTAATTGGACGCCATACCATGTCCAGTAAATCCACACTTTGAACCCAAACATCTGCCCTCTGGGTGACAATTACAGATACGTTTTGACCGATTACTGTGGCGCCATCGGTGATCGAAACGGTGACTATGTGAGTCCCGATAACATTGGGTTCCAATGTAATCTCCCCTCCAGAAAATATTGCCCAAGATGGTTCAATTTGGACATCTAACATATTTGAGGGTGTGTCGATATCCCAATATGTGAATGGAATCGAAGTAGGCTCATCGAGTTCCATGGTCAATTCAACGGGAAGTGAATTCATTTCTGGTGAGTCGTCTACTGCAGTGATGATAACCTCGAATTCGTCCATCCAAGAGTTTTGACGTTCATCCATGACTGTGATTGTGGCAGTGACCTGCCCATGCGCATCTGCCATCGGTTGAAGTCGTACTTGGCCATTGACGAAATTGGTCTCGAGTACAGAGTTGTCGGAACTTGTGACGGACACGACGAGATTCTCATTGGTTGTGATATCATCCGAACAAGTGTATAGGAAATCGAGTAATCGACCACCACCATCCTCCTCGAAAACTTGGTCCATTTGCCCATCACATACTGGATCTCTATCCCACTCGATTAAGAAACCACCCTCGATATCCATCGACTCTACATGGATCACGATATCCTCGGAAGTACCGTCACTAGACCAATGGAATCTTGCGGAAAGACCGATTTCGATATCTCCCCCGCCAGGGGTTAGTAGATGGCCGATTGCAGCCGTTAAGGAGAATGTAGAATTGCTCCCTGTAATGGCATGAGATGCCACTTCTTCGCCGTTCATGGCAACCCGTAACTTGGCGAAATCGGCAACCATCGAATGCACATCGCCGATGATTTCACCTTCGATTGTGAGTGTTGGGTCGTTGATATCGACCTTCAAACTCTGAATACAGCCATCCAAGAGAGTTGTATGGAACCTGATATGCTGAACGGTTGTTGGGATTAATTCGCCTGCCGATATTGTATCTGGCGTCGACCAATCAGTGCCATCCTCTGATGTGGAATACTGCCAACTGGCATTCCCAGTAACACTTGGATGGAATCGACCCCAAGTTTGGCCATGGGGCAGAGATATCTCGGACGAAACCCATGACCCGGATGACTGGCCAGAGTTTTCCAATCCACAAGGGGTAATGGAGATGTCACTTGGGGAACCCGTTGTCAGGTTAACATCGATCACCGGGAATTCATCGAATGAAACCAAATGTGATGCCTCAGCCAGTTCAAATGTGCCCCAAGGTTGCATATGTTTGACAATCAGTCCGGCTGCATCCACTTGTAGTTCAGTATCATCAAACTCGCCGACCGAGACGTAATCAAGTTTGATTGTCAGGCTTGAAAGTTCACTCCACGTCCAATTTTTGATATCATCCAAGGAATATACTTGTGCATTGTAATTCATATGATTCAATTCACCCATTGTATGCGCATACGTTCGCACAAGGTGTTGTGTCCCCTCCGATTCCACAATGAATTGTACACTGTCCTGCTGCAGAGCACCGGGTACACGGAACGCAACAGAAAGAGACACATTCGCAATTTCATAGTTGGAACCCTGACTCATATCAAATCCTGACAACTCAATGATCGGGCCCTTTGACCATGAATAACCGCCATCTGAATCCCCATCCAAATCATTGTCACACACTGGATCGGATGTGGGCTTAAAGCAATCTGGACTACCAATTGAAAGGTTGTCCCCAGAGGGAGAAACTGTAGCCCATGAAGTGATTTCATTGAAATTCGCTGGTCGATTGTGGGTGAACGACAATCTGTTGTCTGCAACCATTGATTGTGAATATTCTGCGGAATCATCGCTGTATGCTTTGTTCGTTGAAAGGTCCCAATCGGATGGATCCTCGAAGGTCCCTGCTGGCAACAAGTCCACCGTTTCCGAACGGATGACTGTGTCGGCGCTAACATGCACAGGAATAATCGAAAAAATGAGTGTGAGGGCCAGCAGAACCGAGAGGTTGCGGGCGTGCATAGACCTGCGCTGCCGAGCAGCCCCTTCAATCCCTCGCCTGTGCGAGCGTAGTATGTTGGTTGTAGCAGCGCCGTGCGCTTGCTTGAAATACCGTGCGCAGGTCGCCGTTTTACATCGTGGCTGCGGTGGTCTAGTGGTTAGGACGGTAGATTGTGGCTCTGCCACCCCGGGTTCAACTCCCGGTCGCGGCCCCT
>Ga0066836_10002145_pt1 | contig 10529 bp, 6 predicted proteins | sample ETNtaG_18_FD_71568 | JGI IMG/M metagenome (GOLD analysis project Ga0066836, IMG submission 71568) | Marine microbial and viral communities from oxygen minimum zone, Eastern Pacific Ocean - ETNP201302SV91 | ecosystem: Environmental > Aquatic > Marine > Oceanic | place: Pacific Ocean: Eastern...
ATCCATTGGTAAGCACAAAGCTCTTGCCCGATTCCCGAACTTTCTTGCGGAAGGAAATAGCCTCCTTCAGGGAAGTGATAGCTGAGCGAGTGATGCTCACTTTAGGTCATTCCTTTAATTTTCACCTTCAAAAAAACGTTTGGCCTTGCCCATGAAGCCTTCCTCGGCAGACAAGTCTTTTTCTCCGCAGGATTGTCCGAATTCTACGAGTTTCTCCCTTTGCTCCTTCGAAAGCTTTTCCGGAACTTGTATGATTACTCTTGCGTAAAGATCGCCCATTCTTGATGGGGATCTCAAGTTAGGCATGCCCTTGTTCTTAATGCGAAAGGTCTTGTTCGAGGGAGTTCCGGGAGGTATCTTCAAGGATACTTTTCCGTCAAGCGTGGGCACTTGTACCGTGCCTCCCAGAGTGGCGAGGGTGAAGGGGATCATCATTTCATGAAAAAGATCGTCCTCATCTCTTTCAAAAAAGGCATGTTGCTTGATTCTGACATCGACGTAGAGATCCCCGTTCGGACCGCCTCTCGGACCGGCGTCACCTCTGCCCCGGGAGCACAACCTGTTACCATCCGCCACACCCTTGGGTATGTTTACCTTGATATTTGTGGGAGCTTTTTTGCGCCCTTCCCCTTTGCAGCCCAAGCAGGGGTCTTCAATGGTGACTCCTGAGCCACTGCATGTCGGGCAGGTGCGTCGAATGCTGATAAACCCTTGATTGGATGCAACCTGACCAATGCCTCCGCAGGTTGAGCACATGACGTTCCCCGAACCGGATGCGGCGCCACTGCCTGCACAGGTTGAACATTCTGCGTAATGTTGGTATTTGATTTCCTTCTCAACACCTGAGGCTGCTTGGGCCAGTGATATTTCTACGCTTACCCTTAGATCTCTACCCCGTTGGTGTTCTGGACTTCCACCCGTTGGTGAGCCTCCGCCAAAAAAATCCTCGAAAATACTCCCAAAGCCTCCGCCTCCACCGCCTCCGAATGCATCCCGAAAAAGATCAAATGGGTCGACACCCCCTCCGCCTCCTGCACCCCCACGAAAGGCGTCATGACCAAATTGGTCGTACTTTCTTCTCTTGTCGCTATCCTTGAGTACCTCGAATGCCGCTGAAATTTCCTTGAACTTTTCTTCCGCCTCCTTATCCCCGGGGTTTTTGTCCGGATGATATTTTATGGCAAGTTTCCGGTAAGCTTTTTTGATGTCCTCTTCGCTTGCGGACCGCTCGACCCCGAGCACCTCATAATAGTCTTTTTCTGCCATGTTAAGCCTTTATCCTAAGGAAATCCCTTTTGCGCAGCTATTCTGATTCATCACTAGCTGCTGATTCCTTGGCCAAAATTACTGTTGCAGGCCTAAGGAGTTGTTCTCCAATTCTATAGCCAATGCGTATGGTTCTGATAACGCTACCCTCCTCGCAATCAGGTTGCTCTTCATAACCGATGGCTTCGTGGTATTTTGCATCGAACTCATCACCTTGCGGATCGATGACGGCCAAACCGTATTCGGACAAAGTCGTCTCCATCAGGGAGACAGCCATGGAGAAGCCTTCCACAAACTTTGCCGCCTCCTCATGTTTTTTAGCTTCTGCAAACCCTAACTGGAAGGCATCAAGCGCCGGCAGAAGATCGCCGATGACTTGGGTGCGGATTCTTTGAACGGCGTCTTCACGATCCCGAATCGATCTTTTCCTTAGGTTTTCCAAGTCTGCAACCGCCCGAAGATATTTGCTCTTCAAGTCGTCTTGCTTTCCGTATGCATCATTTAATTTTGTTTGTAATCGCGTAACGGATTCCTCGTTCTCCTCTTCAGGCGTTGCATCTTCTCGCTCGCTTTCATCTTTGACGATCGGTTCTTCCGGGTCGGTATTGTTTTCTTCTTTGTCCATTATTTGTGAGAGAATTTAAGATTGTTCAAGAAACTGGCGTCATTGATGGGGGAACGTAAAGGAAGGGTCGCTCAATTGACTCTATCGGAAAAACGATCCGTGACCAGAAAGCTTGCGTTCTCAGAACAGTTGATCGTGCAGTTTGAGGAATAAGGGCTAAGAGCCTGCTCCCCTTTTTCAATAGCTTCGCCGTTTGCATGCAAGCTTCCTTCGAGAGCGTGGATCATGAGTGCGTCTGAATTACGATCCTTGAGATCGAATGAGTCGTTTTGATTGAGGTTGAATTTTCTGATTCGAAAGAACTTGGATTCGGCTATGGTTTCGATGCCTTTCTTTGTGATAGTGCTAATTGGCGTTGGTTCGTAATCCTTAAAATCAATACACTGCATTGATTCTTCGACATGCAAGGTTCTTGGCCGGCCGTCCAACCCAAGTCTCTCCCAATCGTAAACCCTGTATGTTGTATCAGAATTCTGCTGAATTTCGAGAATTAAGTTGCCCGAATCAATGGCGTGAACCCTTCCGCTTTCCACCAAAAGCGAGTCCCCTTTCCGGGAGGAAATGCGGTGACAAAGACTTTCGGCTTCCTTTTGGGAAAGCGCCTGACGGAATGAGACGGCGGAAGTTCCTCTCTTAAGCCCGGCAAAAAGACCGGCATCCTCGGAGGCTTCGGCTACGTACCAGTTCTCAGTCTTGGGTTCGCCTGAGAGGGTTTCGGCAATGTCGGACGGAGGATGGACTTGCAAACTCAACCGTTGCGAGCAGTCCAACCATTTGACCAACAAAGGGAACCTGCTTCCTGTTTCCCATTTGGGACCCATGACGTTTTTTCCTTGGGATTCTAACATTTCGGCAAGGGTTTTGCCCTTGAAGTTCGAATTCGCGATAACGGAATTATCCTTCTCCCGGTCGACGATCTCCCATGATTCCCCGACATGGTTGCCGAGCGGGATTTCTCTTTGCAAAAAATCCTTGATTTTGGACCCGCCCCAAATCCTTTCCTTGTATATCGGTTCAAACTTGAAAATCATGATGATTTGCTTTTCTATACGATGATGGGTGAAGTGGAAATATGTTTGCGTTAGATCGTAACATCAAGGCGGAAGGTTGCGATGGCGAATTCAGCTTCTAAGTCCGGCAAGGGTTTGGGGAACGTTACGCCGGGCAAAAAACCCTGGCTTGCTGTGGTCAGTGGCATAATGAGCTTTCTTTTGTTAATTTCGCTCATTGATTATAATCCGTCCAATTACCATTCCGTACCCCCGACCGGTTCATCTCCGCTACTAGGCGAAATCGGAGTTGGTTTGGCCCGTTCTTTATTTGGCCTTTTCGGCTTATCCGCTTGGTTGTTGCCGTGGATGTTCGCCACGATTTCTTTTTTGGCTGCCACAAAATCGGTAACGAAGGAGAAAATACGCAAAATTTCAACCATCGCACTTGCGATTGTATCCATCAGTGTCCTTGCCAATATCCGAGACCATTCATTGATTTCGGCCGGGGAACAAACCATATTTCCATCCAATGCTTATGAGCATGGAGCAGGCGGGTCGATTGGCGCGATTCTCTACTCCGGTCTTCCTCTGCGAGCGGTTCCGGACGATAGCGTAGGCGGTTTTCTGCGAGTTTGGATGGGCGTGTTGGGTACAAGTATCTCGATGGTCTGTCTGTTAATCGGTTGTCTATGCATTCACTTTTCAATGGAACCGCTCAGGTTCGTCGGAGCTTTGGTGGGGATCGGAAAGAAGGTTAAGGAGAAAATCCCAGCAAGCTTGGGAGATAAACACACACCGGAGGTTAAGCCGGAAAAACCGAAGGAAGAGGAAAAGCCCGAAAAGCTACCGAAAAAGAAATCAAAAAAGCGTTGGCGCTTTCTTGGGTTCGGGAAAGGGTCGGAAGATGATTTGCTCTTTGGGGACGTTTCTCTCCAAAAAAGCTCCCCGGAGACGGATGATTCTTCAGTTGGCGAGGACAAGAAGCCCAAAGCCAAAGTAAAAAAAGAGAAACCTTTGCCAAAGGAAGAACCGCAACAGGAAAGTAAACCCGAGGAAACCGAGGCAGACGAAAGTCCGAGCGGAGAAAAGGAGGTGCCCGAGGAGGAACCGGAGCCACCGCAACCCGAAGAAGAACCTGATGCCTCGGATGGCATGGACGGTTTTAAGGTGGTACGGGCGGAAAAGCCTGAGAAGGCCGTTGATTTGTTTCCGGAACGTAAGGGAGACTATCATTTCCCCCCTCATGACCTCCTCATGGATCCTCCCGAGGAAGAATCTAGCGCGGACGAAGATCATATGATCAAAGCCAAAAGACTTAAGGAGACATTGGCTCAATTCAAGATTGATGTCGAACTTGGTGAAGTTCATACGGGTCCGGTCATTACCAGATACGACGTTCACCCTGCCCCCGGCGTAAAAGTAGAAAAAATAGCGAACTTGGACAAGAATTTGGCGATGGCCCTCAAAGCGGAGAGCGTGCGGATTCTTGCACCTGTTCCGGGAAAGGGCTGTGTCGGCATAGAGGTTCCCAATGCAAATCCTGCTGCGGTCTGTCTGAAGGAGATACTGGAATCCAAGGCCTGGGTGGACGCAGGCGCTGAAATCCCGATTGTTCTCGGCAAAGAGGCGAGCGGCAAACCGTTGGTAGCTGACTTGACCAAGATGCCGCACCTTCTTGTTGCAGGTTCTACGGGATCAGGTAAGACGGTCTGCATTAACGCCGTCATTGCCTCGCTTTGTTATCATTCCAGCCCGGAGGACGTCCGTTTCATCATGGTGGATCCGAAGATCGTTGAGATGAAAGTCTACAATGACCTTCCTCACATGCTCATTCCCGTCGTTACCGAGCCAAAGAAAGTTCCCGGTGCTCTCAAATGGCTTTTGGTAGAGATGGAACGAAGGTACCAGATTTTTTCCAAGGTCGGGGTCAGAAACATTGCCGGATTCAATGCAAAGATTCTCAAGGACAAGGAGGAGAAGGAAAAGGCTCAGTTGCTTGATGCTGAAATGACTCCGGAGGAGAGGGCGGCTTTGTCCACGATTGAAGTTCCCAGGGACGAGGGTGTTTTGGAAATTCCCGAAAACAAGCTCCCCTATATCGTTTGCATCATAGATGAACTTGCCGACTTGATGATGGTGGCTCAAGCTGACGTCGAAACGGGCATCGCTCGTCTTGCCCAACTTGCCAGAGCAGCCGGCATTCATTTGATCATCGCTACCCAAAGACCTTCCGTAAACGTCATAACCGGTGTGATAAAGGCAAACCTGCCAAGCAGGATTTCCTTTCGTGTGGCATCCTTTCGGGACAGTCAGACGATTCTTGATTCAAAGGGGGCGGAAGCCCTTCTCGGAAAGGGAGATATGCTCTTCATTCCTCCTGGCAGTCCCACTTTTGCCCGAGCGCAGGGAGCCTTCGTGAGCGATGAAGAGATCAATGGCATTGTTGATTTTCTGAAAATAAACGGACCACCTCAAATTATCGAGGAGGTTCGTGAACAAATAGAATCCGCAGGGGAGGAAGACATACTTGGAGACGGAGGAGATTCGGATGAGGACCCAATGATCCGCAAAGCCATCGAAATCATTCGCACGACCAAGAGGGCGTCTACTTCCAATTTGCAAAGAAAACTAAGCATTGGATATAACCGGGCCGCCCGTATTATGGATGAACTGGAAGATCGCGGTGTTGTCAGTGCCGACATCCCGGGTCAGGGGAGGGAAATCCTCCTGGATCTGTAAGAATGTTCGAATTATCGAAATCTCCGCTTGCAAAAATCGAATCCTCGATGAAATCTCTAATAATAATTTTAATACTTTAAATGGCTATTGGACAAAAATTGGAAGAGGCGAGAAACCGAAAGGGGATTTCGATAAGGGAAGCATCCGAGAGTACTAAGATTCGTGGTGATTATTTGAGCGCATTCGAAGCCGGGCGATTTGACATAGACCTGCCCGAGGTTTATCTGCGGGGATTCATTCGGCTCTATTCTCGCTTCTTGGACCTTGATCAAGAGGCAATGCTTGCGGATTTGGACTTGGAGCTTGGAAATTCTTCAACTAGAACGCAAAAAAAATCATTGGGCACATTGACTTCCCCGGAAACTTCCGAGAATTCCGACTATTCAAGCGTATCCTCTCCGGCAAAGCCTGTTTCTGAAGTCCGAATTGGCAACTCTACGAATCTGGGCAAACCTGTCCTGATTGTGGCGCTTTCTTTCGTCGTTGTCGTGATTGTGTCATTGGTGGCTTACTTTGCAGGCGGTTCTGGTGAAGCGCCTGAACCAGCTCAGCCCCCACAAACCGGAGGCTCGATAACGGAAACGAACCCGAGTCCATCGTCTCCTGCAACGGTCAACCAAACGCATTCGCTCAGGGTAGTAGCCGTAGGTCCAATCGATAGGCTGATCATCATTGACGAGGGCGGAGGCTCGAGAAACTACGAGTATAAGGATAAGGCGGAAGGGTGGGAGCAGGAACTTCAATTCAAGGTTTCTTCTCGTCTTTGGTGCTCCTCCATTGAAAACCTGAAGTTTTCCGTCGATGGAGGCGCGGATAAGAAAATCGAGGGATCGGGTCCGAAAAGTTTTGCGCTTAGGCCGACTCGTTGACAGGCGATTTCCGAGCTTGGTCAACCTAGCCCCACAGTGAACGCCTTCAAGTTCCGCGTTCGGGCGTCATAGCGAGCCTTTGATCCCTAGCGGGAAGAAGGAGTAATCTTCAACTGCAAGGTTTTGCCTTTTCGAATAATGGTTACTCCACTTTGCTTCCCTGCTGTCAAAGTGCTGATTGCGTCCGTGTAGTCGTAAATTGTCTCTACTTTCTTGCCCCCTAACTCAATGACAAGATCCTCGCTTTGCAAACCTGCCAAATCGGCAGGACCGCCTTTGCTGACTCCTGAAAGAAGGAGCCCCTTGCGGTCGGTTTGAGAGTAGTCCGGAATGGTCCCCAGATAAACCCTCAGTTTGCCCCTTGATTTCGGAGGGGGTGCCTGCGCGACATAGTCCATATTGTCCAAGAGCGCCACCCCTTCAACCAGTCTGACGTACAGTTTGGCGCAATCAGCCACTCCCTGATAGTTAATCTTATCGGGTGTATCGGCTGGCGAATGATAGTCGGCGTGCAAACCCGTGAAGGCGCTCAGGATTGGAACCCCTTTTGTGAAAAAAGAAGTCGTGTCCGTAGGGATGTGACTGTCTTTCTGCAGGTTTAGGTTCAGCCCGACGGGTATGTTTGCCCTTTGAATAAGCTTTTTCCAGGCAGGGGAAGAGCCGATGCCGTGCAGAGTCAGCTTATCCTTGTATCTTCCGACCATATCCAAGTTCAAATAGGAAATGATTTTACTTTGCCCCGCCTTGTTTTTTCCTAAGCCTAGCTCCCGTGTGAAATGGGCAGATCCCAATAAGCCGATTTCTTCTCCAGACCATGCAGCGATAAGGATATCGTAGTTGCTTTTAAGCAGGCCTTTTTTCTGGAGAGCCACAAGGTATTCAGCAATTTCCAATAAGGCGCTGATTCCCGAAGCGTTATCATCGGCGCCCGGGTGCATTTTCCCCTTTTGGGATTTTTTTGCCCGAGAGCTTGCCTTGCCATATCCGATGTGGTCCAAATGGGCTCCGATTACTATGATTCTCTCGCTCCTCTTTCCCGCATTGGCACGGATCCAACCAAGTGTATTTCTACCCACGCCCTTTTTCCTGAGTATGGAAACGGTTAGGTTAAGAACGGATTTTTTCAATGGGAAACCCATTTGGAGGTCTCCTGTGGAAAGCCGACCGCAGGTTTTTTTGAAATCTCTTTGTTGCGCTTGAAAGATTCTGCTCGCCACACTTCTTGTTATCATGATCGATTGAATCGACATGGTTTCGTTTGTCGTGCCGGATGAGAACTCGATAAGCTTGTCTTCGGGTTGATCAAAATCAGTAACGAATAGGATCCCCTTCGCCCCGAGATCCCTAGCTACGGACGCTTTCTTTCTAAAGGTAGAATGGTGATAAAAGAAATCTTTTCTTTTATCACTCCAACTAACCGGTAATTTTCTCAGGACCATCACCCACTTGTCCTTAACGTCCAGATGGGTGTATGAGTCATATTCGTCCCAATCCCCGGATTTTTTGGCACGAATGCCATAACCTGCAAAAACAATCTCGTTGATTGTAGAGTTGCCTGAATCGCTAAAGGACATGGGCACCCAATCCTTCTTCAGCGCCATTAGCTCATTGTCTCCATCTGTCCCGCTAGAAAACTCCAGTTTGCATGAAGGCGATAACCTTGCGGCATTGAAGAACGGGAACTCTTGAAACCACCCTCTCCACTTCGAATAGGGTTCCATGCCGAATGACTTGAAGGCGTCGGCAACGTACTCGGACGCCTTTTGGTTTCCAGGTGACCCAGTCATCCGCCCCCCCATTTTGTTCGAGCAAAGGTATTCCAGGTGCCTGCGTACGTCCTTCGCATCGACTTCCGGAAATGTTTTCTTGGACGAAGCCTGAGGATCCTCAGGCTTATCTGTTTTTTCAATAGCCTGTGCCAAATCGAGGCGCCTGAGCATTTCCTCGTGATTCCAGCTTGCCATGAAGATTTGGGATTTTTTGTCGTTCGTCCTGTTGCTTGTCCAAGATAGCGTGTTGCCGTCTGGCGAAAAACATGGCAACCCGTCGAATCCATCCGCCTTGGTGACCCGCACAGGCTGTTTTTCCCCGTCAATGTCAACGGCGTACAGTTCAAAATTGTTGAAGCCGTGAAGATTGGTGGAAAAGATCAGGTATTTGTTGGACGGATGGAAGTAGGGGGCCCAGGACATTGCATCGAGGCGGGTTAATTTTTTTTCCGTTTGGGAGGCCAAATCCATCTTGAATATCTCGGCTTTATGACCATTGGGTGAAAACCTTCTCCAGCAAATTTGATCGCCATGGCTATTAAAAAAGGGCCCGCCGTCGTACCCCTCGGAGCGTGTTAGTTGCCGGGCGCCCGTACCGTCGGAGTTCATGAGGTAAATGTCGTTGAAATAGGACTTATCCCTTTCGAATATTTCCATTTCCTTGACGGACAGTTTCTTGGAATAAGCATTTCTGTTGGAGGCAAAAACTATTTTGTCTCCTGCGGGCGAATAGGAACCTTCGGCGTCGTAACCGTCAGCGGTCGTAAGACGCGTTGATTTGCCAGAATCGCTATCAACGCTGAACAAGTCATAGTGCCTGTCGTAATCCCAACTATACTTACGCGCTTTGCCGCTTTCCCTTTCCTTAAATTCAGCAGCCTGTTTCAAGGTTGCATTCACGTCCAAATGAGTAGACGAGAAAAGCACCTGCTTTTCATTAGGGTGAATCCACGCGCAGGTTGTTTTTCCCACTCCGGTAGAAACGATTTTGTTTTCACCGGAGCTTAGGTCCAATAGGTAAATTTGGTAGAAGGGATTACCCGTATGGTTTTCAGATTGATAGATGAGCTTTTGCCCGCTTTGGGAGAAGTAACCCTCTCCAGAGCGCGCGCCCTCAAAGGTAAGTTGTCTGGTTTTTGACAGAAGTTCCCTGGAGGGATCGGATCCGAAGGCATTATAACCAAATGATGTTAATGCAATCGACAGAAGGATTTTGTTCATGACTATTTTGATTGAAGATCCTTCTTACTCTAGATCCGCCGATTCGGCAATCTATCGATTGCCGAAAATCAAAAAAATCAACTCTAGGTTCAACCTATTCGTCGACCAAAACTTTCTTAGCGAACCAGAACCAATTCTTTCCCTTTGTTAAGGCAGAGAAATGAATTTTAACATATTCACCGTCTTTTGTATTCAAGCGTACGGCAACATCCTTTATATTCCTACCTTCCACGATGTTGCTCACAGCCTCTCTGGCTATTCCGAGATCTTCCGGGCATACGAAATTTAGGAACGGCTTGCCGTCGAATTCCTCTTGCGAAAAGCGCAGGAATTCAGCCCACGCAGATCCACTCCCGTGGGATACGATCTCTCCATCGACGATCTCCATGGTGCCAGAAAAGTCTGCGTCCAAAGACAGTGAGTCCAGAGTGAAGGACTTCTCCTCCATGGGAATTGACCCTTTCATGGACAATTTGTGGTTTTGATAATGCTTGGGAGTGATGTTGAGCCTCCTTTTGAAGGCTCGGTGGAAATAATGCACGCTTTCGAATCCGCAGGCTAAAGACACTTGTTTTACACTAACCTTAGTTGCGGAAAGCATTTTCTTGGCTTGATTGATTCTCGTTCGAATGAGGTCCTCCGTCGGGCTTGCTCCGAATTCCTGCTTATAGAGCGAGGCAAACCTACTGGCGCTTAGTCCCATCATGGAAGCCATCTGTCCGATTGTCCATGGCTTGGCAAAGTTTTCGTGGACCTCTGACCTCAAGTCGCGCAACTTTTGTGAATGGTCGGGCATGGACAATACAAAGTCTTGCTTTGAAAACCGGACCAATTTGGTTAGCAATTCGTCAAGTGAAAGCGATATAACCCTTTCGTGCATCATATCCATGGCTCTGAATTCCTTGGTGATCTTGTCCAGAAGGGCATCTATGAAATAGGTCTGCAGAGGTTTGTGGATAACATTGCATTCCAAACCGACTTGAGAAACCAATCGAGTTGCATCCGAACCCTTGAAGGAAATGGCATCGTACTCCAAATCCTCATCCTT
>Ga0066836_10002146_pt1 | contig 10528 bp, 7 predicted proteins | sample ETNtaG_18_FD_71568 | JGI IMG/M metagenome (GOLD analysis project Ga0066836, IMG submission 71568) | Marine microbial and viral communities from oxygen minimum zone, Eastern Pacific Ocean - ETNP201302SV91 | ecosystem: Environmental > Aquatic > Marine > Oceanic | place: Pacific Ocean: Eastern...
TGCCGGACGCGCCGGCGGTGGTGTAGATGCGGTCGAACTCGTTCTTGACGAGCACCTCACGCTGCGCGGCGATCAGTTCCTTGAACTCGGCCTCGAGTTCGCGGTAGCGCTTGGTCTTGTTTTCCGGCTTAGCCATGTCGTCGATCTCGCCGCGCCGCAGGGCCAGTCGCATCTTGGCCTCCTCTCTGCGCATGGCGGTGCGCACCACTTCCTGCTGATCAATGATCTCGGCGTCGCGCTTGGCATCGCTCGTGCCGATGGTCGGCGTGCCCTTGAACATCATATGCTCGAAGAGGTGCGCGATACCGGTGATGCCAGGGCGCTCGTTGACGCTGCCGACGCGCGCCACCCATCCACCGGCGATGACCGGCGAGTGGTGCCGCTCGATCATGAGCAGTTTCATGCCGTTGGAGAGCGTGCGCTCGTCAACCGGCACTTGCTGCGCCTGGCCAATCGCCGCTCCGGCGAGGGTGATTGCCAAGCCAAGCGCTTGCCCAAGCGCCCGGCGGTGGGCTCGTTGTATTCCTGTTTTTGATTTCACGGTTAAAGTGCTTCTGGCTGTTAGCGGACTGCCACCGTCCGGTCAATCGGCGTCGTGGATGTGATCGACTTCGAGGTTGCAGTAGTTGACGCTGGCGCCGTCCGTATGCAGACGCTTCACCAGCCCCAGCTTGTTGTACTGAATCGTCTTGAGCAGTTCCTGGTCTAGCTTGGCTTGGTTCACAGCACCCGTTGAGCAACGCGATTAGCCGTCAAAAGCAGCGGCCAATCAATCCCAATTCCTCAGTTCGCGGGCGCATCCGGGATGTCGAAAACCGTCAGGCCAAGTGCGATCAGCAAAATCCCGAACCCCAGCCGAAACCAGCCTTTGGTCGCGAGCCGGCCCGGCTTGGCCAGCATCCACTCGATCATGTCGCGCATACGCCACGGCGAAATCACCCACCACATGCACATGAAAATGATGGCGTACGCCCAGACAGCGAACACGAGTCGCCACTCCGACATGTGCGCCTCCGGCGCGGCCAGCATGTAATCGCGCTGTGTGTCGAGCATCAGCTTGGCCAGGAGCAGCATGAAAACCGCAAGACCGCGCACCGCCAAAAAGTCGCGCAGATAAATGCACGAGCCGATCCCCACCGCGCCGAAGCCGATGTAAAACCAATGCTTAATTTCCCGGTAGTCCGCCATGTCCTCGGACTTTATGTTCCAGAGAAACCAAGCCGTGGCGGCGAGGACCAACACGTAGCCGGGCGCGTTGGCGCGGGGGAACGCCCGCATCGCCTGGCCAACCGCAGCCGGCCTGGCCAGGCTGTAGCCGGAGAGCGCCGCCAGGAACACGCCAAGCAAAACCGACAAGTTAGCAAGGCTGACCGCATTGTTCATCTTGATGCCGACGTAAAGAAATACACCGACAAAAGCCAGTAGAAAACCAAACAGCGGCAGCGTTGCCGACGACTCTTTTGTTTGCTCTTTCACGTGTCAGTCTAAATTCACGATGGCCGGGTCGCCGTAAAGGGTAAACGAGCCGTTGCGGCTGATTTTCAATTCCATCAGCTCTCCTCGGAACCGATTGCCGCCGTCGAACACTACGATCTTATTGCACCGCGTGCGCCCCTCCATCCGGGCGGCATTGCGGCGGCTTGGCCCCTCGACGAGCACCTCCATCGTTTTGCCGACAAATCTCTCATATCGCCTGGTTCCCATCTCATCGATCGCCGCGAGTACCATCGCGTGCCGCTGCTCGATCAACTCTCTCGGCAGTTGGTTCTCCATTGCGGCCGCCGGCGTGTCGCGGCGTGTGGAGTACTTGAAAACAAACGCATTGTCGAACTGAACCTCGCGGCAGAGCGACATCGTCGCCTCAAACTCCTCCTCCGTCTCGCCGGGAAACCCGACGATGATGTCCGTCGTGACGCCGATGCCAGGCCTGACGGCACGCAGCTTACCCACGATCTCCAAAAACCGCTCGCGCGTGTAGCCGCGATGCATGCGCTTGAGCATCGCATCGCTGCCGCTCTGCACCGGGATATGTGCGCTTTCGCAGAGCTTGGCCAAGCGCCCGTACGCCTCGATCAAGTCATCGCCGTAGCCCTTGGGGTGCGGCGATGTGAAGCGAATCCGGTCCAGCCCGTCGATCCCGTGCACCGCCTCGATCAACTGCACGAACGCCGACTTGCCATCCCGCTCACCGATCTCGCGGCGGCCGTAACTCGTCACGATCTGCCCGAGCAGCGTCACCTCGCGCACACCACGGTTCACCAACTCGCGGCACTCGCTTACGATGTCGTCGATCGACCGGCTCCGCTCCCGCCCGCGCGTCTCCGGCACGATGCAGAACGTGCAAAACTGGTTGCACCCCTGCATGATGCTGACGAACGAAGTGACCGGCCTTTTGTCGCTCGCGCCGTTTAGTAGATGCTCGCGGATCGTCGCCTCGCTGCCCTTCTCCTCGCCGGTATCGACCACTCCCCCGGTGCGGCCGGCTATCAGGTCGCCGATGTGATCGGCCGTGCGATGAAATTTTTGCGTACCGACCACTAGGTCCACGTCCGGCAGCTTGTCGATCAGCTCCCGCCCTCGGCTCTGCGCCATGCAGCCCATGAAGCCCAGCACCGCCTTGCGGTTTTTCGAGCGCAACTGCCCGGCGACGTGGCTCATTTTGCCAAGCGCCTTCTGCTCGGCGGCATCGCGCACGCTGCACGTGTTGAGCAGGATGACATCCGCCGTCAGGGCGTCAGCTGTCATGCTGTAGCCCTTGGCCACCAACTGCGCCGCGACCGCCTCGGAGTCGCGCTCGTTCATCTGGCAACCATAAGTTTTTATAAAGACACTCGGCATGCGCTGCTCACCGCTCACTTATTAATACCTCACCAGCGACTGCACCGGCACGTCACCCATTTTGGCCCGGCCGTCAAGAAAGCCCAGCTCGATGAAAAACACCGCCTCTACCACCTGCCCGCCGGCCTTGGCCACGAGGCCCGCCGCCGCCGCCGCCGTGCCGCCCGTGGCCAACAGATCATCCACCAACAGCACGCGTTGGTCCGCCGAGACGGCGTCGGTATGGATGGCAATGGTGTTGCTGCCGTACTCAAGCTCGTAGCTTTCCTCAATGGTTTCCGACGGCAACTTGCCCTTTTTGCGGATAGGCACGAAGCCCACGCCCAACTCGCGGGCCATCGCCGCGCCGAAAATAAAGCCGCGCGCATCGATCCCGGCGACGACATCCACTGTGTCAGCCGAATGCCCACCGAGCAGGTGGCTTATGCAACCGTCGAGCAGCCGGGCGTCAGCCAGCACCGGCGTGATGTCCTTGAATTGAATCCCCTCCTCGGGGAAATCCGGCACGTTGCGGATCCCCGCCTGCAATTCCTCCAGCGTAACGTCGGTCGAAGCCATGGCGGGCAATGTCTCCGCTTGGCCAACCGGCGTCGAGTTTATTGCGGCGAAGCCTCGAGTTGATCGAGCATTTTTCCCAGCTTGGCCAGGTCGCCATTCTGCAACTGCCGAATCCACTCGCGCGGGATGCCGAACCGGTGGCCGATCTCGTCTAGCGTGGGTACAAGAGCGCAAGAAAAAAACGAAACAGCTTGCCAACGTCCCCCGGATCATGGACACTTGGACATGGCGGCAGAACAAAGCGTAGGCTTACTCGATTCAGCCTTTTATCAACCGGCGAACACTTTTTTCCCGGCCCAGGCTGGCTTGGCCCTAACGTACGACGATCTCACCCTTTCAACCCTTTACTCGGATATTCTCCCGAGAAATGCCTCGCTCGACACCGAGTTGGCGGGGGGATTGCGCCTGCACCTCCCTGTCATCTCAGCCGACATGGACACCGTCACCGAGTCCCGCATGGCCATCGGCATGGCGATCAACGGCGGCCTTGGCCTGATCCACTACAACATGCCGGAGAAGCAGCAGCTCAAGGAGGTAAGCCGCGTCAAGAACCACGTCCACGGACTCATCCAGGAGCCGATCACCGTCGCGCCCGATAAGAGCGTGGGCGATGTGATCGAGTTGATCGAGACCAAGCGCTACTCCTTCAGCACCTTCCCCGTCGTGGGCGACGACCGCAAACTCGTCGGCCTGCTCTCTGGCAACGTCCTCAAGCCGCGCTACGCCGCCAAGCAAGTCACCAGCGCACTCGTCCCGCGCGACCAGGTGCAAACCATCCTCGAAAGCCAGCTCGGTGCCGACCCGATCGCCATCGCCGACCAGTTTTTCACCGACCACCCCGGCATCAATAAACTGCTGGTGGTAGACGATAACGACGAACTCCACGGCCTGTTCACCCTGAGCGACATCGAGCGAATCACCACCGAGAAACTCTCGCAGTTCCGGCCGGCGCGCGACAATCACTTCCGGCTGCTCTGCGGCGCAGCCGTCTCCACCCCGCGCAACGACGACGGCGAGCTCGACCGCGAACGCATCGTGACGCACATCGGCGCATTGATTGAGCGCGGCGCAGACGTCATCGCCGTCTCAACCGCGCACGGCCACTCGAAGGGCGTCGGCGACGCCGTCGCATTGATCCGCGAGGCCTATTCAGATTTACCCCTCATCGCCGGCAACGTCACCACCGCCGCCGGGGTTGACTACCTCGCCGACAAAGGCGCGAACATCATCAAAATTGGCCAGGGGCCCGGCTCAATCTGCACCACGCGACTCGTCGCCGGGGTGGGCATCCCTCAGATGACCGCCCTCTACGTCGCCAGCCAGGCAGCCAAGGCCAGGGGCGTCAGCCTCCTCGCCGACGGCGGCATCACCAAGTCGGGCGACATCGTCAAGGCACTCACGCTGGCCGACGGCGTGATATGCGGCGGCCTGCTCGCCGGCTGCCCAGAGACGCCCGGCCAAGTGATGGAGATCAGCGGTAAGCTCTACAAACAATACCGCGGCATGGGCAGTTTGGCCGCGATGAAATCCGGCTCCGCCGCCCGCTACGGCCACGCGCTGAGAGAAGCCAATCGCAAAGTCGCCGCCGAGGGCATCGAGGCTCTCAAGGAAGTGTCGGAGAATCTGGATCAACTTCTGGCCCAGTTGATCGGGGGCGTCCAAGCCGGCATGGGCTACCTCGGCGCAGCCACCCTCCCCGACCTCCGGACCAAGGCCCGCTACACCCGAATCAGCCCGGCCGGCCAAAAGGAAGCCGCCCCCCACGACGTCGTAGAAATGAAAGCCAGCTCCTAACTCGCTTGGTCAAGCGCTTGGGTTACGACGGTTTTCTTCTCCGACTTGAGGCGGAGTTGGCCACAGGCGGCGTCGATGTCGGTGCCTTTTTCGATGCGCACGGTCACCCGGACGCCCTTGCGGTACAGCGCGTCGCGGAACCGACCGACGGTCTCGTCGCTTGGCCGCTTTAGCTCGATGCCGTCCACGGGGTTGTACGGAATGAGGTTGACCTTGCACTGCAGCCGCTTGGCCAAGCCGCTCAACGCCTCGACCTGATCCAACTCGGTATTGACACCGTCGATCAAAATATACTCAACCCAGATCATCCGGCCCTTGGCCTGCTGATACGCCTCGCAGGCGGAGATCAGTTCCTCGAGCGGATACTTGCGGTTGATCGGCATGATCTTGTCGCGTACCTCGTCGGTCGCGCCGTGCAACGAGATCGCGAGGTGATATTGCTGCGGCATTTCGGCGAGGCGGCGAATCTGCGGCGCGAGGCCGCTGGTGGACACGGTGATCTTCCGCGCGCCGATGTTCAGCCCCCACGATGAGTTGAAAATTTCGAGCGCGCGGATGAGGTTGGCGTAGTTGGCGAGCGGCTCGCCCATGCCCATCATAACGATGTTGTTTACCAGCCCCCCCTGCGACTTGGCCGGCTCACCGCCCTTGGCCAAGTGCCAACGCTCGACAGCCAGCACTTGATCCACAATCTCGGATGCGTCGAGGTTGCGCTTGTAGCCCATGAGACCGCTTGCGCAAAACTTGCAGCCGTAGGCGCAACCGACCTGCGACGAGACACAGATCGTGTGCCGGTCGCTTCTGTTGCCGTCCATGCCGACAGATGCCGGAATCAAAACGCTCTCGATCAGTTCCCCGTCGGCGAGGCGCCAGAGGAACTTCACTGTACCGTCCCGCGAGCGTTGCTCCTTGGCCAACTCGAGTGGCTTGAGCAGAAACGAACCGGCAAGTTGGTCGCGCAACTCCTGCGGCAGATCGCTCATCTCGTCGATCGAGCAGGCACGCTTTTTGTAGAGCCATCCGAGGATCTGCGTCACGCGATAGCTTTTGTGCCCCCACTCGGCGAGGGTGCTCTCCACCTCCTCAGCGTTGAGCGAGCGTAGTTCTCGGTTGGGTGCTTGGTTGCGTTTAGTCATTCGGCAGATAAAAATTTTGCGTGTACTCGCGCACCATGCGGGTGGTGTCGTACTGGGCCGCCAGCGTAACCATGGCCCGGCGGATTTTCCCGATCCACGCCCTCGGGATACCTCCATCGTCGCGGTCGTAAAAGCAGGGGATTACCTCGCAGGAAAGCACCTTGTACAGGTTCTCGCTGTCCAATTTGTCCTGCTCCTCGACATTGTCGGCGTGTTCGTCGGCGCCGATGGCAAAGCCGTTTGTGCCATCGTAACCCTCCCGCCACCAGCCGTCCAAAATACTCAGATTAAGGCAGCCATGGCAGGTGGCTTTCATGCCGCTCGTGCCGGAAGCCTCGAGCGGCCGCCGCGGGTTATTCAGCCAAACGTCGCAGCCGGACACCATCTGCCGCGCGACGTGCACGTCGTAATTCTCGAGGAACACCAGATGCCCGCTCAGCTTGGAGTGGTGGCTCATATGGATGATTTTTTGGATCAACCGCTTGCCCTCGTCGTCGCGCGGGTGCGCCTTGCCAGCGAAGACAAACTGCACCGGCCGCCGCTGATCACGCGCCAGGTTCACAAGATTTTCTAAATGGTCGAAGACCAGCGGCGCGCGCTTATAGGTGGCGAAGCGCCGGGCGAAACCGATCGTCAACGCGTCCGGGTTGAGCAGGTGATCGAACGCAATGAAGTCGCTTGGCTTCGAGCGATGCTCTTGATCCTGCAAACGCCGCCGGGCGAACTCGATCAGTTCACGCCGCAGCCGGTAGCGCAGCGCCCAAAGCTCCTCGTCACTGACAAACGACCCGTCCCCCATGCGCGCCCAAAACTCCGGCTTGGCCAATTCCTGCGGCCAGTCCGCCGCCGGTTCCGCTTGACCAAGCTTGCGCCGCCAGAATTTTCGCACCGGCCCTTTCATCCAGCCGGCCAGGTGAATGCCGTTGGTCACGTGGCCGATCGGCACCTCGTCCACCGACGCCTCCGGATAAAGACCATGCCACATCTCGCGGCTGACCTGCCCGTGCAGCTCGCTCACTCCATTGGCCGCGCGTGCTGCCTTGAGCGCGAGCACGGTCATGCAAAACTCCTCGTTGTCGTCGTCCGGGTTCACCCGGCCAAGCGCGAGCAACTCCTTGGCGCTGACGTTGAGCTGCCCGTACAGGTGCCGTACCGCGTAATCCATCAACTCATGGCCAAAACGATCATGACCGGCCGGCACCGGCGTGTGAGTCGTGAACAGGCACTGCCGCCTTGCTCCGGCCAGCGCCTCGTCAAAACCGGCACCCCCGGCGATCTGCTCGCGCATTAACTCCAGCGCAAGAAACGCCGCATGGCCCTCGTTCATGTGAAATACCGACGGCTCCACGCCGAGCCGCCGCAACAGCCTCACCCCACCCACGCCAAGCAGGATTTCCTGCATGATGCGCGTCGAGTTGTCACCGCCGTACACGCGCCGCGTGAGGTCGCGAAAGTGCGGCTGGTTTGTCGGCAGATTGGCGTCGATCAGATAAACCGGGCAGCGGCCGACATTAACCACCCAGGCGCGAAAAGACACCGGCTCGGCAGCGATCTCCACCGTGCAAAATAGCGGCTGGCCGTCGTCGTCCAGCACCGACTCGAGCGGAAGATTCTGCGGGTCAAGCTGGCTGTAATACTCCGTCTGCCAGTTCTCAGCACTAATCGCCTGCTGAAAATAGCCCTCGCGGTAAAACAGGCTGATGCCGACAAAGCCAAGCCCAAGATCGCTGGCCGATTTGGCGTGGTCGCCGGCCAGCATACCCAGGCCGCCGGCCGCGATCGGCAGCGTCTCGTGAAAGCCAAACTCCGCGCTGAAATACGCCACCGGCCGCCTGGCCAGGCCGGGCGCATGCTCCGCCGCCCAAGTGCCGGTCGCGCTCAGATAGGCGTCGAACTGCCGGAGCACCTCCTGCACGCGGCCGTTGAACTCCTCGCCAAGCAGCCGCACCCGCAGTTCCTCGTCCGACAACTCCCGCAGCACCGCCACGGCGTTGTGATAAAGGTAACGCCACGCGCGCGGCGACAGTTCCTCGAACACATCCTGCGCATCCTGGTTCCACGTCCACCACAGGTTGCGAGCCAGCCGGTTCAGGCCGGCGACGGTGGTGTCAATTTGATTCAGGGAGTCCACTCTTGACTTGTTGAGATCGGGGCCACATCCCCGACCTTGGGGCAGCATCCTATTCCCACAGAGGGTTTCCGGCAAGTTAGCTCAGCGTCATCGGGTCGATATCGATCATGAGGCGGATGTCGTCGGGAATCTGCAACGCCTCCTGTTTGGCCGAGAGTTTGCGGCTGAGCGCGGACATCTGTGGGGTGCGAATCATGACCTGATAACGGTAGAAATTTTCGGCGCGCAGCAGCGGCGCGGGCGCGGGGCCGGCGACGACGACATCACCCAGTTCCCCTGCCAATTCGTCCATCTCCTTACGCAGGTGGTTGGCGAAAAACTTGACGCGATCCTCACTACGGCCGCGCAGTGTCAGCAACGCCACGCGGCTGACCGGCGGGTAGCGCAACTCCTGCCGAAACTCGATTTCCTGCTCGTAAAAACCGATGAAGTCATGCCGGCGCGCGTATTGGATCGACGGGTGAAACGGCGTGAACGACTGCACGTACACCTCGCCCTCGACGTCACCACGCCCGGCCCGGCCGGCAACCTGCGTGAGCAGTTGAAACGTGCGCTCGCTGGCACGGAAGTCCGGGATGTGCAGGCTCAGGTCAGCATGAATGATCCCGACCAGCGTCACGTTCGGGAAGTGCAGCCCCTTGGCGATCATTTGCGTGCCCAGCAGAATATCTATTTTTCCTGTGCGAAAATCGCCGAGTATACGCCGGTAATCCTCCTTGCGCTTGAGCGTGTCGGAGTCCATCCGCTTGACCTTGGCCATCGGGAAGCTCTTGGTCAGGGCGGCCTCGACCTTCTCCGTGCCCAAGCCGGCGAAGCGGATCGCCGCGTTGCCGCAACCCTCCTGCGGACACTTGTTCGGCGCGGCCTCGACGTGGCCGCAAATGTGGCACATCAATTGTTGCGCGGCGCGATGGTAGGTCAACGACACGCTGCAATTCGGGCACTCGGCGACGAAGCCGCAGTCGGGGCACTGCAACGACGACGACCAGCCGCGCCGGTTGAGAAATAGCATCACCTGCTCTTTTTTCTCAAGCCGCTGCAGGATCGCCTCGCGCAGTTGCGGTGAGAAAATACTGATGCCCTTCTCCTTGCGACCCGCACTGCGCATGTCGATCACGCGAACAAGCGGCATGTTTATATTGTCCACCCGCTCGGTGAGCGAGAGCAGGACGTACTTGCCACGCTGCACGTTGTGGTAGCTCTCCATCGACGGCGTCGCCGAGCCGAGCACCACCGCCGCGCCCTCCTGCTGGCCGAGCACCACCGCGAGGTCACGGGCGTTGTAGCGCGGCGCTTCCTCCTGTTTGTATGAGTGCTCGTGCTCCTCGTCCACGATCACCAGGCCAAGCGGTTCCACCGGCGCGAACACCGCCGAGCGAGCGCCGATGACGATGCGCGCCCTGCCCTGCCGAATCTTGTGCCACTCGTCATGCCGCTCCCCGGCAGAGAGGTGGCTGTGCAGCACGGCGACTAATGTCTGCTGCGGCCCGTGGCTGAATCGCGCCTTGAACCGCTCGACTGTCTGCGGCGTCAGCGAAATCTCCGGCACGAGTACGATGGCGCCCTGCCCTTGGCCAAGCGCGTGCGCGATCGCCTGCAGATACACCTCCGTCTTGCCGCTGCCGGTCACGCCGTGCAGCAGGAACACACTGTCGCCTTCGGGCTTGGCCTCGTCGCCGGCCGGCTTGGCCAGGCGCTCCATCGCGCCGATGACCGCCTTCAGCGCAGTCGCCTGTTCGGCGTTCAACTCAAGCGGTTCCGACGGGAGGATGTGCTCCTTGCCATACGGATCGCGCTCGGAAATTTGCGGCGCAATGGAAACCAGCCCTTTGTCCTCGAGTTTGCGAATGGTTGATGACGTCGTCCCGGCCAGGCGCACCAACTCCTGCAGCGGCAGCTCCCGCCACTCCTCGACAATGTTCCAAAGGTCAGCCTGCCGCTTGGTCAGCTTGGGTAACTCGTCGTGCACCGGCAGCGCCCGCACGAACAACCGCTCGCGCCAGCCCTTCTCCTCCTTGCGAACGGCGGTTGGCAACACCGCCTTCATCGCCACCTCGGGAGCGCAGCAGTA
>Ga0066836_10002153_pt1 | contig 10513 bp, 8 predicted proteins | sample ETNtaG_18_FD_71568 | JGI IMG/M metagenome (GOLD analysis project Ga0066836, IMG submission 71568) | Marine microbial and viral communities from oxygen minimum zone, Eastern Pacific Ocean - ETNP201302SV91 | ecosystem: Environmental > Aquatic > Marine > Oceanic | place: Pacific Ocean: Eastern...
AACCCTTTAATATTTAATTGTTCCGCGTTTTTTAAATAGTTATCAGGAATTGCTTCAAAGCAACTATAGAATATCCTTACAAATAGTGGCGCATTAAAAAATATATGTGCTAATAGTATCCCTAGCAAACCATAAAAATTAATAATATTTTGATCTGAACCTAACATGAATTCAAGATAACTAATTAAACCATTTCCTCCCCAAACCTTAATAATACCAATCCCAGCAACTACTGTTGGAATTACAAAAGCAACAGAACTCAATGATAGAAAATATGATTTAAATCTTTGTGACTGGATACTTACTAAAATTTGAGCAACATAAATTCCTAAAAGCGCTGAAAGGAATACTGAGAGCAAAGACTGTAACAAAGTAAACCTCAAGATGCCAAATATATCTCCTGAACTAAGATAATTATCTTTAGTACCAAGACCAAAGAATAAAAGACTTGATACAGATAGAATGATTACAGAGATTAATATTAAAGATATAAAAAACCCTAGATTATCTATAGCTTTATTTTTATATTTGTAAGTTGCTAGTTGACTAATGCTCTTCGCCACTCGTTAATCCAAATCTTTCTATTTTTTTCGATTTCATTTGCATCCATTAACAAAACTTTATTTGGCTTTTTCAAATTTACAAATGTTTCAGGTAATTCAACTCCAGTGACTGGAAACATCCAATTTGTAGTGGGTATAATTTTCTGAAACTTGTCGTCAAGAATAAAAGACATGAAGTCAGATGCGAGTGTAGATCCTGATCCTTTTTTCGTAATAGCAGCCACTTCGATTTGCAAGTAATGGCCCTCTTCAAAGATAGCAGACTTATATTTTTTTTCTTCTTCCGCAATAATATGGTAAGCTGGAGAAGTAGTATATGAAAGCACCATATCTGCCTCTCCTTCCAAAAATAACCCATAGGATTCTGACCACCCTTTAGTAACAGTTACAATTCTTGGAGAAAGCTTTTTCCATATTTTTTTAGATTGATCTTTAAAGATTGATTTAACCCATAAAAGTAACCCCAAACCAGGAGTAGAAGTTCGGGGATCTTGAATGATTATCTTTAACGAACTTTCATTTACCAATTCATTAAAGCTTTTAGGGGTTTTGTCTAGTAAATTTGAATTATATATAAAAGCAAAATGGCCCCAATCATAAGGAATAAAAAAATCATTGCTCCAATTAATAGGCAATTCTAAATTAGAAATATTAACATTGTGTTTTACCAGTAAATTTGTATTTGAAGCTGTAGTTAATAAATTTGTATCCAAACCCAAAATAATATCTGCTGATGTTTCTTCGCCTTCTAGTTTGAGGCGCCCTAAAATACCAATTGATGAATCAATTCCTATAAATACTAGTTCACAGTTGCATTCTTTTTCAAACTCTTCTTTTATTTTTGGACCAGGACCCCATTCAGATATAAAGCTTTCATAAGTATAAATTATCAATTTATTTGGATTTGAAAGCGCAAGTGGAATAAATAATGAATTTGCTAACAGTAAAAATATTAAAAGATTTGTTTTTCGCATTAAGTCATCCAAATTAATCTTACTAGCAACTGAAAAAGGATGAAATGGAATAAATTTATTTAAATTCCTCTTTCCTACGCCAGTACTAACTAGTTCAGGTTCAATGGGTTTTTCTCAGCTTTTTATGCACCCCAAGAGATAAATTTAATTTACTTACAGAAATAAAATATGGCAAGTATAAATGTATATGAAAACATTTAATCATACCGGCTCAGTAATTTTAGTTGGCGGCAGCCTAATTGAACATGAATTACTTAGTAATTTATCCCATAGTCATCCCGTATACGCTGCTGATAGTGGTGCAAACTTTTTACAACATAAAAAAATAAACTTTGAAGCTGTTATTGGAGATATGGATTCAATAAATAAAAAAATAATTAAAGACCAAAATATTAACAAACTGCATATTACTGACCAAAACACCACTGATCTACAAAAATGTTTTATGAATATTGAAGCGAAGTTTTTTATTGGCTTTGGATTTTTAGACCTTAGACTTGATCACACTCTTGCATCCTTAACCGCAATTAATGGAAAACATTCTGCTAAAGCAATTATCTTAGTAGGTGAAATTGATACAGTGGTATGGGTAAGAGAAAAATGGTCATGCAACATTCCCAAAAATACTAGAATTTCAATATGGCCTCTTGGAAACCAGTCATTTTATAAAAGTGTTGGGCTAAAGTACCCTTTAGATAATCTTAAGATGGACCCTGTAAACTTAATAGGAACTTCAAACGAAACCACTGGGAACTATTTTTCCATAACACCAAAAGAACAAAACTTAATAAAATATATAACCATTCTTCCAACGAAGTTTTTTATTAATGTTTACAACAGCCTTATCTCTGAAAACAAATAGTCTTATAAAACAAAATTCAAAATTTTATATGAACGGATAAATTAATTCATTTATTTAATTATTGAAGTTTAGAAATTTATAAATGCTTTGAAATTTCAACGGCTGTATCAGCCATCCTATTAGAAAAACCCCATTCATTGTCATACCAAGACAAAATTCTTACTAACTTACTACCAATTACAAATGTTTGATCAGTATGAAAAATTGAAGAATGAGGGTTATGATAAAAATCTGTAGATACTAATTTTTCATCAGTAAAGCTTAAAACATTTTTTAATTTACCATTCGTTGAAGCTTTCCTCATAGCTTCATTAATTTCAGATACTGTAGTGGATTTTTTGGAACTAAACGTTAAATCTATCATTGATACATTAGAAGTTGGAACTCTAACAGCGACACCACTAAGCCTGCCCTTCAGCTCTGGCAAAACTTCGCCAACTGCTTGGGCTGCACCAGTTGAGGTTGGTATCATGTTAACAGCAGCGGCTCTTGCTCTGTATACATCCTTGTGATCTCTATCAATTGTTGGTTGATCACCTGTGTAGCTGTGAACAGTAGTCATAAACCCTTCTTCAATGCCAAAATTATCATTTAATACTTTAGCAACAGGCGCCAAACAATTTGTAGTGCATGAAGCATTTGAAATAATTTTATGACTAGAATTAATTTTTTCCTCATTAACCCCATACACAACTGTTAAATCAGCATCTTTGGCAGGAGCTGAAATTAATACTCTTTTTGCTCCCCCATCAATATGCTTTCTACATTCATCTGCATTATTAAATTTACCAGTGCATTCCATAACCAAGTCAACATCATTCTTATGCCAAGGTATACCATCTATAGTTAACTCATGTGAAACATAAATACTCTCATCTCCAACGTTGATTTTATTTTCACTAGCACTAATTTCATATGGAAATACTCCATGCACCGAGTCATACTTAAGTAAATGCGCGCATACTTTTAATGAAGATCTGTTATTAATAGCAACAACTTTAATGTCTTTTCTTTTCGACTCGATAATAGCCCGCAGTACGTTTCTACCAATTCGGCCAAAGCCATTTATTCCGACACGTATTGTCATTTATTCTCTTCAGTAAAATTTTTTGTGATTTATACAAGTACTTATTAGAATTTGTATAATAATACAAGTGATTAAAAGTTAAAAATTTATTACTAAATAATTTAAATATTTTTAATTAAAAAAATTTTTAATTTACCTTATATTTTTAAAAAAAGTATACTAATTTGAATTAACGTTTTTAAAATACATTCCTTAGAAAATTAAAAGAAAAACTAAATTATATGGAAACAAAAAGCTCTATTTTCACACCAGTTCTGATCGGTGGAAGTGTAATTCTGTTAATTAGCTTTGCGATACGATCCTCATTTGGTTTGTTCCAAATTCCAATTGCTGAAGAATTTTTATGGCCAAGAGCCGAGTTTTCAATGGCAATAGCGATACAAAATTTAGCTTGGGGTATAGCCACCCCTTTTTTTGGTGCATTTGCAGAAAAAATTGGTGACAGAAAAGCTATTTCATTTGGCATCATTTTATATGCAGTTGGTTTGTTAATTAGTAGCGGAGCAGTTACACCCGAAGCTCACCAATTACTCAATATAGTTATTGGATGCGGTATAGCGGGAACTGGTTTTGGACCCATTCTAGCAGTTGTAGGAAGATCTGCTTCTGCTGAAAAGAGATCTCTTGTCCTTGGCATTACGACTGCCGCAGGATCAGCAGGTCAGGTGATTGGACCTCCATTTACGAGCGCTTTACTAGAGACCATGGAATGGTCATCTGTATTAATCGTTTTAGCATTTGTTGTTCTATCAACATTGCTATTTCTTTTGATGATAAAACCCGTTGAGAAGAAATCAGACAGTGAGTTAAAAGAAAGCTTATCTGATGTCCTTTCAAAGGCAGCAAAGGATCCAACTTTTGCTATGTTATTTTTAGGATTTTTTTCTTGTGGCTTTCAACTCGCGTTTATTACTGCACATTTTCCTGCATTCATTACCGAAGCATGCGCTTCGATACCTCCCAATAGCTTAATTAGATCTCTAGGAATTAATTCAACAGCATCTTTAGGTGCTTTTTCAATAGCAGTGATCGGTTTATTTAATATTTTAGGCGCCATTACTGCTGGCTACCTAGGAAAGAATTATACAAAAAAATATCTTCTGTCATTGATTTACACTGGAAGAACTTTAGCAGCTATAGCTTTTATATCTCTGCCAATGACTGTTGAAACAGTCATTATATTTTCCATGGTAATGGGTGCATTATGGCTTGCCACAGTTCCACTTACCTCTGGTGTTATAGGCTACATCTATGGCATGCAATACATGGGAACGCTTTACGGAATAGTGTTTCTTTCACATCAAATCGGATCTTTTGTGGGGGTTTGGCTTGGAGGAGTATTCTATGATCAATTTGGAAGTTATGATTTAGTGTGGTGGGTTGGGATTGGCGTAGGTGCTTTCTCCGCAATTATTCACTTGCCTGTAAAAGAAATGCCCTTGTCTTTAAGAACTAAAACAAGTGCAGCTTAAATTTAAGCTATTTCATTTGTCCTAAATTTTTTAAATGGGTTGCTCTCTAGATTAAAATGCTTATTTAAAACAAAGTCATAGAGTGATCGGTAGTCAATTTCATATATTAAATCGTTATTCTGAAGTTGATCTAGATTTGGCAAACCACCATTAATTCCACCTTTTATACTTCCTCCAATTACAAAATGCGGGGCAGCCATTCCATGGTCAGTACCTCTAGCGCCATTCTCTTTGGCCCGTCTTCCAAATTCAGAGTATGTCATAATAACAGTATTGTTCCATATTCCTATTTTTTTTAATTCCTTTACAGTTCCAGAAACAGCTTCGTCAAGCTCTCTTAATAGTTGCCTATGTCTCCAAAATTGATCGATATGCGTATCAAAACTACCTATAGAAACTTTGTAGACAGGTATACTAATATTAGCCCCAATTAATTCGCAAACTCTTGAGAGTTGATTTCCAAGGGATCCACCTTTCAATCTAACGTTTTTTTTGTTATTTAATTTTTCTTTTATACGATTTAATCTTAATAGATCACCCTGTCTTTTTTTAATGACTTTATCAAGTAAGCCAATACTTTGGGTTTCATCTGCTGAAGGAACAGTTGTGTCTCTGCCTTCAATTTTGTCAGGCCTGTAATCAATTGCGTGCGGTCCTAGAAAGCCACTTCCATTAGAAAAGATATCACCTGAATTATCTAAATAAATCCCATTCCCATCAAAATCATGACTTAGTGAAAGACTTGATATACTCTTATTCAGCCAACCTTCACGTCCTTTGCTGATACCATCACCTCCTGTTTCCCAAAGTTCAATGGAGCGGAAATGTGAAAGTACTGGTTGAGGGTATCCTAAATTTTGTACAATTTTTACTTCTCCTTTTTCGTATAATTCTGCAATATTCTTCATGCTTGGATGAAGACCTTGGAAGTCTGATATTGTCAGGATATCATTTCCTTTTATAAAAAGGCTGGGTCTAAGATTTTTGTACTTACTATGCTTGAATGGTATAACTGTATTCAAACCATCATTGGCTCCTTGAAGCTCAATTAAGATTAGAATTCTTTGGTCGCTTTCATTTGATAAAGCGTAAGCTGCATTTGAGAACATTGAAGTCGCGGCAATAAAGCTTAAAAAGTCTCTTCGTTTCATAATAACTATTTTAACTGGTAGGCTTCATTAAACAAAATGTTTCTTATATTATTTTCAGTATTTGGTAAATCTATATCTGAAACTAATAATTTATTTAATTTTATATTATACTCATTGGCTCTATGATAAGTCTTGGTATAATTAGGCGAAATATATTTATTCAAATAGTTTTCACTTAATTGATAATCACGCACTTTTAAAACTAAGCTACTACACATATTACTGATTTTTAATTTATTATTATTAATTAAATTAACACTTGGTATTGAAGGGGTTCCTTTAATTTCCTTTATATCAAGTTCCCTATGCCTTTCAGAAAGCCAGTCAAACCATACTTCTTTATTTGCTTCACCACTCCTATCAAAAACTTTAAAGAAATTTGGTTGACTAATAATAATAGAAGTTAACTCGTACAATCGATTTACCAATAGTTTATCTCTTAAAGACAAAGAATGGTATCTTTTATTGCTGTAATTTTTATTGCTGTCATTTTTTGGATAGGAAAATTTTACAAAGCGTGTTCCTTTTTTTCCAGAAAATGAAGATGAATATGAATCTAAACATTCAGGATAACAACGATTAGATTCTATACTCATAAAGTTTCCCTCCCACTTTTTTGCTTGCCCAATTGAAAATTGAAAACCATCCCAATGCCGATCTCCAAGCTTAACATTATACAAAGAAATATTGATGCTTGGATGATCATTTTCTAAAAAATCCTTAGTTACATGATTAATTAACATTGTTTCAACTATGAGTTGATCGGGGTGCGCTTTATTAAAAATAGAAAGTACATTATCAAAATATTTTTTTTTAAATAATTTTTGATATTTTGATTCTTTTGAAATTTCGAATTGGTTTTGAAGACAATTTAAATTTCTGTTTTTTGCTTCTAATAAGTATTTTTGCTCTTCAATTGTATCCTTTTGGTCTCTCCAAACTCTTTTCATAATATTATTTTGAAAAGTTACTTTTGTAGCTAAATTGCACAAATCCCTATTAGAAATCGAACCAAAATTACTATTTGAATTTAAAATGGATTTTTCTTGTTTTAAGGTAAAAAATGATTGTGTAAAAATATCTGCCAAAGTTTCATTTCTTTTTTCAATAGCATTTCCATCGAGCCAAAGTAATCCTCCGGGCCAACCAGAAACATTTGGTGGGTCTATTAAATCTTGATCAATTAATCCCATCGAACGAATTAATTGAGAGACATCATAATCTGCGCTTCCCGTTGATTCTAATGTGCGCACTGTTCCAAGAATTATGTCGATTGGTGATTTTACTAAAGCCAATTTATTATTATAATCCCAAAATTCAGGAATTTCTAATATAGCCTTTAACAAATTTGGTATTTCAAAATTATGATAAAATAATTGATACTTTAAATAATTAAAACTATCTATTGATGGCTTTTCCAGAGAGATATACTCCCTATAAAATTTATTTATTATTAAATCACTAAATTTAGGATGATTTAAGACTAAGTCTACAATTTCGTCTAATGATCTAATTTCCTGACCCAATAAATACCAAGACTTAGAAGTGGCTGCTCCAACAACAAATTCATATTCAAGTGATACTTGATTAACAGAATGCCCGGTTAGTAATTTTGATAGATTTTTTACGTCGTTTTCTTTGTAATTGCCTTCTCCTAAAGTAAAAAGTTCCAAAAACTCCCTGCCCAAGTTTTCGTTCACATTTCCAATGAAATTTTCATCATTGTTTAAATAACTTATCATTCCGGGATCCTTTAAAATATCTTTTAAAAAATCTCTTAAATTTCCTTTTGCGTTTTTTCTAAGATTCAATATATGTTTTGCATAGGCATGAGACCTTTCGTAGGAGTCTTCAAAGCCAACGACAAAGTGGTTGTGCCACAACAAAACTAATCTCTCAAATTGAGGGTTATTTGAAGTAATAATTTGGTCAGACCAGCTTTTTTCTAACGTATTTTTTTGTTCTTCAATGATAGAATTATAACATTTTCTACTTGCCCCTCTAAATCCATTTTCCATAAAATTCAACGGTGTCACTTCATTAACCCACGATGGGAGATTATAATTATCTGGTGAAAATAAAAGCTCTCCTATAATAAGATCAATGGCATCTTTTCTTGTTATGCCAATATATCTCTGCACTCTTTCCGCAGGCGCACCAATGCCAATTCTTCTTTCAAGATGAACAGCATCGTTGAAAGTTATAATTTTTTTTAAATGCTCTTTATTTATCTCTATTTTTTCTGGGGGCTTAATTTTATAAGATGTAAAAAATATATCTGAGCTTGAGTCTAAATTTTTAACGTCATCCTGAGTTGTGATAACCCCGCCAGATATCGTTGTCCTTGAATTAACTGCTAAACAAAAGAATGTAACAATAATAGTAGTTAAAATAAAAATTTTATTTTTCATTTAAAAAATTCATTATAATTTTTATTGTCTCTTCTGGAGCCTCTTCTGGAATGTAATGGCCTCCAGGAAGAGATTCCCCTTTAACATTATTGGCATATTTTTTCCAAACATCCATTACATTGTAATGAGAGCCAACAAAGGCGTCATTACCCCATAACACGAGAAGTGGGATATCGGTTTTTGTCCCGTAGTCATGTTTGTCATGCTGAAGGTCAATAGTATTAGAAGCCCTATAATCCTCACAGCTTGCATGAATTGTTTCTGGATTGGAAAAGCACCTTAGGTACTCTTTAAAAGCTTCTTGAGTAATAAAGTCCTTTTCCCTTCCCCAGGACTTGATTTTTTTTTGCAAATAATACTTGGGGTCCGAGCCTATCATTTTTTCAGGCAGGTCAAAGGGTTGTGTTAAAAAAAACCAATGGTAGTAGTTATAAGCAAAATCTCTGTCAGTTTCTTCATACATCGTCAATGTAGGAACTATATCCATCACCACAGCTTTTTTAATTAAATGTTTGTGGTCAATTAACATACGATGAGCAACACGCGCGCCACGATCATGACCAACTACCGAAAATTTTTTAAATCCTAAATTTTGCATTACCTCTAATTGATCTAACGCCATTTCCCTTTTTGAATAAGCTGCATGTTCAACATCAGATTTAGGTTTGCTGCTATCGCCGTAACCCCTCAAATCAGTTAAAATTACTGTATAATGACTGGACAATTCTGGAGCAACTTTATGCCAGATCATATGAGTTTGCGGGTATCCATGTAGAAACAATACAGGCGGCCCGTTGCCGGCTATTTTTACATTAATTTTTGCACCAGATGTTTTGATTTGCTTTGTTGTAAACTTTTCTAGCATTCGAAATCAATCTACTTCATTAAGGTTAATATTTGATCAATAGTTTTTTTAATTTTAGCTACCTTTGGAACCGTTGCATTTGAAGATGGATGACCTACAGTCAATATCATAACAGGTTTATTACTTTGAGGTCTTTTGCAAAGTTTAGTTAAAAAGCTCATCGGATTTGGTGTGTGAGTTAAAACTGAAAGACCCGCTTTATGAAGAGCTGCAATCAAAAATCCAGTAGCTATTCCAACACTTTCTGGAACATAATAATTTTTATATTTCGTTCCATCTTCAAAAGTTCCATGCCTTTCAGAAAAAATAATTATCAACCACGGTGCAATTTCTAAATGTGGTTTTTTAGCATTGGTTCCAATTGGCTCTAAAGCCTTAATCCACTCATCTCCACCACCACCAGCATAAAATTTTTCTTCTTCAATTTCAGCAGCCTCTCTAATTTTGCTTTTTATGCCTGCATTTGACACAGCAACAAAATGCCAAGGCTGGTGGTTAGCTCCACTTGGTGCGGATCCTGCCACCTGGATTGCGTTCTTAATGATATCAAAACTGATTTCTCTATCAGAAAAATCTCGAATTGTATGTCTTTTCAACATGTATTCTTTAAATTGCGTAACTGAAAATAACATCTCTTCATCTGAAGTTGAAACATTGTCTGGCAAGGGAATTTTCAGGTATTTAAGGTTCTTCTTTGAAAACATTTAACGGTTCACAATTGAATACATCTATGTCACTGCCGCTCGAGAAATATTTTTATAATTTTTCCAAAGCTTTTCATCCAAAACTTTGTTGATAATTTTAACTGATTGTAAAATATCTTCTTCATCTATAAATAAAGGACAAATTCCAAATCGCATCAAATTGGGTGCTCTGAAATCTCCAATTAATTTATGCGCAATTAAAGACTGCATCAGCTCATACCCAAAAACAAATTTATAGGAAACCTGACTACCTCTTAGATTGGGATCTCTTGGACTCGCTAGAACTAAATCCGAAGTTAATTTCTCTATCTCTGAAATGAATAATTCAGATAATATAATTGTTTTTTTTCTTAATTCCTGCAAATCTATTTCATCCCAAATACCCAATGCATTTTTTAATGATGAAAAAGCAATTATAGAAGGC
>Ga0066836_10002156_pt1 | contig 10509 bp, 2 predicted proteins | sample ETNtaG_18_FD_71568 | JGI IMG/M metagenome (GOLD analysis project Ga0066836, IMG submission 71568) | Marine microbial and viral communities from oxygen minimum zone, Eastern Pacific Ocean - ETNP201302SV91 | ecosystem: Environmental > Aquatic > Marine > Oceanic | place: Pacific Ocean: Eastern...
ATAATTTTATACTGAAAATAGTAAAAGGCCCTAACAGGGGGGTACAAGTGAGGTTGGCCAACGCAGTATCTTTAAACTTGCGGTTGGTTTATCCATTTAAAATGGATGGATTGACTGCCTCAGTAGAGAAAATGGCTGGAGCGATGCTGAATGAGTCATTGGATGTCAATGAGCTCGCCGCCCCAAAACAGCATATGCTTGGAGGTCAAGTGCTGCATGTTCCTGATCCGGTTAGTCCATTTCCACTGCAATTTGGATTGGGGGGACATCAGGAGGCACTTGGCCCGTGGCATAAGCCCGATGCTGGGATTCCCTGGGCAGGAGCAGGATTCCCTGGGAAAGGTTCTTTTGTGAATGAAGTAGAGCGAATAATTCAGGTTGCGGCCAATATTGGTGACATATATTCCGAACCCCCATTAATTGAAATACGAGGCAAGGATGTTGTTCAATGCTTGAACGTCAATTCGCCTACGTTGCTTCCCTATGGGGCGTCTCGTTCTGATGGGCATGTGGGTGCCCAAATAAGATATGCATGGAGTAAACAGAATAAGGCCGGCATTGATTTCCATCCATATCGGGTAGTCTTTGAGCCAGGGAAACCCCTGGGCAATAATATCCTGGAAGGAACCATCAAGCTGAGTGAGTGGGATTCGGCTAAAAATCAATACCTGCCTCGTGCTCAGTCGGTTCCCTGCAAGGTGAAAATAGTTACAGGTAATGACAACGGAGGACAGTGGGAATGGAAGCTGAATAAATTTGTATGGAGTGATGGTCTCGATGCTGTGAAGCAATCTGGAAGTTGGGTAGGGTTTGGTTTGGGTGTTGAAAGGGAAAGCGGGCGTTTTGTTAAGGTTCATCTGGATGGAAAGAAGGTGATAGATTATGAATCTCCGGTACGGGTTGCTTCAGGTCAGGCAAGATTGTGGGCTACTCGCAATACAAAGGCGTATTTCACGAAGCTTCATCCGGCAATTCCGTATCAAACGCTTCAGGCAGCTCAAGCTAACGGTTGGACGGTCAGCCAATACACAGCAATGCCGCTCAACGCGATGCCCACGGCTTATCAAGGAGTATTCAGGAGAGATAATTTAAACAATGTTTATCTATCCGGGTTGCAGAGGAAATCGAAAATGTTTTCTGAAGACAATCTTATGGCCGGTTGGTACCAGCGTAGTGCCCCCAAGGTGATTGGAGTGAAAGATCGGAGCGGGGTTTATGCGGGTCGCATGCCGGTTCTAAATGAAGTTTCCTTTAGGGCTGCCTATGACAGAAAGAGTAACATACTTAAAGGCAGGTTGGCCGTAGAAGTGGATGTACCGTTTAGTGGGTGTAGAATGGTGGTCACCGATCTGCAGATTTCAGGTGATGTAACAGCGGATTACAAAAGATCGATAGGAGACCCTGTTTCACCTGATGTGGTGTTCACCATTCCTTCAGTTGCCGGGGGGATGGCGAGTGTTGACTTAAATAGTACCGGTCTTTCTTCGGTTGCCTTGGTTAATTGGGCCAGCTTCGGGACGGTGCCTCGGATTTCTGGGACAGGGGCCAAGGCGAAATCCTTGGCGGATATACGTCTGGAGAATATTCAGGTGACTTTGAAGGCTCAGATTCTGGACAGTAATTTCAGGGTTGTAGATTTCTTTGATGGGACTCTCAGCGTGCCTTCAGCAAGCCTGGGAAATCCCATGGGAGGGCATGAGCTTTTTGCTCCGATATGGGATGCTAGAGTTGCTGCGGCTAATGGTTACGGACCGGGTAAAATCAATGTGGTATTGAACCCAGGCGCTAACCCCAAGTACTGGTATGCGGCTAATGATGTTGTTCCGGCACCGGGGAGTAAAGGCAGTACGTGGAATTCCAGTATTGATAACATTCGGAAACTACGAAAAGTTGACATCAGTTGGCAGGTGAATGATCCCTTGGTCAATGGATCTGAAAAAGGATGGCAATCGCGCGTCTATGCACCTACCTATTATAACGGGAAAAGCGTTGTGCCCAACGCAAATGAAACTAGGATTATATGGATGCCTTCAGCGTATGGTGATCCTAATATTCCTTTGAATATAACATACTCAATGCTTTCTTTTGGTAGAGCGACCAGCGGCAAATCTGCTCGTCAATATTTTGGTGTGAATTTATGCCGTAGGAATGATGCGTATCAACCTTGGGGAGCTTCTGCCGGAGGTAACGATTATACTATTAAAGATCCAAATGTAGGGGCAAATTGGTGGACTTTTCCGGATGTATCAAGAAATGGACTTCAAAATGTGGGATGGCTGGGCCAGGTGCATCGCGGCACGCCATGGCAGACTCTTTATTTGAAGTCTAAAAAACCCGGAATTTTAAATGTTACGGGTTTTGATGATGTATCAGGGGTTCTCACTGTACCCAGTCATCGAATTAATCATAAATCATTTGTTCAGCTAAGCGGAAAAAACCCCCTTTCATGGCCTGGGGGCAACATTGTGACTGGGAATGGGTATGTGGAAGTTGTAAGCAATAATGAGATAAGGTTGTGGCCGGTGCCAAACACTTCTTCGTGGAATGCTGGACAGGATGTCTTATCAGGGAGAGGACCTGTCCCCAATACAACGGGTCTTAAGGTTCAAAATCTGCAGTATTGGAAGGATTGGGCGGGAAGTGAAGATACTAAGCCAATTAATGACAGGCGTTTACTTGAGCCTTTTTACCTTTCTGGCGGTGAAAAGATTCGGGGAAGATTTTCTGTAAATAATCAAAGGGCTGAAATGTGGAGCGGGGTTCTTCATGGGGTATCGTTGCCAGTCAAAGGGGTTCTCCCGCGTAATAGAATGCAGGGGGCTTATGTGTCTGCTATGGGAGGGAGTGAAGATTGGATTCGTACGGACAAGGGGGCGGCTGATATACGCTGGGATCAGGGCATTGTAGCGGGTATTTCCAAGATTCGTGGAGCAGGTCGTTTAAAACGTGTAACTGATATTTTAGAGGTGCCTGAATTGACTGATAAATCTCCTTATTTACCCTCGGGAGATGAGTTGGATGTTGAACGGATTCCTCAACAGATATTGTCCCTGCTAAAAGTGGGAGGGCGGCAATTGTATAAAACTTACATTGTGACAGAGCAGTTGAGGCCTGCAAGACGGTACAGTCTGTCCGGTGGTAAGCCTGGTCCCGGTGTTGATGTTTCAAGTGGCGAGGTTTTGAACTATGAAATTACGGGTCAAACCAGCAAGTGCGTAGTGTTTGAATTGATGAGAGCAAAAGCCTGGCATAAGTCCCACAAACGGGGCCATTTTGGTAAGTATCGTGATAAGAATGGGGTATTGCAAGACTTGCCCAAACCTTATGCCAAGGTTCTTAAGGAATTTTCGATAAATCTCGATTATTGATCCGTAGAATTGCCGCTAGGACAATTTCAGGCTACTCTCTTTGTAGCTTCGCATGGCGGCAAATGAGATTAAAATTGGAGGGGCAAGGGAGCATAATCTCAAAAATCTATCGCTATCGATTCCTCGCGACCAGTTGGTGGTGATCACTGGATTGAGCGGTTCTGGGAAATCTTCATTGGCATTCGATACCATCTACGCTGAAGGACAGCGAAAGTATGTGGAATCTTTATCCGCTTACGCCCGGCAGTTTTTGGATCAAATGCAAAAACCTGAGGTAGATTTTATTGAAGGATTATCACCGACAATTGCAATAGAGCAGCGAAGCGCAGGCGGAAGTATGCGTTCAATCATAGCCACTACTACAGAAATATATGATTACCTTCGCCTTTTGTATGCGCATATTGGTCAGCCACACTGTCCGGACAGTGGTGAGTTAATGGCATCGCAAACGGCCACACAGATAATCGATCGATTGATGGAGTTGCCCGAGAAGACACGATTGATGGTTTTAGCCCCTGTCATCAGCCACCAAAAAGGAGAGTTCCGGGATGTAATAGAAAAATTGGCGCGCGAAGGATTTGTTCGGGCTCGAGTAGATGGACAGTTAGTTGAGCTTGAAGTAGATACCCGAATCAAGATTGATCACAAAAAGAAACACTATATTGAGGTGGTCGTGGATCGTTTGGTTGTTGGGCCGGATATGCGTCAACGGATGGCTGATTCTGTGGAGTCAGCCCTTAAATGGGGGAATGGGCGCCTGCTCGCTCTAACTCAAAAAAGCTCAAACTCTAACAGCGAACAATGGGATGAAGAGTTGCATTCGACCAAGATGGTTTCCTCGAAAACAGGTAAAAGCTATGATACTCTTACGCCGAAGCATTTTTCATTTAATGCTCCTTTCGGTGCCTGCAAGGTGTGCCACGGGCTTGGTCAAAAATTGGTATTTGACCCAGAATTAGTGGTTCCAAACCCGGAGAAATCTCTTGGAAAAGGCGCGATTGCACCATGGCGACGTGGAGGTCGTCGGATGATAATTTATTATAATCATGTTATAAAGACGGTTGCTTCGCATTACGATCAGTCGCTTGACGTATCGTGGGGAAAGCTTTCTGAAGACTTTCGCAACGTGGTTCTCTACGGGTCTGGAGAAGAAGAGATATCTTTTAATTTCCGCCGTGGGGGCAAAGCCACAGTTAAACCATTCGAAGGAGTTGTTCCTAATTTAGAGCGTTTAATGCAGGAAACTGATAGCGAATTTACCAAGAAGAGAGTGAAGAGCTGCATGAGCAGTCAGCCCTGTGATGCCTGTAACGGGCAGCGTCTCAAGCCTGAGGTCCTTGCTTGCACTATGGGAGGGAGGAAGGCAGATCGTTGTCGAGTTTCAATTAAAGGGACCAGGCGGAAAGTGGCTGTCCCTGGGTTGTCTATCATGGAGGTTTCGCGGCTTTCAGTTACTGATGCGTCTAAATTTTTTACGAGTCTTAAACTCACGGAAATAGAGGAAAAGATTGCAGGTGAAGTGTTGAGGGAAATTCAGGCGCGCCTTGGTTTTTTAAACAATGTAGGGCTTGGGTATCTTTCACTTGATAGGGAAAGCAGTACGCTTAGTGGGGGGGAAGCGCAGAGGATACGTCTGGCAACTCAGATAGGGGCAGGGTTAGTTGGGGTAATATATATCTTGGATGAGCCTAGTATAGGTTTGCATCAGCGTGATAACGATAAACTCCTTAAAACATTGAAGGGGCTGCGCGATCTGGGTAACACCGTACTAGTTGTGGAGCATGACGAGGATACAATCCGGGAGGCTGATTATCTTATAGACCTAGGCCCAGGAGCCGGGGTTCATGGAGGAGAATTGGTGGCAGCCGGAACCGTTGAGTCAGTCTGTCGTGTGAAACGTTCGGTTACCGCAAAATATTTGACTGGGGAATTCACGATAGAGGCCCCTTCAGAAGGTTTCAAGAAAGGAGGCGAAAACGGATGGTTAATTATTCGCGGAGCGTCGGAAAATAATCTAAAGGATGTTGATGTTAAAATCCCTTTGGGGACATTTTCTTGTGTGACTGGGGTGAGCGGCTCTGGAAAAAGCACCTTAGTGAATGATGTGTTAAAAAAGGCCCTGCACCGAAAATGGCACGGGGCAAAGGAAAGGCCTGGCGCCCATAAGTCAATTGAAGGGGCGGATTTGCTGGATAAGGCGATTGTGATTGATCAATCGCCTATCGGTCGCACCCCGAGGAGCAACCCCGCTACCTACACAGGTATGTTTACGTATATTCGAGATTTATTCGCAAAATTGCCAGCAGCGAAAATCCGTGGTTATGGGCCAGGTCGATTCAGTTTCAATGTGAAAGGAGGGAGATGTGAAAAATGTCAGGGCGACGGGATGCTGAAAATCGAAATGCATTTTTTGCCATCAGTTTATGTGAATTGTGAAGAATGTAATGGGCGGCGCTATAACCGTGAGACTCTGGAAATTCACTATAAAGGATTGAATATAGCGGATGTGTTGGGGATGACGGTGGATGACGCATGCTCATTTTTTAGAGCAGTGCCAAAAATACACGACGTTTGTATCACTTTGGCTGAGGTAGGGTTGGGTTATTTAGAGTTGGGGCAGTCGGCGATCACTCTCAGCGGAGGCGAAGCCCAACGTGTTAAGTTGGCCTCTGAACTATGCAAGCGCTCCACAGGGCAAACGTTATATTTGCTTGATGAGCCTACAACAGGCCTACACTTTCATGATGTTTCACGGTTATTGGACGTTTTTGCAAAATTACGAGATGCAGGCAATACTTTGGTAGTGATCGAGCATAATTTGGATGTTATTAAGTGTGCTGATTGGATTGTCGATCTTGGCCCTGAGGGCGGTGATGAAGGCGGTCAGTTAGTGGTTGAAGGGCCTCCCGCATATATTGCAAAATGTATGGAGAGTTATACGGGTAACTACTTGAGATTGAATGTGGACAAGGTGAAGTCTAAAGGTCGGACGAAGAAGGTGAAAGTTGCATGAATATCAAGGCGTTGTTATTTACTGTTTTACTTGCCGGCAACCTAGCGGGTGCCGTTGTTGGAGGTGTGGAATTGCATGGCAACTACGCAACGAAGCCTGACGAAAAATTATATCTGGCTGCAGTACGTAGCTTCCAGGGAGAGCATTGGGCTACATCATCAAGTTGGCTTTATGAATTAATTATCCGGTTCCCCAACTCTTCTAGACGAGCAAAGGCGACTCTTTTGCTGGGACAGTCTCTTTTTCAACAGGAAAAGTATCGAGAAGCTTACGGCGTTTTGGCCAACGATCAATTGGCGGCGGGAGAGTTAACGGACGAATATCTTTATTGGATGGCAGAATGCCGTTTCAGCCAGGGGAATCTTGATGCGGCAGATCAAGTTTTTGGTGAGCTCATGAGGGGGTATCCGAAGTCGAACAGAATGCTGGAAGCCACAGTATCCTCTGCGTTTGTTGCGGCCCAACGTGAAGATTGGGTTCGGGTTGTGGCGTTATTGAGTCCAGCTGAAGGAGTCTTTCAGATTCAGGCTGGGAATGGCTTTGTGGAGGATTTACTGCAGGAGGGAGCTCTATTGTTGGCAGAGGCTTTTTTGGGGCAAAAAAACCCTGATTCCGCACGTATATTATTGGATGAACTTCCTAGGACATTGGAGCAACGTCGAGGTTGGCGTCGAGACCTGTTGAGCGTCCGCATAGCGGAGGCAATGGAGGAGCGTGAAGTCTCTCTTAGAGAGGTAATAAAACTAAGGGCGTCGATAGAGGAAGCTGACTCGGATTTTTGGTTTGCGAGAGTTGTCCAAATGCAATCGAAATTACTTGGGGAGCAAGGGCTCTGGAGGCAGGCTGCCGATAATTATAACTCATTAATACGTGGCAACTTTGACCCCAGTGTTCGGCAAAGGGCGTTTTTAGCTTCTGCTCGGTTGCTGTTTCGAAACGGAGATAATTTTGAGGCAATGAAACGACTCGAGTCAATGCTCAAGGATTTAGATTTGAAAGAATCATTTCCGATAGCACACTGCATTCTTGGGGAATCTAAATTACAGAGTGACCGTTATAATAAAGATGATGCAGTGATGCATTTTAAGGCTGCTTTGAGCGGTTCGAATGATGAAGACTTGCGGGCTCGAGCTTTATGGGGTTTGGGGCGCAGTTATCGTTTACTCGGGGACATGCCCAAGGCTGCAGAATATTATTTTAAGGCGGTTGAGGTGCCAGCTTCTGACTTTCTTCGCAAACGAATTCTGTATGACGATTCACATATGAAAATGCTTTCGAAACGATGGATAGAGGCAAGTGTTGGGTTAAAGGAATTGATATCCTTAGGCGAAGCGGGAAATCCAGATCGATTGTTCGATTTGGCGCGTTTTATGCAGATAAAATCAATGGTTGGCTCAACTAACATAGTAGAGGCCGGATTATTGTTGAAGCAGATTCGGAATGCCCCGGGGAATATCTTGAATGAGACTATTCTTCTAATGGCTCAAGCACATGAGGCTGCCGGCGAGATTAATGATGCTGAAGAGTTTCTTGTGGAGTTAAATAACAAAGCCCCAGGCGAAAGCTTGCTTGCTGCGGCTGAACTTGAGAACATTCGTATTCAGGTTAAAAAAAGGAAATGGACTGAAGCGATCGCGCTGTATGGTAAATGGCTCAAGGATTATCCAAGTCATAGTCAGGCTGCGGGAGTGCGGCTGGATCGGGCTTGGGTTCTTAGTAAATCAGGGCACGTTCAATCCGCAGAGACTGCTTATGATGAGATAATTGATAAACATCCAAATTCATATGCGGCTTATGCTTCGAAGATGTGGAAAGCTGATAGGATGTTTAATTCAAAGTCAGATCAATTAGCGGCCGAGAGATTATTTCAAGAAATAGCTGGATCAACAAACACTCCGCCCCAATTACGTTATCGGGCGCAGATGATGTCTGGTCGAGCGGCGGTGGCAAGGCAGGGGTATGATGATGCCAGGAAAATTTTTTCCGCAATTCTGGATAACCCAAAAACTGTTGGGAGTGCCAAGATTGAGGCGACTTTTGCTTTGGGCGACTTAATTTTAATTGATTTAGGTACTCCAGCAAATGATGCATTGGCCAGAATAACCCAATCGACAAATGCATTTTATAGCATAATTCAAAATGAACCTGTGAGCGAAGTCGCTGCGCGGGCATGGGGACGAATTGGGGATAGTTGTCGTCTTATTGCTTCTGAACAACCTGGGTTTCATGATTATGCGATTCAAGCTTACCAGAAATCTTTGACGATGCCTGTTAAGGTGCCTTCTAATGTGAAGAATCATGCGTTGATGGGAATGGCTTATGCTCTTGAGCAATTCGTCTTGAATGATGGAGTAAATGAAGGTTCTTTAAAGGAGGCATTGAATCATATGCTTGCTGTTTTTTATGGACGTCATCTGGACTCTGGGCAGAAACAAGATTCTTATTGGCGAGCTCAAAGTGGGTTGGGAGCATTGAGATTATTGAAAAAACTCAAGCAATATGATCAATGGCTGAAGATCTGTGACGAACTGGAGGATTCTTTTCCAGGAATGAAGTGGGCTTTGCAGCAAAAAAAAGAGCTGATGAAAAAGTCAATGACCAGCAACCCATGATCAGGTGTTTTCATTCTGCCGTGTGTGTTTAAGCTTATCATCTGTTTCTGGTTGGACATAGCTTTGTGTTGTGTCAATAATATGGACATCAATCGAAAACCTCAGCACCCGCAGTTGCGGGGGGTAAATACTAAGTAAAATATGAATTTATGGTAGCGAGTAGTGAAACATATGATGGTAAGCGTCCGGTTTCCCGGCGAGTGTATGTGCAGGGTAAAATTCATTCGAAGGTGAATGTATCCATGCGCGAAATTGATTTAAGTCCCACCAAGAAATTGACTGGTGAGGCGGAAATTAACGAGCCAGTCAGGGTTTATGATTGCAGCGGACCGTGGGGAGATCCGCAGGAGAACTGTGATGTTGAACAAGGTTTGCCGGCGTTACGCGAGAAATGGATTCGTGATCGGAATGATGTTGAGGAATACGCTGGACGGGGGGTGAAGCCAGAAGATGACGGTTTTCTCTCTGAACGGCATTTAGAGCACACGGGTAATCGTGACCAGCACCGTGCCTTTCCTGGGCTCAAGCGTCTTTCGCTTCGAGGCAAGGGGCACCCCGTGACACAACTCTGGTATGCTCAACAGGGCATTGTGACTCCGGAAATGGAATATATCGCTATTCGTGAAAACTTAGGGCGAGATCAGATAATAGAAAAAACGGAGGGCGACCGGACAGCATTGAGTCATCAGCATTCTGGACAGTGTTTTGGCGCAAATATCCCTGAATATATAACGCCGGAGTTCGTGAGGGATGAGGTGGCTTCTGGGCGTGCAATTATTCCGGCCAATATTAATCACCCGGAATTGGAGCCGATGATAATTGGCCGAAACTTTCTGGTAAAAATCAATGCCAATATAGGTAACAGTGCGGTAGCCTCAAGTATTCAGGAGGAAGTAGAGAAGATGCGATGGGCCACACAGTGGGGTGCAGATACTGTAATGGATCTTTCTACCGGGAAAAATATCCACGCCACGCGTGAATGGATCATTCGCAATAGTCCTGTGCCAATTGGGACGGTCCCCATGTATCAGGCGCTTGAAAAGGTGAATGGAAAGGCCGAGGATTTAACCTGGGATGTTTTCCGTGATACGTTGATTGAACAGGCTGAACAGGGAGTGGATTATTTTACTATTCATGCAGGCGCACTCCTTCGGTTTATCCCTATGACTGCTCGCCGAGCTACGGGGATTGTCAGTCGAGGTGGGAGTATTATGGCCAAATGGTGTCTTTTCCATCATAAAGAAAATTTTCTGTATACATATTGGGATGATATTTGCGAAATCATGTCAAGATATGACGTGAGTTTTTCTATTGGTGATGGATTGCGGCCTGGTTGTATTGCTGACGCCAATGACGACGCTCAGTTTGGAGAGCTTAAAGTTCAGGGGGATTTAGTGAAGCGCGCATGGGCACATGGTGTTCAAGCTATATGCGAAGGACCGGGCCATGTCCCGATGCATATGATTAAGGAAAACATGGAAAAGCAGCTGGAGTGGTGCCATGAAGCGCCTTTTTA
>Ga0066836_10002158_pt1 | contig 10504 bp, 6 predicted proteins | sample ETNtaG_18_FD_71568 | JGI IMG/M metagenome (GOLD analysis project Ga0066836, IMG submission 71568) | Marine microbial and viral communities from oxygen minimum zone, Eastern Pacific Ocean - ETNP201302SV91 | ecosystem: Environmental > Aquatic > Marine > Oceanic | place: Pacific Ocean: Eastern...
GCAATTCTTGCCGAAATGTTGCGGGAAGAAGATGTGGGCATTGAGAATGAAGATGTAATTGAAGAGGCTTCTACTGAAACTGATGATCTGGTGACTGAGGAAATTGTTGCTCCTGAAGTAATTATCAAAGCAGAAATGGAAGAAGCATCCGAACCCAATGAGGGCTGGTTTGGTGTTGGAAGAGGTGAGGAAGAATGAGTGTGACTCAACGAAAAACCAAGGAAGAAGTTGTGGAGAATCTCCACGGTGTTGCAAGAGAGATGTACAAGCGAATGGCGAAGGGGGAAGCCCCGACCATGACTTTGCCTGTTCGAACCAAGAATAATATCGGGTTCGATGAGAAATTGGGTGTTTACAAGTATGGTAGCAAGCGTTCTATTCGTGATGCTACAAGCTTAGGAAGCGCCAGGCAATTGTTGCGTGCATTGCATATTATCGAATTCATCGAACAGATGATTGGGAGTGAAAAATCGTCAACACTTCGTGAAATGTATTACATTTCAGAAGGGTGGGGGCATGGAAAGTTTGGCTCGCAGAACGAAAGCAACAACCTTGCTGAAGATTTGGAAATTGTCACGAAATGTTTGCGAGAGGATTTCAAACTCCGCCCTGAAGAAGATGGTGCGAGAATGATTGGAAATTTGACACTGAATGAAAGAAACCGACGCGGGGAATGGATGCGAATCAACGCACGTGATGATGTTGGTGACTCGGGCTATGGTGTCCCATACAATGTTGAATCAGAAAAAATCCAATTGGTGGAGCATGATATTAGATTCATCATGGCCATCGAGACGGGTGGTATGTTTGATCGGCTCGTAGAAAATGGATTTGACGAGGATTATCAATGTGGGTTACTACACCTGAAGGGGCAGCCAGCACGTTCCACCCGGCGCATATTGAAACGAATGAATGAAGAATGGAATTTGCCAATTATTGTCTTCCTTGACGGTGATCCGTGGTCTTTCCGAATCTTCGCCAGTATTGCCTATGGTGCGATTAAGACCGCACATATATCGGAATATTTGGCAACACCATCAGCTCAGTATCTGGGAATTACATCCGACGATATCGAAGCATATGATTTGCCAAGTGACAAGTTGTCCAGCAAAGATGTTGAGGCTTTGAAGGCTGAACTCAGCGACCCTCGATTTGCAGATGGTTGGTGGCAAGAACAAATCCAGATGATGCTTTCATTAGACAAGAAGGCTGAACAGCAATCTTTAGCAAAATATGGTCTTGATTTCGTTACTGACACGTATTTACCAGAAAAATTGGCTGAAATTGGTCTTGGAATCTAGGCATAACAGAGATGAACGTTGACGAAGAGGCGAGTTTGTGAGCCAAAACCTGTGGCCAAAGCGGCTGATGATTGCCGGCGCCGTCATTCTAGGCCTGTCTATCGCTGCCGTGGCTTCTGTATACCCCTCTTGGATGGAATCACTAGACCCTGGAGAAAATCATCTTCTTGAATTAGATGGGGGTGAAAGCGATACTGTCAATCTTAGCAAGGATAGTTCTTACTTGATTTTCAGAATCGATAATGTACAACACAATAGTACAATTATCGAAGAAGCAACTGAAACAGAAGTAACTGTGGGCTCACCAAATTGGATTCAATCTGATCGAGAAGGATTAGATGGAGAATTGTACTTCGCTGTTGGTACGTTTATCCCTGACGAAAATGGGGCACATACCATTCACAACGATGCAAGTGAAGGTGAAGTATTGTGGATTATTGATGAAATGGACTTGGCCAATACTTCCGAATCGACTTACATGACTGGTGGATGTTGTGGTATTCTGTTTGGAGGGTGTTTGTTGCCTATTGCATTCGCCTTGTGGATAAATAGTCGAAAAAACTCAGCCAAGGCTGGTCTAGTGATGCAAACAGCGGACGGGAGAATCATCCCAATTGCACCCATGGATGGAACCGTGCAACAACGAGTCCCCACCACTGATGAGGTGTGGAGAAGTGTGCACGGTGGGGAAATTCTTGACCTGACCGTCAGACAGCAACCACCGGAAGAAGAAACTCCAGCACCTTTTGCTGATCGCCCGGACCGTATAGGGGGGTTATCCCGAGTTGTAGATGACATCGATACAGTGGATGATTCCAAGCCGCAATTAGACGATGATGATGGCGAGCAGGTAGAACGTAGTTGGAAGTCATGGGACGAAGGGTAAACCAGCCGAGGATTCATAGGAGTCCGATGGCTAGTTAACACTGGGTTGTGAAGTGGTCACGGATTTCGATACTGCACTTTCCATACTGGAAAATAGGACACGTCGCTCTATTTTGGAGCATCTCGTCCGTGAGGCACACTACCCTCTACAACTAGCAGAATTACTCGATGTTTCGCAGCAAGCGATCATGAAACATCTGAAAGTGCTCGAAGATGCTGGCTTTGTTGTCAGTGAAAAAGTACCCAGCGAAAAAGGTGGGCCGCCGAAGCGGATCTATGCAATCACGCAATCCTTCTCGCTACGATTGGATTTGGGGCCTGACCTCTTCCGTGCTGAACACCGTCAACTTCCCCCAGGTGGCCCAACTCGATTGTCAAGTCGTTTGCCGGAGGATGTGTTGGGTGTTGCAGAACGGGTTGGAACTCGACGGAGATTACCTATGGCTGAAGCATTGGGTATGCTTTCGGAATTAAACGACGAATTGGATCGCCTCGATGCAGAACGAGATGCGCTGATTGCTCTACATCAACAAATCAAGCAAAAAGCCAGCCGTGTTGTGGATGACACCTTCGATATTTACGAAGAAAGGCAGTTGGCACACGTTTTGCTTGAGGCCCCAAGGCGACCTGTTGACTTAGACCAGTTCTGTGCTGGAATGCAAATACAGCCTCAGAGAGCTGAGGAAATGATGGATGCGCTACGTGGCGTCATGATGCGGCAACTTGGTGCTGAAACGGGTACGATTATCGCGACCAAAGATGATCGGTTGCTACCTTGGTGGTTGGCCAAGAGCGATTCGTCGTAATCTCAATCAGAAGCGGATATCCTCTTCAGTTGTGATCATGCTAGATTGTGCGTCGACACGAGCCAATGCTTCACGTCGACGACCAATCATGACCATGCCTGCAACAGCCATCAATGCGATGGTGAGTAGCAATATCATTGTTGGAACAGACCAGGTGCCTGCGGTTTCCATTGCAACGTCAATCCAACCGTTTTCACTCGAAAGTTGTCCGAGATCCTTGCGGTTGTTCGCTTCATTGGCTTCAATAATGAGATTGCCGGGGTCAACGATTGCAACCACGTTGTGGTTACCTGCTGTAACGGGGTAGAGCAATGTAATCTCCACAGGTTCGGCAGAACCACTGTCGTCGGGTGGCATCAATGCACCAATCACTTGGCGGTAAGCGACGTTTTCTTCCGAACATATGTTCTTCCGGATGTTGTCTTCAGTCTCATCTTCACAAAGAACGATGTTGATGTCAGTGGCGTGAACGTTTCCTCGATTGATAATCTGAATGTTCACTGGAATCATTTCACCAACTGGAGCTTCCGTTCGCACTGGAGTTACGTCAACGATTTCTAGATCTGGCGCTCGTAGTCGGATTCGCAGAACTTGTTCGTTGGTATCACATGGGTAGACGTTGTCAAGAAGACCGTCGTTGTCAGCATCAATTGTACAACTGTCAAACCAGGATGCTGTCTCATCGGTGTCACCATTTGGTGAACCACCATAGTTCGACAAGACCTTGATTCCAATCTCACGGTTTGCGAGGGTGGCAGATGGGCTGATGTCAATGATCACCATGACTTGGACGGTCGTGTACGCCTCCATTTCTGCTAGACTCCATGTGCCATCGGCATGATATGCACACCCATACAGAGGGGCGGATTCACCAACTGCAAGTTCTGCGCAAGGGATCTCTCTGGGCAACTCGGTATCGAAATCTTCAACCATTGCATATTCAATATTCCAACTTGAAAGTGAACCCATGCTTGGCTGATCATTCCATTCATTACCACTCTTAGTGTGGTTGTGCAATGTGGCAATATCTGGGACGTTTCCATTGTTGGTTACATTCAGTAAATATCGAACAGTGCGACCTGGTGCAGTAGTCTTGATTTGGCTTTCAACTGTCTCGTCAAGCCAAATTTGCATATCGTGGAACTGATTCACAGTGATGTCGAATAGTATTGCATCTCTCTCATCTGTACCTTCAAAATATTCCTCACTGTATGCTTTGATGACAACTTGGTAGTCACCTGCCACAATTTGTCCGGGGATGTTGATGATGACATCAACTGTTTCAGCATCATCACGTTCTAGTTCAGATAGTGTTGCGCGAGGGATCTGAATGTCCCATAACAACTGCGATCCGTTAGCGTCGGTAATTGATGCCGTACGCATATCATATCGATCTGGGCCATTGCCATCGTTTGTCGTGGTAATAGGGACAACTAGAGCTTGGCCTGGGTCAACAGAGTATGTGGTGCTTGGTGCTTCCATTTCCAAATCATAGACGTGTTCTACATTTGTTGAAAGAATCACTGCATCTGATACTCGGGATGCACCCTGTAGGTGCGCTTTCACCGTAATTGCAGGACCAAGTCCCGCACTAGCGTTGAGAGGTGCACAAACAACAACAGCGACCTCGTAAGGGATGTTAATTTGGGACCAATGTCGCGCTTTGCTCATTTCGCCTTCATTGCCACCAGGAGCGTTGCTAAAGTCCAAATTCACAGTCCAATGGTCGTATTGCCATTCGTTCATGGGCATTCCATCTGGTTTGGCTTCTGGAGCACCGGGGGTGGTGAAAATCAGATAGCCTGGTGCGAACTTCTTGATGACATCAATTGTGTAGGTGTGGCAATCGCCAGGCATGACATACTCAGATGTATCGAAGATTTCGAAAATAATGTTTCCAGTCGAACGGATACTTACGTTCACCCACAATTCCAACACGTCGTATGTGCCTTTGTCTAAGCTCTTGACTGGTTCGCCCATCGACCAACCCTTGAGATACAGAGCGAATGTGCCAGGGTCTTGTGTCGTTGGGACTGAAATTTCCAGATTCTTTGTCACAGATTGGCCAGGATCTAAGCTGACCATCAGTGGGAAATTGATTTGCCAACCCCATGGTAGCAGCCATTCTTGTTGACCTTGCAGAGTTGTTGGGTCATAGAATGCAAATGTGTCAAAGACGTTGCCTGTATTGGTAATTGTAATCGAGAAAATCGCAGTTTCACCTTGCTCTACATCCGATTGATAGTGACTTGTTTCCAACTCTATGCCGTGAACCACATCCATTAGAGTCAGTGTCAAACGATCACTCCGAATTGCAGGATCTTTGTAGGATACTGCTGAGACAACAACTTGTGCCAACTCGTCCTCATTGGCTTGATAAATTGATGGTGCGCGAACTCGTAAGTAAACACGGACAGATTCTCCACCAAGCAAGAAAATTGGTGTTTCTGGGAAAATCGCTGTGTGGTTGTCGGCGAAGAATAGATTCGCAGTCCAATTTACGGGGACTCCTGAAAGATTAACAGCAAATGTATCTGATACCAAATCGATCGGTCCGGGTGTCGAATTGTTCACTGTCAAATTGTAAATTGTCTGTTCACCAGGTTCTATCACATGGTAATACGTCTCATCGTCGGCCAAATCAACGTCAACCTGTCCTGTAAGCACGTGAGTGTAGCAAATTGTGTATGCACCATTATTGGAATTCTCATTGCATTTATTGGTATCAGACCACCCAATATGGGCTCCACTACCAAGGTCATTTGCAAATGCCGGTGGCTGTGAAAGTTCTGGTGCTCGGCCATTGTTAGGGCCCAATTTATCACTGTGCCATTCGGTTACGTCAACGCGCTCCCACGGGTCTAATACCGCTGCAGCAATGCTGTTCAGTGGCCAATCACCAACATCGTTGGTGTGATTCAATCGTGTATACATGATTGATTCACCTTGACTGGTATTGGAATTTTCAAGCCACGAAATGTGGACGTTGTTCTGATTGTCTGCAATCACTTGTGGCATGTACGATGAAGCTCTGTAGTAATCATTCGGATTGACATTGCTTGCCCCTTCAACGTATGATATTCGAGTATCTACGATCTTCTTGATTCCGTAGGTCGGCAATCCGCCCGATACACCATCCCACTCTGCAGCGCCACGAAGGCGCAGACGACTGTAGTATACCTCGTAATTGTCATCCTTGTCAAAACCATAATCGCGAGTATCCATCCAAGTCAGGTGAGTGTCGCCACTGTTGTCAATTGCCAATGAAGGGTGCAGGCTGAATGCGTCGTCCAATGTAATTCGAGTGTCGTTGACAACTACGAGGTGGCCGTAGCCATTGGAGTCCTGGCTTGGACCCAAATCCTCTGTGTATCGGTTGTTTGCCTCATCTGTCCCTGATTGGCCATATACCCAACCTGGGGCTGGATTCTGAATCTTTGCATAGGGGTCAAGAACCGTCATGTAAATTTCACGGCTGTTGTTGGTTGCTAGGAAAACCATTGCCTCAACCAATGTAGCCATATTGTTGGCTGAAGAAGCTGGGAAAGCATACACTTGTCCTCCACCATCGGTATTTCGAGTTGTAGAACCCGGGCAAATACGTGGATTGGTATTGACTTGGCCATTAGGGCACTGTGCAAGATCTTTCATGTGGCTTGCAACTTGATTGTTGGCTCCCCATGATGAACCGTATATCCCTACTGGGATTACTCCAGCATCTACGCAAGCGTCGTGTGCTTCGTTGATACTGGCAATATCATCAGATTGTTGTGGCGGGTCTCCACCTTTGGGTCCTTCGTCACTAATTGGAATGACAATCTTTGTTGCATTGGGATTCCATTTGTGATCGTGTGTGGTAGGTGGGTTACCTGGTACGTTACCTTGAGCATCTACCCAAGACAAGCATGCCCAAGCACTCCCTGGCCCCCAATCTTCACCCTGGTAACCGCCACTTTGTGCGCCACCATTGTAAATGGTTGAATGTAATTTGATGAGGCCGCCAGAGTCATCACCTTGTGTAAGATGGTTGGCTCGCGGGTTCTCATGATGAGGAGGGCTGGCACATGCGCCACTTGTTGCAGCACTAGGGAACATTCCACCCAATGCATACAATGTTTCGAAAACCGAGATGTTTGCTTGTTCAAGCATAGGCTTGATTCCAGTGAATGAACCTCCATTGGACCATGTGCCTCCGTAGAAGACCACGCACATGTCTGCCCATTCTGAATACATGGAACCTGATGTGTCAATTGCTGAAACAATCTCTACCTTTCCACCACGTGTATCATCCCATGCAATCTGAACAAGATCGTCTGCATCAATGGCGATATCGGGGTGGCCTTTGTGGCCAATAATTGGGGTTAGTAGAGTGCTGTCAATCGCTGTAATTGCTTCACGTGATGCTTCATCGATTTCCAGGAATTTGTAGTAAATTTGGGGTTGTTGGAAGTATTTATCATGCCGATCATAGGAATCTTCCCACACAATATGTGCATTATCCTGACTATCGACTGCTATTGCTGGCCAATCGCGGTTTTGTTGGCGTCGAACAACTTCGGTGTCCTCAATGATGGAAATTGTGCCATCATCTGCAGAACTGCCATCCTGATCATCCAAGCTTGGGTCGAGTAGTGTGTACAGGATTTCGTGTTGACTGGCTTTGTTTGCCCATGTCACGTGAATGCGATCTTCGGAGTCAATGGCTACATCTGGGTGCCATGCACGATGGCCGCCGCCGTTGGAAATTTGCGTTACATCGATGACTGTCTGGGCTCGCGGATCAAGCATTGTGTAGTACAAATGCTGTGTGTTGCGAGTCCAGATAACGTGGATGTTTCCTTCGCTGTCACTTGTCATTGATGCCATACGTTCGTTGACTGCTCCACCATCTACAAGTTGCACAGCATCGGTGATTACGACCGAGGCGCCTTGTGCAACTGGTGGTGTATAACCAATCAATAACGTGCTCATTACGAGAATCATTACCAGAGTAATGCTACTATGTTTGTTGTTGTTCATGATATTCGACCCCCTGGAGAACATCTCCAGCACTTTGGAAACGGTATTTCCCACCTACTTAACCGAACCCCTTAGCGGTCACTATCTCGCGCGAACGCGCGCGAGGGAAATTATACCCATTCAGAGGGGTCGAATCCTGTGCCAAAGCCGCCCGTTTCATCAGTTTCGACTTCTTTGGTTGAATGTGCTGTGTCGGGTTCTGGTTGGGGGCCACCTTTGGCCCAATCATCTACCGGTCCTGGTTTCCCAACTCCGGGGCCATAAGAGAATTTAATCTCATGAATCACGGATAATTTGGAAAGCCACAAACGGCGAAGGGTTTGCATCACTTCGTTTTGTGTGACTCCATCAAACCACGTGGGCATTGAGAGGTTAAACGCTTGAAGTGGACCGGGTTTTCCCTCACCCCTACCGACGTGCAATACCCAATCTACATGAGATCTGGTCAATTGTAGACGTGTCTCGTGAAGCCATTCCTCCCACCCCTCTGGATTGGTATCCGCGTGCTTACGCATCTCATCTTGCTGGCCTGAATCAACTTGTGTTACACTGGATATGACCAGGAGGTTTCTTTCCTTTGGAGAAAGCACATTGAACATGTGCCCATGTTTAGTGGGTGGGTATCTGACTAAAAAATGGAAATCTGCACGCGGGTCGTCGCGCTCTTTGATTTCAAGGCCCTCGCCTGACAACCAATTTCGAACGCGCTCTTCGATTTCACGGGCCGCCATGAGGGGGTGGCGGGCGGCAACCTATTTCAGCGCAGCGAGCAATTTTGCAATGTCTTTGACGATAATTTGGGACTCGGGATTGCGGTGAAACCTGCTGAGGCGGCGAGCGTCGCGGGAAATAACGTGTAAATCCCATGCAATGATGGCAACTTTGTTGGAAATATGGAAGGCGATGGGGAGGCATGCGGCTGCAATGAAAATTTGTGCCAGTGGAATTGTCCAAGGGCCAAGGATCGCTGTGATGACAAAAATTGAGATTGGGATTGGCCAAATAATCAATGGCCCAAGTAGAGACGCGAGGAAATGATATGTGGTTCGAGCGTCTAGACCTTCGTCTGTATTATCTCCGAGGACTTTTCCAATGAGAATCATAAGGCCACTTCCAAACAAAGTCAATGGCGCTGCAAGAATCGCTAAAATCAATGCAGGTAGAATGGTTAAATGTTCTACAATTCGTGTTTCTCGGAGCCCATTTGAATTGATGGCTCGCCCGTCTAAACCAGTAGAATGGAGTGTGTTACCGATTCGTTCAGCGACAGGTTGTAGAGAATTCAGTACGTCATCGCCACCGCGAATTTCATTTCGAATCTTGCGGGCTGCGAGAACTTCGTCCATCCACGAATCGAGGGGGGAAGTGGATGTTATCGCTCGCAAATGGCCAAGGATATGCCAGGAACGGTATTCGTCCCATGAATCTGCATCTGGTGTCATTGGGGTGAGGCTATCTCTAACTTGATCTCGTAATTTGTTGACTCTGTCCGCTGGAGCTTCAACCCATTCCCCCTCTATCAATTTCTTGCGCTCTTCTTCGGGATGGATTGCATCAGCAAGACGAATGGGTTTCCCATACTCGACCCATGCATCGGTTCGAAAATACCATGATTGACGATAATGAAGACCCACCGGGAGTAGGTGCGGCTCGGGTAAGCCCTTCTCATGCGCAATTGAATTGGCTGCAATAACCGAACGCATCGGACCCGTGCGGAGGCGCCTCATTTTGGAATCTTCATGTGATGTCCCTTCAGGGAATAATGCTGTACCATGCCCATGTGCAATACATTCAGCAAGTGTTAGCATTGTCTTGGAATTAATCTGCTTCGCTGCTTCACTAGATGTTCCGCCTCGAGCAAGTTCCGCTTGACGAATCACTGGCTGCGAACCTGAAAATGAGGTGATTGGACCGATGATTGGGCGTGTGATTAAATCGTGGCGGCCGCCAAATACCAGCGTTTTTGGTTGCGTGACTACGATGGCCGTGGGATCGATCAGAGCATTGGTATGCCAACCGACTGTGAGAATCCCTGCATCTTTGGAAATGTGTTCTCGCCCAGTCACTTCAATGGTTCGAAATTGCTGCCTCATTGCCAATTTACACAACCCTATGATCGTGTGGTAAAACCAAAGTATTCCGGGGTGATCCCCTGGTTTTTTTGAATGGCGTCTCTTACTTTCAATTTTTCCAACATCGATTTGAGAGGCGCTTTTTGACAGAGGGGGGAGAACATCTCCATGATGATCTACCGCCCCATCGTCACCAGATTGAACTGTTTTCTTCGCCATCATACCACACCTGTTGAGTCGATATCAATGAGCTTGGAGACGCTCGGATAGTTCAGTCAATATGGCAAAGTCGGGATCTCCGCCGGGTAATGGTGAATCTGGCCAGCAAGCCATCAGTGTGAGGCCGCCGTCGCCGAACGTTCGTGGACAAACATGGATGTGAACATGGGGCACTTCTTGTCCTGCTGTAGGGCCATCGTGT
>Ga0066836_10002159_pt1 | contig 10502 bp, 11 predicted proteins | sample ETNtaG_18_FD_71568 | JGI IMG/M metagenome (GOLD analysis project Ga0066836, IMG submission 71568) | Marine microbial and viral communities from oxygen minimum zone, Eastern Pacific Ocean - ETNP201302SV91 | ecosystem: Environmental > Aquatic > Marine > Oceanic | place: Pacific Ocean: Eastern...
AGAATAGTCAACAATCCATCAATCGGTAGCGTCAATAAGGGCCCCTTTCCTGTCCTATGTGGGGAAGTAGATGATAGGTACTCCAATTGATGCCCTGCCATACATTAGAGGAGTGCAATTGATACTCTCCGGTTACAACGGTTATTCCAAAGGTAACCGTATCGAGAATGATAAGATGGTGCGTGCTGAAATTGCTCGTGCAGCAGGCAGGGTAAGAACTCACATGCAGAATATTTTCGACTCACAATTTAGAGGTGGAGAGATGGCATTAGCCCGTGCTGCAAAGCAAAGTATGGAAGAATGTGATTATCTGATTGAAGATGTCAATAAAGCGATTGCTGGAATGGAACATGCGTTTTTGTCTGGACAGCGTTCTCCGTCTAATAAAGACCTAAAGAACCTGATCAAACACGACCACGATGTTATCGACATGGTTACCAAAGCGGTTAATATTGCAAATAGTGCAGAACATGCTATTGCAACCGGAGAAGGTGATGCAAGACAATGTATTTTACAAACAACACAAAAAATGTCAAGTTGCAGAGGCTTCTTTGGAGCTAGAGCAACAATGCTTGCAGGGCTAAAACAGAAAAAGAAAAAGAAGTGATAAAATGGCAAATTACAGATGGAGAGACAAACCCGATACGATTGCACGTTTAGTTAACGCAGACAAAATAACTACTTTTGCAAAACAAGAGGTTTTACTAAAACCAAATGAAGCATGTGCGCTAATTATTGATGGAAGAATTGGTGATGTGATTACAGAAACCACGCTCAAGAGCATGGCTGGAGGATTTTCACGCTGGATCGGAGAAAAGATGGGAGTTACTGCTTCTGATCGCAGACTTTTGTTTGCCATGACTGGGCCAATGGATTACTGGATACCATTTGATGGTCAAATAGCAAATGGTGAAGCAGCAAAGGGATTTGCAAATCTCAGATTAAAGATGAATAATGACGACTTACCCAAATTGTTGAATTATTTTGCTAATAATGCTCCAACCCTAGACCGTGCGGGATTGATCAATATAATCGCTGATGAAGTAAAAGCGAGAGTGGTTACCCCATGCCTTGCTGCATGCAATACGGCTGCAGACATTAGAGATGCTGCCTTTGTTGAAAGGTTTGAAATGACTGCTGAAATGGAGATGAGAAATCTTCTTTCCAACCTTGGGTTTACTCTCTTAAAGGCGTTCCCGGTTACAAATCCAACTGATATGGAATTAGTCCAACGACATCGTGCTGCAATAGAAGCGCAGACTGCTGGAAATCAAGCTAATGCAGATGCCCAGATGGCACATTACTCCCAAACCGAGGCTATTACATTGTCAAGAATCGAAATGGAAACCAATGTTGCTAGAGCAAGAGCAAGAGGACAAGTTACTATTGAATTAGAAAAAGATCTCAAGGGATTAAGAGCAAAAGAAGCACAATGGGAAGCAGAATTAACTCGTGACCGTGGACAGATGGAATTGAAACAAGATGACAGAAGTCATGCCGCTGATGTGCGAATGAAAGAATCTGAAGCCAAAACAAAGAACGCAATGGACTTATTTGCTGAAGTGCAAGCCAAAAAAGCTGCACGAATCGCAAACCAGCAACAATTTCAAAATGAGAGAATGGATTCACAAAACCAGTTCCAGACAAAAATGATGGAGATGGCAGCAGATAATGGCTCCCTCACACCTGAAGTAATGCAAGAGTTCCTGCGTCAACAAACGGCACAAAAAGCAGTTGATGGAGCGGGAGGAGAGATTAGAGGTGGCGGCGCCGCTAATCCAACCGCATGTGTAAACTGTGGCACTACAATACAAGCCGGCTGGAAGGCCTGCCCATCCTGTGGTTCACCGATTGCATGAATAAGTAAATCCAACACGGGCTGCCATGTTCAAGCGGCCATGGGCGATTTGGAAACCCCATTGGGAATCACGCAGTACCATGAAAATTTTCTGGTATACGATTGTAGCTATGATTGTTTTTATGGCCTTGCCATACTCGATTATAAACCAGGTTATGGGGTATATTGACCGGTCAGTAATGGACCCTATATTACCAATAGATACGATGGTTCCATACATCGGATGGTCGTTCATAATTTACTTGACACTTTACCTCTATTATCCAGCAGCAGCCTGGTTTGGTAGAGAAAATGACGTACAGATCCGAGAGATGTTCGCCTTCCATCAAGCTCTTTTTGTTATGACTTGGGCTGTAAACCTCATTTTCATAATATTCCCCACAGAAGTTTACATTCGTGACCAAATACCTTCAGATGTATTAGCTGGAGAAGGTTTCTGGGGCTTTTGGTTTGGAGACATTATGCATAATACCGACCAGCCATACAATGCTTGGCCTAGTTTACATGTTTTACAATCCCTACTGATCGTACTACTTCTTCGAAGATGGGGGTCCATTTCTGGGATTAAGGAAGTCTTTGTGTGGATAGCATGGGTCGCTTTGTGTATATCTGTGATGACGACTAAACAGCATTTCTTTTGGGATTTAGCCACAGGTGTAATCGCTGGTTTAGCATGCTGGTATTGGATGTGTATCCCCGCGATTAAAGCATCCTCTAACGATGAATGGTTGGAGATGTTTAGCAGCGATACTTCAAGCGACGATGCTAGCGATTAACTCCGGTTGTGTCAGATAGAATGTCAGACCGATTCCGGCCATCATCATCATCCAAGCACCTATTGCTTTGATCAATCCAGTAGATCTTCTAAGGATATTTATGAATCGTTGTTGACCCATACCAACGATGGTTGTTACTCCAATCATTAGCAAACTTACTGAGAGCATCAATCCTACCAGACCAGTCCATGTAGCTGTACCATCTATTATTGCAAGATATCCAATGAATGGAATTACGGCAGCTGCTGTGCAATCTATCGATGCTGCCGAATAACCAATTCCCCACAGATACATGTTTCGTTTTGGAGTAAATTTAGCATCCATTTCTGTAGTTGAGTATCGGTCTACTAATTTTTGAACGAAACCAAGTAGATGAGCTGTACCGCCTGTTAGCATGAAAGCGCCCAATATAATTAGCAAAATCGCTACTGCGAGAGCGAAGTAATGTAGAACTCCTGAAAGGTCGAAGATACTTCCTAGGCCGAAAACAATTACTCCAATAATTGCAAAGAACGTCAATTGACCTAATGCTGCCAATCCCCCTAAGACATAATGAGGTGGCATTTTTTTCTCAAGTTTGCCGCTTTCCATCAACTCATCTTCGCGCTGCCCCAAGCCTATGTAATAGGAAATGTAACCAGGTAAAATCGGGAAAGCACATGGTGAGAAATAGACTAACACTCCAAGAAGCAATCCCATTATGAATATCGCACTAGCCGACCTGTCCACCTTTTTTAGTGAAAATCGCAAATCTTCTGCTTCACCTTTTGCGGCTAAAACTACCGATTCGTCAAAATCGCCCCAGCCACCTGTAGGAGTTCCGGACTTTTCCATTCCGACAATATACCCTTCATGGTCGATAACATATACTACCGGTATTCCTTGGGCCTGATAATACTCAACCATATCTCCACGTGAATCATTCAAAATTATCGAATCTGTCGCACCAGTACCGACAATCCATGGCATATGACTATCTTTGCTTGAGTCACCAAATGTCTCATTTAATTCTGATAATGTTTCAGTTGCATACCAGCAACCAATAGAAACAATCACAACTTCATGCGATTCATCCAAATCTCTCCATTCATCAATTCTTAAGTCTAAATGCTCCTGAACAAGATGACAATTGGCACAATCTATTGCCATGAAATCAATGATTACAACCTTGCCACGATGGTCGGATAACTTGAACCATCCAGTCTCATTGGTGTAGTTATCTTCAAATCCAGTACGATTTATTGTTTCAATTTCAAAATCAGGAGCGATTCTTGCTGATGAGCGATCAACTCCGTATGAGTCGCTTGCCAAATCAAATACTGAAAGCCCGGAATATCCTATTACTGAAAACATTACGAGGCCGATTACAAATGCCTTCCAAGTCGTCTTTTCTTTGAAAACTCCAAGGTCGACGCCAAAGCGGTCCTTGAAACCCATGAAGCAATGCTAAAAGATAGGAGTTATCAAACTCGCGTCGTTTAGACTCATTGAAGATATGAGGAGCCTTTACTAGACCAAAGTACAATTTTGTAAACCACAGCGCCGATAAAAACACCAACAATTGCGCATAACATTAGCCACACAGGCTCTTCTGCTCCATTGATAGAAGCGTCAACTAAAAGGTATAGCATAAGGATAGATGAGACTAATCCCATCGCACCGCCTATACCGATTCCTGTGATGTGAATCGCCATTCGCTTGATTATGCCCACGATTGTTGCTCGTGATTCGAATAAATAAGGATTGAGTATGCTCATCCTACATGGTTCAAATCCTTAGAAATCTCATAAAAACGGTATAGTGCATCGTTTTCAATTAGCCAATTGGCTATCTTTTCGGGCAGAACTGCCTGCATTACCGATTTTTGAGCATCCTGCTGCGACACTGTAGAGATCATTTTCAAAGTAGAGCGGACTCTCCAACCTTCAAACGAATCTCTTTTCTCTAAATCACACCATTCTACATCCCATCCTGATTCTTCATACAGTTTTTTTGTCGATTCGTCAGATGTAAACAAGACCCCCTCTCCGTGAAACTTTGTTGCATGTTCAACCCAATTTGGTGGGTCATTGATATCTTCAATACACACAATTCTAGCCTCTCGCTCTCCAAGCCAGTGGCGAATCATGGCTTCCCTTTCAGCCCCACTCCAAGGGTTATCGGGTGTCCATGATTCTTGCGAACTGCCGATTGCGATGGTTACTTCACCTAATTTTAGAGCAGCATTAACTAAATGTGCATGTCCATTATGAAAAGGTTGGAATCTACCCAATACAATGTACATCTTAATCACTTGAAGAATATTTCAACATCAATTTCGGGAAGTTCATGTCCACAATCTCGGAAACAAGACAGCATTCTTTTACAACCTTCAACCATCTCTGAAATTGGAGTTTCACCCATTGAACCGATCCTAAACATCTTCCCCTTAAGGTGGTCTTGAGCACCGATGACCTGTGTTGAATATTCTTCTTTCAGACGAACTCTCCAACTATCATCAATTCCTTCGGGGTACATTATGGCAGTCACTGTAGATGAGCGTGAATATTCATCAGCTAATAATTCAAAACCTAATTCCGTAAAAAGACGCCTTACGCCATTGGCCATCAAAGCACAACGATTCCATCTATTTTCTAGGCCTTCCTCCTTGAGTTGCTCAAGTGAAACTGCCCAACCCATCGCTGCATTGATTGCAGGAGTCCAAGGAGTTTGGTCATCATCGCCTTTCTTTAGCGCTGCAAGTAGGTCCAGATAGTACGTAGGATTTGCATCATCTTGTTGTCTAATTGCTTTACACCTTTCAATGAAGTGTTCCGATATCGCTAGAGCAGAGATTCCTGATGGCCCCGCTGTACATTTCTGCGCACCGATAACTACAGCTTCTGCTTTCCAATCTGCTGGATGAACTGGCAAACCACCTACACTGGTAATGCCGTCGATAATCAGAGCAACTCCGTGCCTTTCACACATTTCTGCAATCGATTCAGCATCCTGAGTAATTCCCGATGATGTTTCATTATGACAAATGGCCATTCCTTCCCAATTGCCCCTTGCTAACTGTTCCTCTATCTCTCCAAGGTCAAACGCTCTACCCCAGTCATATTTCAGATGTTTAACAATACAAAATCGTGAACCCATTTCAGCAACTCTCTCGCCGAATTTACCATTTGTAGGAACCAATACTCGGTCATTAGCACGAAATCTGTTAGCCATTACCATCTCCATGGCGGCTGTTCCAGAACCTGAGGCAACAATCACTTTGTATCCGTCAGTTCCTGCCCAAGATTTGTTTTTCTTTACAGCAGGTGAGGCTGTTAAATTGAAAGCATAGCGAAGACCACTGTTTAGTCGAGCCATGATGTCTCGGAATTCTCCACCACGCGCAGTAATTGTAGGCGTGGACATTGCTTCAAGACACTCAGGACTCATACGGACTGGCCCAGGGACAAGAAAACAGTCACCTTCGTGGCTCATATACAGACGCAGTAGCATGAGGTTCAATACCATATTGTAAGACCGTCGCGGTGAAAAACTAGAGGCCTTTGCCCTGAATGATGCTGACTATCGGCTTGGCTATGCTTCAAGGCGCTCGTCATGAACATGCGGAGGCTTTGCGAGGAGCTGCTGCTGAATTAAGTATTGATGTTGATATTCGAGAGCTGCGTAAAGCAAGTGATGTGGAGGGTATAGATGCCTTAGTATTACCCGGTGGGGAGTCAACGAGTATGAAAATAGCAAGCCGTTATGAAAACCTTTACTCGGCCATTTGGGAAATTGTAGAAAGTGGAATTCCAGTTTTAGGAACTTGCGCTGGAGCAATACTACTTTGTCAACAAAAATTAATCTCAGCAGAAATAGATCGAAACGCATTTGGAAGACAAATCGATTCCTTTCAAGCATCACTAAAAGTCGATTTAGGGGAAAGTATCGAAGGAGTAGAGATTTCTACACATGAAAGGGACTCTTTTGGCCACAAACCACTTGATGTTGGAAGACAGGCTGCTATTAGCAAGGATGGTTTTCCAGGCGTATTTATTCGCGCACCAAGGTTCACTTCAATCAAATGTGATTCAATCGCTTTTCTTGATGACGAAGTTGTCGGCATAAAGCAGGACAATATTGTGGCCGTTACCTTTCACCCCGAACTGTCAAACGACAGGAGATTTCATCGATGGTTAATCTTACAATGTGATGATGAAACTAAAATATGAAATCATAATTTCATCAGATATGTCCGAACCAACAATTAGCCCTGATGGGAAATATATGTGGACTGGAAGTGAATGGATTCCTGTACCACCAAATTCAGACTCAGAACAACAGACTCCTAATTTACAAGCTGTTAATCTTCAAGATTCAGTAATTGGAGGAGATGTTGTACATAATACTGTAATCAATAATGATGCAACTGCAGTGACCAGCGCTGTTGTCCAAGCATTGCAACAACTAGGTATGATTGGACAACCCGCTACTACACCACAAGCACCACCAGTACCAGAAGTAGAATTACCAGCATCATTCAGTATAGGTGACCATGTTGAATACCACAGCCCAACTAACGCACGTTGGCTGGATAGATGTACTGTAATTGGAATTAATGATGATGGAACTTATCGTATCGAAGTTCCTAAATCCTCAGTGGTAGAAACAAAGCATGCGGTAGTAATTGGTAATGCGCCGGGAACGATTCGACCTGCTGCACCACCTTACAAGAGTGGAGATAGAGTACTAGTTAACTGGAAAAATTACGGTCATTACTACCCTGGCACTATTGCTAGTGAACATGAGGATCATACATTCATGATTCATTTTGATGATGGCGATGTTGAAGATAATGTCGAATGGGGGCGCATAGAGACTCTGCATGAAAATTCTCCTGAAATTCAAAATTATGTGAATAATGCTAGTAGTGCTGAGCAAGAGTTGATCGAAGCTTTCCAAGTTTTTGATGAAAATAACACAGGCACTATACCCGCTAAGAAATACCTAGAGATTCTTACCGAAATTGGAGATGACCCCATTCCTGCAGATGATGTTCTTGACGAATTTGCGACCCTGGGAATTGAACTAGATTCAGAAATTGATTACCGTGAATTAGCAAGGTATATTCTTGGCTCGGGAGAGAGTGATGATTCATTAAAATACAAACCTGAAGTAATTATTCGTGATGCCAAGATTAGCGATGGGACTCTAAAGGGCTATGCTTATGCACACCCTAAATTGGGAGAAGGTCCCGTACATAGTTCCAACATAGAGAGTATCGAATATGATGTAAGAGCAACTGCTCGTATCGAAACTAGAAATACGATCTATGTAGTTGGGCCCACTGGATGGAAAATTAGACCAGATGACCACCCATTTAACGCCCAGCATTCGGTAGGAGAAAATATCAAAGTTGAATGGAAGGGGAGTTGGTGGGACGCTCAGATTCTTGATATCAATGGAGAGAACTACCTGATTCATTACGATGGATTTGATTCAAGTTGGGATGAATGGATAGATACTACAAGAATGAAGAAGAGTTCTTGATATGGCATTCATACAGTTAATTGAAAAGACAGCAACTTGGCCGCTGTTTGATGCATCTGCCTATTGCAAGCGAAATTGCCCCCCCTGAAATCGGGGAAGCAGAAGGCTGCATCCAGTGTCAAAAGGGCAGTAAATTGGTACTATTTGTGACAGGCAAATGCCACTGGGGATGCGATTATTGTCCACTTTCAGATAATCGCAGAGAAACACCAGATATGTTTGCCAACGAGAGAAGATGTACTTCGTGGGACGAAGTGATTGAAGAAGGTAAAGCGATGAATGCTACTGGAACTGGGATTACTGGAGGCGACCCAATGCTAGATTTCGACAAAACCGTTGAAGCGATAGAACAATTGAAACTAGCATTTGGAACAAAACATCATATCCACTGCTATACATCTATTCCGATAGGTGCGGCAAAGGCTGCGCGATTGGGTAAAGCAGGATTAGATGAATTACGATTCCATTTGCTAGACTTAACACTAGATAAATATCTAGAATCTATTACTGCTGCATCTGATGCTGGGATATATGTTGGAATAGAATTACCTGCCGAACCAGATAAGGAACAGAAACTATTCGCACTTTTGGAATCGATGGACAAATCACCAGTACAGTTTTTGAATCTTAACGAACTAGAAATCACAGTAGGCAATCAAGACAACATGGATGTGCGAGGATTCAATTTAGCAGGCGGAATAACCGCTGCTGCAGCGGGCTCTGCAGAACTTGCTATCCGTCTAAAAAAGGCAGCAGAAAATATGGATTTTCATGTTAAGTTTTGTACATCATTCTACAAAGATGCTGGACAATTAAGAAACCGTTTTCGACGAAGAGCAAAGGCAACCCTACGTCCTTACGAAGTCCTATCAGAAGATGATACAATCATCTTTGGAGCAATTCCATGTGATTTGGAAAACGCTGCTGATGATGTTGTAGAATTAACTCTTGAACTAGGATTGCAGGAAGGATGGATAAGATACGATGGTTCACAACAAAGAATAGAACTCCCCCTTAGCGCAGCGGAAGAGATTGCGCCTCACCTTGAAGTTCCTGTTATGATGGTAGAGATACATCCTACACACGATAGGCTCGAAGTTGGATTAGTTCATCTTAACGAGAAGCGAGTGTAATTATTGCTCTGAAGCAACTACAACTTTAGCAGGCATTAAGACTCTATCTTTGTACAAATAACCTGATTCAATTTCTTCGATAACAGTATTTGCTGGAAACTCTTCAGTAGGTGGAATCGCTGTTATAGCTTCCATTTTACTTGGATCAAAATTTAGACTCTTAGTCTCGATCAATGTCACTCCATCCGCCGATAATTGCGACCACATTTTTTGACGTATTAGAGTCAGACCTTCATTTTCTTCAACCGATAATGCCCGGTCGATGTCAGCTAAAACTTCTAACATTCGACGCGCCATACCCATACCTCCATATTGAATCGCAATCGCCTTTTCAGACATTAATCTCTTCCGGACATTTTGAATTTCAGCATCTCTATATGAAATCTCTTTTTCTGCAATTTCAGCGCGGTCTAAAGCCTGTTGAAGAGGATCTAATTCCTCTACAACTTCTTCCTCGACGACTTCATCTTCTACAACGATTTCTTCCTGTTCTTCAACAGTTTCGTCTTCGCTCATTATCTATCGGGGAGTAAAACTCCTCCTTGAACCTCACGCCTCTAGAAGTTTAGCAAGATTCCATTCTCCATGGCCCCATTCTTTAGCGTCAAGGTGTTCCCTGCCAATAATCTGGATGAATTCTTTTCTATTCACTGCGTGGTGAAGACTTCTAGCCGCCCTATCATGTGCTTCAAAAGTAGGAATTATTCGTGGGTCCTTATTTTCATCAAGTGTTTCTCCAAGTTGCTTTCTCCTTTCCATCCAATCCTCGCACACTTTCTCTGAAAATTCATTTGCAGTATAATTTCCAAGGCCTGACCTAATCTCATCCCAAACATCAACTGAATACATGGAATCTACATCGCTTACCTCGCGACCAATCGCATTTTCAATATACAAAAAGCATCTTCCTTCCCAAGCCTCCCAATGACCTGGACTTGCAAACTCAACCAGTTTTAGCAATGCATCATGACCGTTTGATTCTTTCAAAACTTCTGATACAGTCCCTTCACCAGTAATCAAATCTGCGAGATCCAAGAATTCAGCCTCACAATCAATATCAAAAGTTCGATTCAAAATTGTGTCAATCGGGGGTCGCAGTGAGCGGAATTTTTGCTTTTCCATCCCTTCTACCAGTTCATTCCAATCCATTTCTAGCAAGTTTAGTAGGCAATTCGAATCGACGAGGTGAAGTCTCATCTCGATGCC
>Ga0066836_10002161_pt1 | contig 10501 bp, 7 predicted proteins | sample ETNtaG_18_FD_71568 | JGI IMG/M metagenome (GOLD analysis project Ga0066836, IMG submission 71568) | Marine microbial and viral communities from oxygen minimum zone, Eastern Pacific Ocean - ETNP201302SV91 | ecosystem: Environmental > Aquatic > Marine > Oceanic | place: Pacific Ocean: Eastern...
ATTTGCTCATAAATTATATTTAATTTAAAAGGAATCTTGTATATTACAACTTTAAAAAAGCTAGAAAATTCATGCAAGAAACATTTCTGTCAGAATTTCAAAAAAGAGGTTATTTTAACCAGTGTACTGATCAATCTGGTTTAGAAGAATTAACGTCTAAAACCAAAGTTAAAGCCTATATAGGTTTTGACTGCACCGCCCCAAGTTTACATGTTGGAAGTTTAATGCAAATTATGTGCCTGCGCCTTCTTCAAAAATATGGACATCAACCTATTGTTCTACTTGGTGGAGGTACCACGCTAATTGGTGATCCTTCAGGAAAAGATGAAACTAGAAAAATTCTTGATAAAAAAATAATTAATAAAAATATTAAGAGCATAGAGAAGTTATTTAAAATTTTTCTTAAATCAAAAAATCCAAAAACAAAACCTATCTTTGTTAACAACTTCTCATGGCTAGGAAAATTAAACTATATTAATTTTTTAAGAGAAATTGGTAAATATTTTACCATAAATAAAATGTTAACGTTTGATAGCATCAAACTAAGATTAAAGAGAGAGCAATCCTTAAGTTATATGGAATTTAATTATATGATGCTTCAAGCTTATGATTTCTATGAGCTTAATAAGAGACATAAATGTATTCTGCAAATTGGCGGCTCTGATCAATGGGGTAATATAGTTAATGGGACAGACTTGATTAAAAGAAAAAATAAAAAACATGCTTTTGGTTTAACTACACCATTAATTACTCTTTCGTCTGGAGCAAAAATGGGTAAAACCGAAGAAGGTGCAGTTTGGTTAAATAAAAAAATATTTTCCCCTTATAATTATTGGCAATTTTGGAGAAACACCAACGATAAAGATGTAATAAGATTTTTGAAACTTTTTACAGACTTGGATATAGAGCAGATAGATAATCTTGAAAATACCGAACAAGATATTAACAAACTAAAAATACTCCTTGCTAATGAAGCTACTTCAATGTTGCATGGATTAAAAGCTTCGAAAGATTCTGAAGTAACAGCCACAATGACTTTTAAAGATAAGTCCATTGGAAAAGATTTGCCAACAATAAAAATAAAAAAAAGCGAAATAATAAATGGAATAAATTTATTGAATTTAGTTCTAATGACAAAACTCGCTAATTCGAATGGCGAAATTAGAAGAATGATTAAAAATAATGGTTTAAAAATTAATAATAAAACTATAAATGATGAAACAAAAATACTTTATCAGACTGACTTTGACCAAAATAATAGCATGAAAATTTCTCATGGAAAAAAACAGCATGTGATTGTAAAAATTATTTAGTTTCCTCTTTTTTTCTCTTTTTCATTTTTTCTACAGCTCTAACTATAAATCTAGGTGTTAAAGTTTTAATTGGATTTACACTTGTCTTAATATTTTTTGGTGGACCTTTCATTTTAAAACTTACACCGACAACTCCTTCTCCAGTTTTTTTTCCAACTAAAATATCTCCTACGAGAGGTATTGAAGCTATAATTGAATTTAATTTTGTTGCTGGCACCAATGTTCCTCTCAAACTTACAGTTTTACCTTTGTCTACATAGCCTTCTAATAAAATTGAAACCGCAGGACCCATTGCTAGAGCATCTTCTATATTCATAATCTTGTCTTTTGAATTTGATTTCATTTCAAAACTTTCAAATCTTATACCTTCACCGCTAAGTGTGTCAGCAATACCTTGTAAAGAAGCTAATGTGAGGAGTTGTGCCAACGCTGGAACTTTTGAAACTTTAAAGTCTGTGATTGTTAAATTTGAATTAGATATATTCTTTGAAATAATTGCTTCATATGTAAGTTTTCCACCCTCGAATCCTTCTATGAAATCAAAATTTTTTATGAACGGTCTGGCCCTGTCAGATATTATTTGAAGAGTTTTTTTATCTTTATCTATTTGATAGATGGACATTTCAATTATTTCATTATCTGAAAAGTTGCCTTTCATGCTTAGTTTGTTGTATGAGCCATCGACAATTTTAGCAATCATAGAAAAGTTTATTACGTCATCATTTGTACCACTTAAAACTTTATCAAAATTAATTTTAATTTCGCTATTAAATTTTTTACTAAAAGTTTTTTTATCATTATCTTTATATAAAGATTTTAATAATGATTTAGCATCAAAAACATCTCCGTAAATTATTATTTTTTTATCTTTTTTTACAATAAAATCATTATTTTTGATTTTATTTTTATAAGTTTGTACTTTTATGTTATCAAAATTATCAACTTCAAAATTTTTGTTTAAATCTACGTCTAACAAATGAACTATATTTTTTTGAGATTCTAAACTTAATTTTTTTATATTATAAAATTTATTTAATGAGAAATTGACATCAAAATTAATTGCGGCTTTTTCTTTTGTATTTTTAGTATAATTTAATTGCGATAATACAACTTTAGAATTAGTTAAATCTATTGATCCATTAATATCATAACTTTTTTTTTTATAATCATACGTTTCTTTTATTATAATATTATCAAAATCATCTTGAATTTTTATCAATCCATTTAATTCAAGCCTATGTTTGAGTTTTGATTTATTAAAATCTATTTTTGTATCTTTAACTACTATTTTGGATTGATAATCAGGCAAATACATTGCTATTAATTTTTTCTTTTCTTTTTCTACCTCTAGATAATTAATAATACCGTTAGATGAATATGATAAATTTTTAACTACAAATCTTTTATTTAAATCGAAGTTAACTTTTGTTTCCAAATCTAATATAGAATTTATATTTTTTAAATTACTGATATTTAGATTAAAAAGTGATGATAATTTTAAAATTTCAGAATGATTAAGTTTTCCAGTTGTAGCCAGCAAACTTTCGACTTTAAAATTTTCCTTTTCTCTTTTAATATTTATTTTACTATTACGTATATTGAGATCATGTACGAATCCATTATTTATAGTAAGTTCGAATATATCATCATTCAAATCTCTTATATGACTAATATTCATTGTTAATTTTTTGATTGGAACTTTCTTGGTTGCATTAATAGATGCATCTGAAATCTTACCAGAAAATCCATAATTTTTTCCTATATCGCCGTTTGGTTTGAAGGGAATCAAAAACTTTCCTTCTATAGTTCCTTTTAAAAATATTTTATTGAGTTGTTTATTAATTATTTTTGGAAGAAAAATCCTAGTTACTTTTGTTATATCTCTTATATCGTTTTTAGAAAATGATAGCTCGGTTCTTTTTAATAAGAAATCATCTGTAAAAAATGATTTTACCGGTAAAAATAAATCTAGGTTTGATAAAACAATTTCATTACCTTTTATCAAAATTTTAGGGTCTTGTAATTTAATAACAAGATTTAATTCTCTAAGATTTAAATATATTTTTGTTTCTTGAAATTCTATTTTAACAAACTTATTTGCCTTATTAGCTCTATCCTTAATTAAATTATCAAACCTATCTGTTTTTATGCCAAAATAACTAATATAAATTAGTGTTATAGTAATAATAATTAATAATAAATAGACTGATCTTGATAAAAATTTTGCCATTTTTATTTTTCTACATTCGTCTTATACAAAGCGCTTTCTAGAAATGAATCTATATCCCCATCTAGAACTCTTTCTGGATCTGTATTTTCTAAATTATTTCTTAAATCTTTAACTAATTGATAAGGATGTAGTACATACGATCTTATTTGGTGTCCCCATCCAATATCAGTTTTTGATTTCGCTAAATTTTCAGAAGCTTGTTCTTTTTTTTCAATTTCATATTTGTACAATCTGGCCTTGAGCATATTAAAACATGTTTCTTTATTTTTATGTTGAGATCTTTCGTTTTGACATTGAACAACAATGTTTGTTGGCAAGTGTGTGATTCTCACTGCACTATCTGTAGTATTTACATGCTGACCACCCGCTCCACTGGACCTGTATGTATCAATCCGTATATCTTTTTCTTGAATATCAATTTTAATACTGTCATCAACCACGGGATAAACCCAAACACTAGCAAAACTTGTGTGTCGTCTTGCTCCAGAATCAAAAGGTGATATACGAACTAATCTATGTACGCCCGATTCCGATTTAAGCCAACCATACATATAATCTCCTAAAATTTTTAATGTGCAGGATTTAATTCCAGCTTCTTCTCCTTTGTGTTCACTAATAATATCAAATTTACATTTTTTCTTTTCTGTCCACTTTGCATACATTCTTTTTAACATTTGCGCCCAATCCTGACTTTCGGTGCCACCAGCGCCTGCATGAATCTCCAAATAAGTATTTAAGTGATCGTTTTCTTCTGAAAGAAAACACATGACTTCAGTTTTTCTAATTAGATTAGATAATAAAATTATTTTTTTTTCACAATCTTTTACTATTGTTAATTCGTTTTCCTTTAAAGCAAGATCTAAAAGTTGTTCCAAATTTTCTAATTCTTTTTTAACCGAATTAAAGTTATTAATGATTACTTCTAAAGAACTTTTTTCCTTTAATATTTTCTGTGCCTCTATTTTATTTTTCCAGAAATTTTCTTGTTCAATTTTTTTATTAAAATTCTTAATTTTTTCATTGATTTTATTTTTATCAAAGATACCCCCTAATATTATCTAGTATCTTTTTTATTAAAGAAATTTTATTTTTTATATCTGACATATTAATAAAATTTGTAAATTATTTTTTGATTTTCTGAATCATAAGCTCCTAATGTATTCTTATTAGATGTTTTTTCAAGAGCTACAACAAAATCATCTTCTGGTTTAAAAGATTCGTATATAATCTTTTTTGTTTTATTATTGGGTTGATTCCCTGTTTCAGCGTCTACCATTACTAAACTTATAGTTTTGGGAATTTTAAAAGGCAAGGCTTCCTTTTTTTTCACAGCTCTTTTAACAAATTTCTTAAAAATTGGTAAGGCTGCTTTCGCTCCTGTTTCATATCTACCTAGGGTTTTAGGTTCATCAAAGCCAACATATGTACCTATTACTAGGTTTGATGTAAAACCTAAAAACCATGCATCCATATTTTTATTTGTTGTTCCTGTCTTTCCCGCTAAAGACATATTCAAATTTCTAAGTCTTTTACCTGTTCCACGCTTTACAACGCCCTCCAGCATAGATGTTATTTGATAGGCTGTTTCTAATGAAATTATCTGTTTTCTTTCATCTTTAATTACAGGTATTTCTTCTTTAAGATATGAAATTTCCTCACATCCAATACACTTTCTTTCGTCAGCTTTATAAATTGTTTTTCCTCTTCTGTCCTGAATTCTATCAATAAATATTGGAGTAACTTTTTTTCCACCATTAACAAAAGAACAATAAGCATTTGTAAGCTTAACAAGAGTTGTTTCTGCTGATCCTAATGATACTGATAATAATTCTGGCACATCATTATATATTCCAAAACTATTTGTAATATTAGAAATTTTTTCAAACCCTACTTTTTGTGCTACACGTACTGTCATAAGATTTCTTGATTTTTCTATACCAACTCTTAAAGTTGATGGTCCGTAAAATTTTTTACCATAATTTTCAGGTTTCCAAGTTTTAAGACCTTCGCCTTGATCCATTACAAAAGGAGCATCCAATACCAGTGTTGATGGAGTGAAACCGTTTTCTAATGCTGCTGCATATACAAAAGGTTTGAAGGCGGATCCTGGTTGTCTTTTTGCTTGAGTAGCTCTATTGAACTCACTTAATCTAAAACTAAATCCACCTACCATAGCTAAAACTCTTCCTGTGTATGGATCCATTACAACTATAGCGCCATTAATTTTAGGTAATTGTTTTAAATTCCAATTATTATTTTTTATTTTTTTAACATATATAATATCATTTACGAGCAAGAGATCTTCAAAACTTTTTTTTCTTGTCCACGCTGCATCTTTAAAATTAATAAATCCTATTTTATTATTTTCTGTTTCTATTTTTACTTTTAATGTGTTTACTTCTAAAACTTTTGCTAACTTCCAATTTAAACTTTCGTCTATAATAAATTCACTTACATTGCTTTGCCAATTTAATTTACTTATGTTAGTTAAAGGCCCTCTCCATCCATGCCTTCTGTCATATTCTTCCAATCCTTCTCTAAGAGCTTTTAGAGCTTCAATTTGATAAAAAGAATTCAAAGGTGTTCTTACAGAAAGACCTCCTTTATATAAATTGTCATAACCATAATTGTTACTAACTATTCTTCTCGCTTCTTCAGAATAATAGTTTGCTTCTTCAAATAATTTAATTTTTCTTTTTTTAGTTATAATTTTTTTATTTTTGAATTTACTATATTCTTTTTTATTTATATATGAATTTTCATATAAATTTTTTAAAACTATGTCTCTTCTTATTTTGGCTTTAGCTTCGGATTTGTAAGGATTGTATTTACTTGGTGCTTTGGGCAGTGCAGCAAGAAGGGCTACTTCTTCATAGTTTAATTCATTAACAGCTTTATCAAAGTATTCTAGGCTTGCAGCTGCTACTCCATAAGTGCCTTCTCCCAAATATATCTGGTTAAGATATAACTCCATAATTCTCTCTTTCGAATACGCTCTTTCTATTCTAAAAGCTAAAATTGCTTCTTTTATTTTTCTTTTTATTGACACTTCATTTGTTAATAAAAAATTTTTAGCAACTTGTTGTGTTATAGTAGATGCTCCTTCTAACCTTTTTTCTGAAAATATATTTTTTATGTTTTTTACAATAGCTCTAGTAATACTTTTTGCATCAATACCTGGATGAGAGAAAAAATTTTTATCTTCTGCTGATAGGAATGAATGAATGACTTTATTTGGAATTGATTCGTATGGAATAAATAATCTTTTTTGTATTGCATATTCGGCTATTAATTGACCTTCTCCAGAATGAACTCTGCTTGAAATAGGAGGTTTATAATTTGCAAGTATTTTATAGTCAGGCAGATCTGCGGAAAAGTACCAAAGTGTAGAAAAAATAAACAATACGCCTGTTAAAATTAAACCAATTATTAATTTTGCGCTTTTTTTCAAATAAATTAACATAAATTTTAACAGATAAATTAAATCTGGCTTTCTTAAGGCATTTCTATATTTAAGTGAAAATTGATAGGAAAAAATACATATATTTATTAATAAATTTAATGTACAGTTAGGAAAAATTAATAAACAAAATTTTAATTATGAACAAAAATATCTTTACAAATAGGAATAAAAATTCATGGAAAAAAATTTATACATCGATGCATCGCATCCCGATGAAACAAGAGTTGTACTTAAATCCGAAAAACATATCGAAGAATACGAGTACGAAAACAAAAATAGACCTTTTTTAAAAAGCAATATTTATTTAGGTAAAGTTTCGAGAATAGAACCCTCTTTACAAGCGGCTTTTGTAAATTACGGAAAGCAAAGACATGGCTTTCTTGCCTTCAACGATATTCAATCTGACTATTATCAAATACCACATGAGGACAAAGAAAAATTAAAAAAAGAAGAAGAAAATCTAAGACTAGAATTAAAAGAAAAAAGTAAAGATGTAGAAGATAATGAAAAATCTTTAGAAAAAAACCAAGATGATAATTCGACAAGTTCTGTTCAAGAGGAAAATGCAAACAATTCTAATATCTCCAAACAAGAAAATAATAATTCAGAAAAAAATGATCAATTTAATCTTTTAAAAAAAAGATACGGCATTAAAAGATATAAAATTCAAGAAGTAATTAAACCTGATCAAATAATTCTGGTTCAAATTTTAAAAGATGAACGTGGACAAAAAGGCGCCGCCCTAACAACCTTTATATCTTTAGCGGGTAAATACAGTGTTCTAATGCCAAACACTCCTAAGGGAGGAGGGATTTCTAGAAAAATAATTAATTCTGATGAAAGAAGAAAGATTAGAAAAATACTTCAAGAAATTGATATTCCATCAACGATGGGCTTAATTGTTAGAACCGCCGGTTTAAACAAAACAAAAAATGAATTAAATAAAGATATTATAAATACTATAAAGACCTGGGAAAATATAAAAGATAAAACTATCAAATCTATAGCTCCAAGTTTAGTTTATGAAGAAGGAGATCTCATCAAAAGAGCAATAAGAGATATGTACGATAATACCACCAATAATATAATTGTTGATGGGAATGAAGGGTATCAAAAAACAAAAAATTTCATGAAATTATTAATGCCTGAAAATTTAAAAAAAGTAAAAAAGTATAGAGGGAAAATCCCACTTTTTCATGAAGCACAGATTGAAAAGAGTTTAAATAGAATATTTGAACCAACAATCAAACTAGAATCTGGAGGCTATATTGTAATAAATCCAACTGAAGCATTAGTATCAATAGATGTAAATTCAGGCCAATCAATAAAAGAAATAAATATAGAAAAAACTGCTTTAAAAACTAATTTAGAAGCAGCAGCCGAAATATCTAGGCAAATTAAAATAAGAGATCTCTCTGGACTCATAGTCATAGATTTTATTGATATGTTTAGTTTTCATAATAGAAGAGCTGTTGAAAGAAAACTTAGAGAAAAATTGAAAGATGATAGAGCTAGAATGCAGTTTGGTAAAATTGGAAATTTTGGATTATTAGAAATGACAAGACAAAGATTAAGAGAAAGCTCTGTTAAATGGAATATGGTTTTATCTCTTGATTCTTTTGCCTTAAAAATCATTAAAAAAGGTGAGGAACTGGCTTTTTCAAACAAAGCTAAAATAGTAAATATCTATATTCCTTTAAAATCAAAAAAATACATTGATGAAAATTTATCAAAAGAAGTTAGTCACTTTCAAAGTAAATATAAATTAGAATTTAATATACTGCCTGATGAAAAGTTAATTATTCCTGAATATAGAATGGAATTATTAAATAAAAACAAAAAAATTATTAATAGAATAGAACATATTGAAAAAATTGAATTAGATAAAGTTTACGATAGAAAAAAAAATATTAATACCAAAAACAACAGCAACTATAAAATGAGAAAAAGAAGGTTTAAAAAAAATTTTAAATATCATTCTAAATCAAAAAAAAACTACTTTACTAAAGCTACTAGCAGACAATAAAATATTATTTAATCAAATAATTTTCTGGTGATGATGCGCTGGCAAATTTTTTCTTTTTCATTCTCACTGCTTTAAATGCTTTTCTTCCCGCAATAACAGCATACTTCATGGATTCTGCCATCAAAACTGGGTTTTTAGCTTCGGCGATAGCTGTATTAATTAATACTCCATCACAACCTAATTCCATAGCAATTGTTGCGTCTGATGCAGTGCCAACACCCGCATCAACTATAACTGGCACTGATGATTGTTCTTTAATAAGTTTTATATTTGTTTTATTTTGTATGCCTAAACCAGAACCAATAGGAGCACCGAGAGGCATGATTGCACAAGCTCCTGCATCTTCTACTTTTTTAGACAAAATTGGATCGTCAGTACAATAAACCATTACTTCAAATCCTTCTTTAACTAAAACCTCTGTCGATTTTATTGTTTCTATCATATTGGGATATAATGTTTTTTTATCACCTAATACTTCCAGTTTAACTAATCTCCATCCTCCCATTTCTCTAGCTAACCTTAATGTTCTTAAAGCGTCTTCCGAAGTATAACAGCCGGCTGTATTTGGGAGATATGTAATTGATTTTGGATTCAAATAATCCATGAGTAATGGCTGACCTTTATCTAAAATATTAACCCTGCGCACAGCAACTGTTACAATATCCGCTCCCGATGCTTTAACTGCATTTGCGGTATCTTCAAAATTTTTATATTTTCCAGTTCCAACAATTAAACGTGAATTATAATTTTTATTTGCTATTGTGAAAATATCTTCCATGCAATTTAATTCTACCCTCCTCCAATAAAATGAACAATTTCGACTTTATCATCTTTGTTTAAAATTAAGCTTTCATATTTATCCTTTTGAACGATTTCACCATTCACTTCTATTGCCACCTTATTTTTTTGTATTTTCAGCTTATTTAGTAGTTCGTTTAAATTTGTTCGAACATTTATTTCGTAAGGATCTCCATTTAATTGTATTTTTGCCACATTTGAGTTATTCATTTAGATTATTTTAACTTATTTAAATGACAAAAAAAATACTAATTATAAATGGACCTAATTTAAATCTTCTTGGTGAAAGAGAAGAATCTAAGTATGGCAAGACTTCTCTCGATGAAGTTAAAAAAAATTGTGATCATCATGGTAAATCCATTGATCTTGAAATCAAATTTGAACAATCAAATATAGAAGGAGAAATCGTTACAATGATACAAAAAGCAAAAGGTGTGTATGATGGAATAGTTATAAACGCAGCTGGTTATACTCATACTTCTGTTGCTATTTTAGATGCTCTCTTAGCAATTAAGTTGCCAACAATAGAGGTTCATATAACAAATATTTATAATAGAGAGGAATTTAGAAAAAAATCCTTAATAAGTAAGGCTGCCAATGGAATTATTTGCGGATTTGGTATAAACGGTTATATTATGGCATTAGATTCAATTAAAAAAATCTTAAGTAAA
>Ga0066836_10002165_pt1 | contig 10491 bp, 6 predicted proteins | sample ETNtaG_18_FD_71568 | JGI IMG/M metagenome (GOLD analysis project Ga0066836, IMG submission 71568) | Marine microbial and viral communities from oxygen minimum zone, Eastern Pacific Ocean - ETNP201302SV91 | ecosystem: Environmental > Aquatic > Marine > Oceanic | place: Pacific Ocean: Eastern...
TTTCTTATAAGATTTCAGCAGGCAGTATTGATTTAGGAGATGCTCTTTCTTTTTTCACTGTTGATTTAAATTATAGCTTCAATGAGAATTGGGGTGGTGCATTAGGTTTGATGAGCTTAGATGGGGACAGCGGACCCAATCTATCTGTTAGATACAGCTGGTAATAAAAATATATCTATAGCTAGGGTAATCTTTATTACCTTAGCTGTATTCATTTAGCCCATTTTTCCAAGAGATTGCTAGTTCTAGTCTTGTCCAGACAGTTCTTTAAATTCTATTAAAAAAATTCCGTTATAATGCAACTTACTTATTGTGGAGTTAGTTAATATGAAGTGGTCCTACACTAGCGGTAAAATAAATATCTCTTCAGAGGAAGAAGAGCAACAACAATTTTTACTAAAAGAACTTATAGAAGAAGCATCTAGACACCGCTCTAAAAAGAAGAAAGTTATCATATTCTTCATATTTTTATCTGTAATTTTATTGGTAATGCAAAGTTATGGTGCTAATTTAACTGAAGGAATAACAATATCTGACGAGATAGCTCCTTATTTTTATATTGGATGGTATTTGACCCCTATAATAATTTCTTTCTTTGTTTCTTCAATCGCCTATGCGACGATCAGGAGGTCTCCTAAAGAGTTCAAGAAGTTAAATAATTACTTTAAAAGTTAGTAAGTTCTTGCGCTGCCTCCATCTACCTGAACAGCAAGGCCGGTCATGTAATTTGCTTTTTCAGACGCAAGAAATGTTATTAATGCTGATAGATCGGTTGCTTCACCAATTCTTAGCATTGGAATATTCTGAGCTATAGCTTCTTCAAGATCTTTTTTGTCCTTACCAGTTGATTTCGACCGAGCATCTAATATTTGATCTATTCTTTCAGTCTTTGTAGTTCCAGGACAAACAGTGTTAATTGTGATTCCGAAGGGGGCAACTTCATCAGATAAAGCTTTTGCCCATCCCAGGACGCCCATTCTTAAACTATTAGAAAGAAATAATCCTTCAACAGGCATTTTAACCGAAACTGATGAGATATTTATAACCCTCCCCCATTTTTTTTTCTTCATATCCGGCAATACAAGCTTAGAAAGTCTTATGGCAGACATCATTGTAGAGTTAAAAGCTTTCTGCCAATCTTCATCGGCCAGTTGTTCAAAAGTGCTTGGAGGCGGACCGCCATTATTATTTATTAAAATATCAATAGTTTTAAGTTCTTTTTTGGCTTCCTTAAATAATGTATTTATATCTTCTATTGAACTAAGATCGGCTTCAAGAGCTATAACCTTAACATCTGAGATTTCTTCTATTTCATTTTTAACAAGGTTAATCTTGTCTTTACTTCTAGAGCATATCGCAAGGTTAACCCCTTCCTTTGCTAAATCTATAGCAGCTGATTTTCCTAAACCTTGACTGGAAGCACAAACGATGGCATTTTTCCCTTTTATTGATAAGTCCATAAATAAAATTTATAACAGTTAATTCAATAAATCAGTATGATTATGAATGTATTTTAGTCAATAGGGGGATGTATGATTTCTTTCAGGAAGAAGTTAATTATAATTTCAAGTTTAATTTTTAGCCTTTCCATTTTTTCTACTTCTTACGAAGCTAGTCAAGCTGGCATGTCTCATGAAAGACTAGAAAAAATAGCACCTGCTCTTTCTAAGCAAATAAAGGAAGGGAGATTTCCTGGCTTCATAACGGCAGTGGCAAGAAAAGGAAGACCAGTTCATTTTGAAACGCAAGGTTTTTCAGATGTAGAGAAACAAATACCTTTACAAAAAGATTCCATATTTAGAATTTATTCAATGAGTAAGCCCATTACTGGTGTAGCTTTAATGATTTTAGTTGAAGAAGGTAAACTCCGTTTAAACGACCCTGTTTCTTGGTATATTCCTGAGTTTGCGAACACAAAAGTTATGGTAATGAGAGAGGATGGAAGTTTTTTTACTGAGAAGCTAAAAAGAGAAATAACCATAAGAGACTTAGCCACTCACACTTCTGGGATTGCGTACAGCTTTACCGCGAATAAAGCCCTCCAACAAATATATAAAAAAGAGCGATTATCTCCTTATTTTTTCATTGATAACTTAGACACTTCAAAGGTAGGCGATTCAGTAGTTGTAAAATCTGAGAAATCCTTTCCAAATATATGCGCATTTTCTGAGGGGTTAGCTACAAAAGCTCCTTTAATGCATCAACCCGGTGAGAAATATACTTATTCAATGGGCATGGATATACTTGGATGCGTTATAGAGAGAGCATCTGGCAAGACGTTTGATGTGTTCTTAGAAGAAAGAATATTTAGGCCTATAGGAATGAAGGACACATCCTTTTATGTTCCTGAATCTAAAAAAGATCGATTCACTAGCTTGTACGCATATCCAGGAGACTTAAGTAGGCTTATTCCTGGAATGGAAAGTAGAATTCCAGAAGATTTGTTAATGATAAAAATAGATGATAGGTCGTATAGTCCTTATTTAACTAAGGCTACAGTCTTTGATGGAGGGTCCGGGTTAGTTTCCACAGCTGAGGATTATCTCAAGTTTGCCCAAATGCTTTTGAATGGGGGAAAGTATTTGAATGAAAGGATACTAAGTAGGAAATCAGTTGAACTAATGTCTTCAAACCATCTCAGAAAGGAAGTATTAAATAGAACTGGATCAGATGACGATTATGTTACGGAAGGAATAGGTTTTGGAATTACGGTGGGTGTTATTACTGACACAGGCCTTACTGGCCAATATGGATCTAACGGAATGTATTTTTGGGGAGGAGCCGCATCAACTATTTTCTGGATAGATCCAAAAGAAGACTTAGTAGCTGTTGCAATGACCCAAGTACTGGCAAATACCTGGCCATTAAGAGAAACTTTTAGCGCCTTGGTTTACCAATCAATTGATGATTAGATTCTTTAATTTATAGATTTATTTAATGCTCAGAATAATAATTTCAACGCTATTTATTTTTTCTATTTCTTTTAGTATTCATTCTAATAGTCTTCCAATTATTGAATACAGCTCAATTAATCATCCTGTGATTAGTAAAACTGGAATGGTAGTTTCTCAAAGGAAATCTGCTAGCGAGGTTGGTGCAGAAATCTTACGAAAAGGCGGCAATGCAATTGATGCTGCTGTAGCGACAGGTTTGGCTTTAGCGGTGGTATTGCCTAGAGCTGGTAACTTGGGAGGCGGAGGCTTTATGGTTGTTTATCTTAAAGATAAAGACAAGACCATTACTATTGACTATCGAGAAAAGGCCCCTTCAGCAGCTCACAGAGATTTATTTCTTGATCAAAATGGTAATTATGATAAAAAGAAAGCACAATTTTCTTTACTTTCAGCTGGAGTTCCAGGAACTGTTGCAGGTCTTCATCATGCGTTATCAGAATATGGAACAATGACTTGGGAAGAAGTATTAGAACCTTCTATTAGGCTAGCTGAGGAAGGTTTCCCAGTTCCTCATGATCTAGCAAATATATTAGCTTCTTCTCGATATAAACAAAGATTATCTTCTAATGCCGCTGCCGCTGAATCATATTATAAGCAGGATAAGAGTAATTATGAGGCTGGAGAGATACTGAAGTTACCTGATTTGGCTTGGACTTTAAAGCAACTATCAGTATATGGACCGGATGCTTTTTATAAAGGAGAAATTGCCAAAAAGATAGTTGAAGAGATGGAAAGAAATAACGGTTTAATCAGCTTTGAAGATCTCAAAAACTATAAGGCTGTTGAAAGATTGCCAGTAGAAGGAACTTATAAAGAGTATAGAATTGTTTCCATGCCTCCTGCTAGCTCGGGAGGAGTTCATTTAATTCAAATGCTAAATATGCTTGAAGAATATCCCGTTAACGAGATGGGCTTTGGAAGTGCTGATAGTATTCATATATTGGCTGAGGTAATGAAAAGAGCTTATGCAGACAGAAGTAAACACCTTGGGGACATGGATTTTTATGACGTCCCTTTTAGTTTAATGTCTAAAAAATACTCTAAATTTTTAAATAAAAATATATCAGTTAACTCTAGAACGGCTTCGAAAGATATTTTTCCAGGAGATCCTTACCCATACGAGAGTCCAGACACGACTCATTTTTCAGTAATGGATCAATACGGAAATGCTGTTTCAAACACTTATACTTTAAATTTCTCTTATGGATCAGGAATTATGATCCCTGGAACAGGGATGTTGATGAATAATGAAATGGATGACTTTTCTTCAAAACCAGGAGTGCCGAATGGTTATGGGTTGTTAGGTTCGGAAGCTAACTCAATACAAGCCAACAAACGGCCATTGAGCTCTATGACTCCAACAATTATATTTAAAAACAATAAACCTTATCTTGTGTTAGGCAGTCCCGGAGGTAGCAGAATAATAACTACCGTATTACAAGTAGCTTTAAATGTTATGGAACATAATATGAATGTAGCACAAGCTGTTAATAGTCCTAGAATACATCACCAATGGTTGCCTGAGGTTTTAATGATAGAAAAAGGTTTTGGTCCTGATACAGAGAAACTCTTAAAAGAAAAGGGTTACAACCTATATCCTTCAAGCACAATGGGTAGTGTCCAAGCTATTCTTAAAGAAGGAGAATATTTTTATGGAGCAGCTGATCCTAGAAGGCCAAGCTCAGGTGCAATAGCCCCTTAACAGATATGACAAGAAAGATTTTTCCCCTCCTTCTCTTTGGTGTTTTGCTTATTAGCAATAACTTACTATCTAGAACACAAACTACTCTAGATTATAAAGATAGGGTTCACGCAGAGTCTTCTGAAAATTTTATGGTTGTATCTCAGAATACTCATGCCAGTGAAGCTGGTTACGAGATTTTGAATAAAGGAGGAAATGCTATTGATGCGGCAGTTGCAGTTGGTTTTGCATTGGCAGTAACCTTACCAAGGGCAGGCAATTTGGGTGGCGGAGGTTTTATGCTTATTTATGACAAAGCAAACGATAAAGTTGAAAGCATTGATTACCGTTCAGCTGCTCCTAGATCTGCTAGAAGTGAAATGTTTATAGATGGTTCAAATGTTGTGCGGTTTGGTCATTTAGTAAATGCAGTACCAGGGTCAGTTGCAGGTCTTATAAAAGCACATAAAAAGTACGGAAAACTATCACTTACTGAGGTAATGAAGCCTGCAGTGAAGTTGGCTAGGTATGGGATACCGGTCACTAAAGACTTAAATTATGCCCTTGAATGGTCTAAAGAATCTCTTTTAGAAAACTCTACTTCAAAAAATAAATTTTATGATGGAGAAGAAAATCCCATTGCGGTTTCTACTGCTTTTAAGCAACCTAAATTAGCAAAAACTTTATTCTTAATAAGCAAACAAGGCGATAAAGCATTTTATGAAGGAGATATAGCTAAGTGGATAGAGGAAGATTCACTGAATAATGGAGGGTTGATAACTTTAAAAGATTTAGCGTCTTATGAAGCCAAAGATAGGACACCTATAAGTATTAATTATAGAGGATATAAGATAGTTTCTATGGCTCCAGTAGCAAGTGGCGGACTTGTTTTGCTCCAAATAATGAGTATTTTAGAGAATTTTGATCTAGCAGCACTTGGACCAAATTCTGCAAATACAATTCATTTATTGTCTGAATCTATGCAACGAGCATATGCAGACAGGACTCGTTATCATGGAGATCCAGATTATTATGAAGTACCAATTAAGAAATTATTATCAAAGGAATATTTGAAAGAGCGTTCTCAATCTATTACCAGTTTCAGAACTGAAGATGGAATGATTTATGCTGGCGATTTGACTAAAGTTGATGAGAGCCCTGATACGACCCATTTCTCAGTCATAGACTCTATGGGTAATGCTGTTTCTAACACTTATACTTTAGGTTCTTCATTTGGATCGGGCGTTACAATAGAGAAGGGTGGGTTTCTAATGAACAATCAGATGAGGAATTTTTCTCATTTTTATGGAAAATCTTACTCATTATCTTTAGGAACTAGTGAAGCAAATAAATTAGAACCAGGTAAACGTATGATCAGCACTCAAACTCCAACACTTGTTTTTAACCCTCAAGGAGAATTATTCATGGTTCTTGGGTCTCCAGGCGGGGGAAGGATACCCAATATTATTGCTCAAGTTATTTCAAACATCATAGATCACAAAATGAGTTTTGCTTCTGCTGTCATGGCCCCTAGAATAAATCAGAGGCTTGCAGGAAACTTAGAGCTAGAGGATGGATTTAGTCCAGACACAATTAGCTTACTCAAAAATAAAGGCCACAATGTCAAAAGCTCATTGACCATGGGAAGTGTTCAAGCAATTTTCGTAAAAGATCAAGTAATTTACGGAGTAGCTGATACTCGCAGACCCGGAGCGTTAGCTAAAGGGAATTAGGTTAGGAAGTAGGGAACTGAAACTGCTGCTACAAAAGATACCACTAAAATCCCTAAAATATTTATTAGAAATCCTGCTCTAGCCATTTGAGGTACTCTTATCAGGCCTGATCCAAATACTATAGCATTAGGAGGTGTGGCTACTGGCAACATAAATGCACAACTTGCAGCAAGAGCAACGGCTGCTGTAACAAGTAGAGGATTAAAGTTAGATTGAACAGCTATAGCTGCAACCACTGGTAAAAAAGTTGCTGTGGTTGCCATATTTGAAGTTAATTCAGTTAAGAAAATGATCATCGTCACGACTATTATCACTATTAATACTATGCTTATTCCTTGAGGGATCAAATTTCCCATCCATACTGCTAATCCAGTTGCTTGAACAGCGTTAGCTAGACTTAGGCCACCACCAAATAGAACAAGCAATCCCCAAGGTACATTCTCTTGAGCATCTTTCCATTCTAGTAAAGAGCCTCTTTTTTCTTTATTACCATTAGGTAAAAGGAAAAGAAATAAGGCTGATATCATTGCTATGCCAGCATCTGATAAACCTTCAAGACCTTTTATGTCATCTAGGACTGTTCTTAACATCCAAGCCATTGCTGTTAAAACAAAAACTACAAAAACTTTAAATTCAGCCCCATCAAAGTGACCTAATTCTTGTTTCATATTACCCAAAAGGTCTTTTGTTTCTTGAGAAGTTTCAAATTTAACTTTAAAAATCACTTTTGTAAGTATTAACCAGCTACATGGAAGCATGATCGCGCTTAAAGGCACCCCAACTTTCATCCAATCAACAAAGCTAATATCAATTTTATAGTTATCAGCCATAAATGCAGCTAGCATACCATTTGGACCTGTACCAATAAGGGTAGACATACCGCCAATTGTAGCTCCATAGGCAATTCCTAATAGAAGAGCTAACTGAAAGGACTCAATTTCGTGATCACTTAAACCTTTAACTGTTTCTTTAACCACAGTTATGACAGCGAGACCAATGGGCAGCAACATGATTGTAGTGGCGGTATTCATTACCCACATGCTAATTAAAGCTGCAGTAAGCATAAAACCAAAAATTAAAGATGCTCCATTTGAACCTGCATTCTCGAGCACAAATAAAGCTATCCTTTTATGTAAGTCCCATTTTTGTATAGCTGTTGCTATTAAGAAACCTCCAAAAAACAAATAAATAGTTTTATTGGCATAAGGGTTGGCTGCACTTTGTATATCTAATATTCCTAACATAGGAAATAAAGCTAAAGGAACTAAGGCTGTAACAGCAACTGGCACTGCTTCAGTTGCCCACCAAACTCCCATTAATAAAAATAAAGCGGCAGTTTTATGGGCTTCTAGGGAAAGACCTTCTGGAGTAGGAAGTAACATAACCAGAGAAGCTGCAGTTATTCCGATTAGAAATCCAAGGTTTTCTTTAAACAATGACATGGTTAATTATTTTAAATAAAAAAGGGAGCTTGCGCTCCCTTTTCTAAAGCTTATGAATTAGTTCATTCTTAAAGTGAAATCAACGTAGTAATTTCTTCCATAATCTTGATGAGCATCAGCATAGTAACCGTAGTATCTATCTGCTGTTGGAGCTCTTTCGTCATTAAGATTTTTTACAGAAAATCTAATTCTTGCGTCATGATCTCCTAAGTCAAAATCATAAGACATCGTTAGATTTGTCGTTGTCATCGAAGGAATTAAGTAAGGAACTCCATTTTTTGTACCTAAAGAAGTTTGAACAAATGAACCTTTCTTAAGTCCATATAAGCTAACTCTGTAAGGCCCTTTATCCCAAGATAGTCTTAGAGTATGTTTATTGTCATAAATTCCATCTTTTTCGAGCAGGTCTCCAAAGCCTTTTAAAGGTATCGACTCAGGAATTACACCTGCATCTTTTTCAGCTTGAAGTCTAGCAAATTCTCCACTAGCCTTTTGCTCAAACTTATCTATGAAAGTTCCTATATATCTAAAACCAAAGTCTCCAATGCCTGTTTCAATATCATAGTAAACACCAACATCAGTACCTTCAACTGTTCTTAAAGCCATATTAGTATAATTATTTTTAATGTATTTAATATCACCAAAAGGACACACGCCTGCTGCTGCAAATCCTGCAGCATCTCCTGCGTCTGGAGCTTCTCTGACAACTAAAGGATCACCTGCAAATGTTGCACAATTATTTGTTCCATTAGCAAATCTTATTAACATATCGTTTACTGTTTGGTTTTCACGACCGAACAAACCAATAGTTTTATCTTTTTCAATAGACCAAGTATCAACTGTAATGATTAAATCATCTACTGGAGATAGAACAAGACCAACTGAGTAGTTGTCTGATTCTTCAGCTTGAAGGTTTTCTGCACCTGTTGCCATTCTTTGAATGGTGTAACGTGAATCTGAATCAATCACATTTTCAACACTCTGAACCGCATTCACTTGAAATGCTGCCCTGTCATACCTAGTTCCAGATCTTACAACTGTTTTTTCATTCATCTGTATGATATTTGGTGCTCTAAATGCTGAAGATGCAGAAGCTCTGAAATCCATCCAAGGAGTTACTTCCCAACCTAAAGCAAGTTTTCCAACTGTAGAGTTACCATAATCTGAGAAATTTTCATATCTGATAGCTCCTTGCACGTTTATTTTATCTGTTAAAGGGATTTGTAATTCTGTAAAGGCAGAAACAACGTTTCTAGAACCTTCAACATCACCTGTAGGTGAAGAGTTAAGAACATCAGCTACTAACGGATAAGTATCACCCTCATAATCTGTGTAAGTGATAGTGCCATCTAACCTTGGGTCTCTATCATCACTTATTTCTTCATCACGATATTCTAGTCCAAATAAAAGACCCATACTGCCTCCCGGCATTTCCCATAAGTCATTATTAGATATCTTAAAATCAACCATCATAAGGTCGCTCGTTCCCTTTCTATAAACGTCAATTAAAGTCCTTTCAATATTTGAATTAACTCCTGCACTGAAAGGGTTGTAAGCGGCTGGAGTAGGGTCATTTAAAGCTTCTTTCAATAAGTTGTTGGACATTCTATTGCTTGTAACGTCGTTAGATTGAGCCTGAGATTTAACAAAAGCAGTTTCCCAATCCCAGTCACCTCTTGTTCCTCTTAAACCCTGAAGGAATCTATAAGTTTCTTTTTTAACATTAACTAATCTTTGCCTTTCTTCATAACGATAGTTATCTATGTAAAGCGGCTTGCCAGCAAATATAGCGGTAGGAACACCGTCAACATCTACTGTTAGTTGATTTAGATAGTAGTTATCTGCACCAACTCTATGTTTCGAAGATGAGAATGCATATGAAGCATGCGCTGTTCTATCACTTTCAGACTTATATAGAGCTAGTTCAGTAAATGATTCTCTGCCATCTCCCAAATCGTTATTAATGAATACTATTACATTAGTCCTAACAAGCTCAGATCTGACATCAGTAGGGCCCCAGAAATTACTTCTTAAAGCACCATTACCGTCTTGCGCTATACAAGTTCCATAACCTGTATCAAAAAGAGGATGACCTCTATTAGTACATTTAGAGTCGCCTAGAGGAAAAATTTCAAATTCTCCGTTAGAGTCAGTCCATAGGTGGTTATAGCTTTGTCCTGCATGTTCACTTGAACTTACCATATCAAACTGGCCGTAAAGAGAGTTTGAACTTAAATTTCTAAAAGAAGTGCTTGTTTTCCAAGGAGAATCATCGTCTACAAAAGGTCTATGATCTCCAGCTCCCCATCTTGCATCTTCTTGCGCGTTAATATTGTCTCGATCGTAATGATCAAAGAACACACTTATATTAGAATCTCCGTCATTATAGAAAGATCCCCATTTAGCGGTGATTGTTGTGTCTTTGGCATCAAAGTGTTCGTAACCACTCATTCTGGCCGTAACGCTAAAACCTTCGTAATCATCTTGTAAAACAGTATTTATAACTCCAGCAACTGCATCCGCTCCATAAATAGCTGAAGCGCCATCACGAAGAATTTCTAGTCTTTCGATTCCAGATACAGGAATTAAATTAGAGTTAACACTAACTGTTGGGACATAATCACCACCAATTAATTCTGTTTGGTAACCAGGCGAGTTAACTAGTCTTCTTCCGTTCAGAA